>Ga0315310_10001297_pt1 | contig 15767 bp, 17 predicted proteins | sample TDP5_MG_FD_203630 | JGI IMG/M metagenome (GOLD analysis project Ga0315310, IMG submission 203630) | Freshwater sediment microbial communities from Lake Towuti, South Sulawesi, Indonesia - TDP5 | ecosystem: Environmental > Aquatic > Freshwater > Lake > Sediment | place: Indonesia: South Sulawesi... | reverse complement strand
TTTACTGAGTACTAAGCAGTAAGATGGTTTTTCTCAAATTGGAGGGGACACTTTTTCTTCTTCCATTTTTTCAGTAACCTCGTTTTCCTCCTAAAATATGTTGCCAAGTTCTGTGTTTTGGAAGGGACTTCTCTTTCTGTGAGACCTGATCCATTTAGCATGCAGTCAGAATCGCATCAAGGCATAACAGAAATGCTACAAAAATAAAGAGTGAGGTTAGACAGAAGCCTATAGCCATGGACTAATGGAGAGACGAATAGGAAACGGATCTAACCGTTCCTTACAGGTCCCTTAATAATTTGGCTTATTCTTTCGTTCTTGTATCTGATTATGACTCTTAGCGATCTACGTGAAAGAAAAGAAAGAATCGGCAATATCCTTCCGAGATAGATCAAATATTTAAGCACAAATTCACATAAAATAGACTGAGCGATCTGCTAGGAGAATAATCATGGATTACGAGAAAATGTTGGAAGAAGCCTATTCTCAACTGCCGCTAGAGGTTTTTGAACATAAACGTTATGAGATTCCGAAACCTAACTGTACGGTCTACGGTTCCAGGACCGTGCTTCACAACTTTAAGGACGTATGCGACGCGTTAAATAGGGATCAGCTCCATGTCTTACGGTATTTGTCTAAAGAGATGGCGACGGCAGGCACGATTGACGGCTCAAGAGCGATCTTTCAAGGAAGATTTGACGCGGAAAACTGTGAGCGTTTGATTGAACGTTATGTCAAGGAGTTTGTTATGTGCCCAGTCTGTAAACGTCCAGACACAAAGATTGTTAAAGAGAGGCGGTTATACTTTCTAATCTGTGAGGCTTGCGGAGCCCGTTCCTCGATAAGGCCAGTTTAGAAGTGTCCAGTCTTGGATGTTTTCGTCAATATTAGAAGATGGGGTGGGCATATACTACTAGCCATTTGTGACGCTGAGATTTTAGGTAAGACATTTCGGGAAGAAGGAATAGTATTTACAGTTCATGAAGAATTCTACAAAGGCTTAAAGATGGATGTAGATGAGGCCGTGAAGCTTGTAGATCAGTCTACGATCGTTAACATGGTTGGACAAAACATCGTCACAAAAGCGATGGAAAGAGGGTTCGTCCACCCTGAGGCTATATTAAATATTTCGGGCGTTCCCCACGCACAAATCGTAAAAGTGTAGTCGCTAGTTTTATCATTTTATGGGAATAGAAACGCTCTCGAGGTTTAAGGGTCGAACGCAAAGGCGGAAGGGCAAATCTTGTTTAGTACGCATTGACTACACCGTGTTTTCTTTGCGGTACAGATTCGCCTTCCATGGAAAATCAAAAAGTCCGTGAACCTTGCCCACTCCTCTTTCGGAACAACCTCCATAAGGTCTTTCTCTATCTTCTCCGCATCATCTTTCTTTGTAAGCCCCAGTCGTTTCGCCACCCTCCTAACATGGGTATCGACGCCTATACCCTCGATTATCCCGTAGGCGTTCGAGAGCACTATGTTAGCTGTTTTACGAGCGACTCCGGGAAGTATTACGAGTTCCTCCATCGTCCTGGGAACCTCGGAATTAAACTTGTCAACAAGGATCTGACACGCCCTCTTTATGTTTCTAGCCTTGTTCCGATAGAAACCAGTCGGCTTTATCTCTTGTTCAAGCGTCTTTAGATCAGCTCTCGCATAGTCTTCTGCTTTTCGATACTTTTTGAAAAGGGATTCCGTTACTTCGTTAACTTTTTGATCTGTGCACTGCGCCGAAAGCATAGTTGCAACTAGCAACTCCAGCGGGTTGCTGTATCTCAGGGCTATCTTTGCGTCAGGATGTTCCTTCTCTAAAATATAAATTATCTCAAGTACTCTCACTTTCAGATTTAACCCTACCATATACAGTTTGTGTCACTTAGTCTTTGGAGTGAAGGTTAAGGTCTTTGTTTGGGTTTTTAGCCTCCCGGCGTTCCGTGGAAGGGTACATTCCTCCAGACGACATCCCACCAATCTTGTTCTGTTATGGTTTCTCCTCTAACAAGAATTTCTAGAACCGTCTTTAAGAGTTCATGGTGCCTCTTCTCATCCCACAGTATGGCATTCAATAGGAGTTTAACCTTTTTATCTCCAATTTTAGGCAATACGTCACTGAGCCTTTTGATGAGATTCTCTTCTATGCGTATATGCTTCTCCACGAGTTCTCTCTGCATGTCAAGATTTTCCTGCGTAAGGGCTTGAGGGGCTCTTGTTAAAAGTTCAATAGCCGAGGTATACATCTCAGCGTGCTTTACAGAATCTAAAGATATCCCCTTCAAGGTTCCCTTGACAGGAGGGTTTCCTATCTCCTTTAAAGCATCATTTAACGATTTCACAATCTTGTTTTCGATCTCGATCTGTCCCTTAAGAAAGTCTATCAATTTACCTTTTGAATTCAAGGCGAGCACTTTCCCTTCTTTGATAGTGTTGAGATAACTTACGTGAGGATTAAGCATAAATCTTTCGGTAAACTTTGTTCCTCCTACTTTCTGACAATCTTGGAAGCTACGATTTGCGCTTTGATAGCATCTTCAACTGTTACCGTTGGCTTCTTTCCTTGAAGGATACATTCTACAAAGTAAGAATCGATTTGATAGTGACCCCAAACTTTCGTGCCTTTCTCTGTGAAGACCCACTCTTGCTTCGTGTCTTCTCCAGTCAGTGCCAAGTAATTGTTCCAGTTCGCCTTCAAGATCTTAGTATTGTTCCCAAAGACTTCCAGTCTACTCGTTCCCTCCCCACGCGCGACTGTAGCAGAATAATACAAAGCACCTACGGCGCCACTTGAGAACTTTGCTATGCCCATAGTGTTATAACCAGTGAAATTATCAATTTCTACTAACGGAGCATAATTTGATACCCATTTCGCATCATCTATTTCAGATTCGAGTAACCACCCAACAAGGTCTATAGACCAAACTGAAAGAGTGAAATCGGGATATCCGCCACTTTTTTCCATGTTCCAAGCCCAGGAGCTGGACGGCCACTGGGCGGCCAGATCTTTAGCCGCGATAAACTCGGAGAAAGTTACCGCCAGAGGCTCTCCGATAGCGCCTTCCTCTATCAATTCTTTGGCCTTAACATAGTTGGGGGTGAAGCGAAAATTAAGATCGGGCATCAGTATAACTCCCGCCTTTTCTGCTTCTTTACCTAACTTTTCAGACTCAGCGATTGTGGGCGTTAAAGGCATTTCACAGAGCACATGTTTGCCGCTGGCTATAGCATCCGAAACTAATTTGTGATGGAAAGGTGTCGGCACAGCCACAACAATAGCATCAATCTCGGGGTTCTTAAGCGCCTCTTTATAATCAAGATAATAATTGACGTTATACTTCGTTCCTACTTCCCTCGCTTTTTCTTCTATCACGTCAATCACGGCAGTTAGTTCTGCGCCCGGAATTTTTCTAAACGCGGGCACATGTGCCCGCCCTCCAACGAATCCAAGACCCGCAACAGCCACTCGAACTTTGTTTTCTGCCATTTATCTCCCCCCGTTCTGATGAGCTGTTAATCAGTATAGATAGGATTTTAATATTTATGATATGCCTTTAAGGCCATGTTAGGGAAACATGCCTAAAAATGTTTTTATATTAAAGGAGTATTGTAACTCCTAAAATTAGGAGGCAAACTGGTTGATCATTACTGAGCAAAAGCCCATGGAAGAAGTTTTAGAGATGCTTAAACCGTTCGAAAAAGTCTTCATCATCGGCTGTGGCACTTGCTCAACCGTGTGTCAGACAGGAGGCGAAGAGCAAGTCAAAGAGATGACGGATAAACTCAAGAAGGAGAGAAAAGTGATAACAGGAACGGTGATTATAGAAACTCCATGCGATGCGAGAATACTTAGGCGGGATACGAGAAAACTGAAAGAAGATATTGAGAAATCGGATGCGATTCTCGCCATGACTTGCGGTGCTGGTGTCCAAGATATCGTTGAACACTTAGGCAAGACAACCGTTCCAGGTTTAAACACGAAATTCCTAGGTCAGATCGAAAGGATCGGTGAATTTTATGAGCGATGTAGAGCCTGCGGCGAATGCATTTTATACGAGACTGGAGGAATATGCCCGATTGTGAGATGCCCGAAAAGCATGTTGAACGGTCCTTGCGGCGGAATGTACGATGGAAAATGTGAGGTGGGAAGATACCAAAGAGATTGCGCCTGGGTTATGATTTACAATCGTTTAAAAGACCTTGGAATGCTGAATCTTTATAGGACAATCAAACATCCAAGAGATAACTCTAGGTTAAATGTTCAACCTCGCGAGATCATATGGACGAAGGTGTGAACCCATGAATGAAAAGGTATTCAGCAATTTAATGTCTCAATTGAGAAGTAAAAAGTTTACATTTACCGGAGAATTGGAGCCTGAAAAAACCACCGATTTAAAAAAGGTTATCGAAGCCGCGAATAAGTTAAGGGGTTATGTTGTGGCGTGCAATGTAACAGATAACCCTCAGTCCTTTGGATACGTAAGCAGCCTTGCAGCCTCCTACATTGTGCAAAGAGATACAGGAATGGAAACCATTTACCAACTCACATGTAGAGACCGAAATAGGATAGCTATTTTTTCAGATTTACTCGGCGCTGCGGCTTTAGGAATAGAAAACGTGCTCGCCTTAACGGGAGACCACACCACGTTGGGAGATACTCCCCAGGCCAAGCCAGTTTTTGACCTAGACTCTGTTCAACTAATTCACATGATACGTAGAATGGTGGATGAAGGAGCGGATCCGAATGGCAAGGAAATCGAAAATCCACCTAAGTTTCATGTGGGCGGTGGCGTAAATCCGAATGCTAAACCCTTGGAGCCGGAGCTGATAAAACTTGAAAAGAAGATAACGGCTGGCGCCGAATTCTTTCAAACACAGGTCGTCTTCGAGATCGAGACCGCGAAGAGGTTCCTAGATGAAACGAGAAAATACAACGTTCCCATACTGATCGGTATCTTCCCACTTAGATCATACGGTGTAGCTGAATACTTCGACAAAACCGTGCCGGGGGTTCATGTCCCCCGAGATCTGTTAGAAGCGCTGTCTAAGGCAAAAGATATCCAAGATAAAGATAAAAGAAGGGCGAAGTGCAATGAAATAAACTTTGAATACTTCGTAGGCTTCATTAAAGAGATTAAGAACACAACACAAGCATCTGGATGCCATATCATGTCAGTTGGATACGAAGAAATAGTGCCTCGCCTTGTTGAAGCGGTGAAATGAGTAGGGGGGTCTTTTAGCAGGCTCTTTCTATCTCGATTAACAATAACCGTAGAGTTTCCAAAGTTAGAAGAACAAGTATTCATCTTCGCAGTTTCCAGTCGAAAAGGAGAAAATAAAGGTTAAGGTTGCTTAGGACTTGCGGAAATCGTAGAGGTAACCTTTTTCTTTTTCCTCGCAAACATTCCCTCTACTATTGGTCGCAGTTTCTCATTTTCAGCCAGTATCCTGTCTTTCCCCAGAGCTTTCATCTGTTCAGTCATTTCTGTTATGAGTTCAGCGAATTTCTTGCCTTCAGCCGCCGAAATATAGTCGATTCTCAATCTTTCAGGGCTCATGCCCAGTTTTTCCAACATACCTTTTAGGGCTTGCATACGCCTTGTCATCCATACGTTACCCGAAATATAGTGGCAGTCATATGGCAGGTGGCAGGCAGCAACGAGGACCATGCCTGCGCCTTTTCTAAAGGCTTCTAGGACAAGGTCTCTGTCAACCCGTCCGGAACACATTACTCGTATAGCTCTAAGCGTAGGAGGATACTCAAAACGGCTGGTTCCAGCAAGGTCGGCGCCCGCGTAACTACACCAGTTGCAGAGGAAGCCAAGCATCTTCTCTTCAGGATTCTTTTCTAAGGCTGCATGAATTTGGCTCATTATCTGGGCGTCTGTAAAATGCATCTGTGCAATGGCGTCAGTTGGACATTCTGCGACGCATGTGCCGCAACCGTGACACATGGCAGGGTTAATCCGTGCCAGTTCTTTCTCGGGCGCACTTGCAGCCCCATAAGGACAAACCTTTTGACATATGCCGCATTTCGTCCGAGTGTTTTGGCATGTTTCCGGGTCTACCACAGCAACGATCGGCTCGATTTTCCATCTTGGTTTAGACAGAATTGTGGCGGCTCTGGCTGCCGCTCCGCTCCCTTGTGCGACGCTGTAGGGTATGTCTTTCGGTCCTTGGCAGGCTCCAGCGAGAAAGATTCCATCAACTGCTGTGTCGATCGGCTTAAGTTTCGGATGGCTTTCTAGGAAGAAGCCGTCTGTTCCGCGTGCGATATTGAAGACTCTGGCAACATCGTCTGAGCCCTTCTTTGGGATAGCAGCTGTGCATAAAACCACCATCTCAGTTTCGAGTTCGATCGGCTCGCCTAGAGCCATGTCTTCGGCGCGGATGATGAGGTTTTTGGTTTTCGGATCTTCTATAATTTGGGATGCTTTGCCTCGGATGAAGTTGATACCTAGGTCGCGTGCCCTTCTGTAGAATTCTTCGTATCCTTTAAAGTGGGTACGCATGTCAATGTAAAGAAGATAGACTTCAACATCGTCTTTATATTTCTCTTTGAGCAGAATGGCATTTTTTAGTGCATACATGCAGCAGAATCCTGAGCACCATTCGTATCTGTTAACATCTCTTGAACCTACGCATTGAATGAAAGCTACGCTGTGTGGCTTCTTCCTGTCAGAAGCACGCACAACACTGCCTCTTGTGGGCCCAGCAGCCAAGATTAGTCGTTCAAATTCCAGCGCAGTGATTACATTGTCGTATTTACCATATCCGTACAGTTGGTCATCAGTTGGCAGGTAGATATCAAAGCCCGTGGCTATTACTATGGCACCTACTTCCAGCTCGATTTCCTCGGGTTTTTGGTCGAAATTGATAGCTTGGCGGGCTCCGCAGGCATCCACACATTTGTAGCATTCGATGCAGTAGTCCTTGTTAATTGTGTATATAAGTGGCACCGCTTGGTCGAAGGGCACCGAAATTGTTTTTCTCACACCCATGTTCATATCCCATTCGTTTGGATACTCCACTGGGCAAACGTCTCTGCATTCGCCACAGCCTGTGCAGTTTTCAGCTATGATATATCGTGGGTTTTTACGTATTTTGACCTTGAAGTTGCCTACGTAACCATCTACACGGAGAACATCAGCGTAAGATATAATTTCGATGCTGGGATGACGGGAGACATCAACCATCTTCGGTCCCTCGATGCATATGCTGCAGTCAAGTGTCGGAAACGTTTTGTCAAGCTGTGCCATATGCCCCCCAATGCTTTCACCTTTTTCTACCAAGTATACTTTGAACCCCATCTCAGCGAGGTCGAGTGCGGCGTTTATGCCAGCAATTCCGCCTCCCAGAACCAGGGCTTTGTTTGTAACTGGAACCTCCAACACTTCTAGGGGTTGGAGCAAAACTGCCTTCGCCACAGCCATCTTCACGATTTCTTTGGCTTTTTCAGTAGCTTCTTCTGGATTGCTGCTGTGAGCCCATGAAGAGAATTCTCGGATGTTTGCCATCTCTAAGAAGTAGGGGTTCAGCCCAGCCTCCACGATGCATTTACGGAAGGTTGGTTCGTGCATGCGGGGTGAACATGCAGCAACCACAACTCTGTTTAGTTTGTGTTCTTTTATGGCTTTACGGATTTGTTCTTGACCTGGGTCAGCGCAGGAATAGCGGTTGTCATCGGCGAATTCAACGTAAGGAAGCGCCTGAGTGTAGTCTATAACTCCTTTGACGTCAACTACGCCTGCTATATTTAAGCCACAATGGCAAACAAAGACTCCGACACGCGGATTTTCAGCCATTAGGAAACCTCCTTTGGCAGAAGCCTTTTTTCAACCATTTTCTTGGCTTTAGATAAGCTTTTAGTTTTGGCTTCTTTTGAGTACTCTTTTAGCGAGGTTAGTTTTTCTAGGGCTTTATTCCATGCTCCTGAGCTTACTGGTGTGTGGCGAATCATTTTTCTTTCGAGAGTTAGAGCTTCCTCTACTGGACAAACGATTTTGCAGACGCCACAAAAGACGCAGAAGGTTTCATTTGGATGAACCTTATTGTCGTTTCCGTTCAAGTACAGAGCACCCGGTAGTGGACATACGTCTAAACAATCTTGACAGTCTGTTGGGCATTTTTCAGAGTTTATTCTAAGAATTCCGTGCATGATTTTGCGAATATGAATAGATCCTTTCGGACATTTCATTTCGCAGAGTAGGCAACACGGACAAAAATTCTTTTTAATGTCTGCTTCAACTTTGAGGGTTTGTTTGCTTGATAAAGGCTTTGCTTCTTCTGGGGTGATCTCTCTTCCATCAGGCGTTAGAACCGTAACCGTGATAAGGTTTAATGGACATGCTTCTTTGCAGTCTATACAACCTATGTCGCATTTAGATGCGTCAACTTCAACTTCCCTTATGAGTTCTGGAAAGCTTCCTTTTTCAAGAACCGGCACAGTATGTTGCTGGTCAACTCTTACTTCTAAGGCGTTAAAGGGGCAAATGGGTTCACACATCCCACAGTAGGAGCATTTCTGCTTGCTGACATCAAGCATGGGACGCTGAGCCCTTTCCCCGTTCTTTTTCGGCATTTTTTTGATTTCTATGGCTTCTCTTGGGCAGACAATTTTGCAGATTTCGCAGCCAACACATAGAGTTTTGTCAAGAGTTAGCGAGTAACGTTTAGCATGCAAAACACGTTCGATGGTAAGCACATTTTTTGTTTCAGTCTTAAGTTCTTTTAACGGCATCTAAACTTCCTCTTCAAGTTGAATAAGCGATTAGGTTACTTTCATGGGTTCAAAAATTTTGGATGGATTAACTCGTAGTTCGTTAAAGGCTAGTTCTTCAGGGGTGAAACCCATAGCTAGTCCTAGGAGTTGCGGGTAATGAAGGACGGGCAACTCAAATTTTTCGTTGAACACTCTCTCAATTCTTGACTGCTGCATATCAAACATGAGATGACAAGAGGGACAAACCGTAATCAGTGCTTGCGCTCCAGCCTTTTTAACATTATGAAACTTTTCCCGGGTGAGCTGCAATGCAACTTTTTCATCTATTGCGATAACCGTGAAGCCGCAACATTCGGCTTCATCCGTGTAATCTAAACACTCAGCTCCTGTTAACTCAATTAAACTCTTCAGGACTGTTGGGTCTTCTGGGTCGTCATAACCCATTATTTTTAATGGTCGAAGAAGGTGGCAACCACAGTGTTCAGCAACTCTAAGTCCTGTGAGCGGCTTTTGAATTGCCTCTTTAATTTTGTCAAAGCCAACATCCTCTTTAAACGCTTGAATAAAATGCTTGGCTTCGATGGTCCCCTTAAATTCCATATCAACTTCTTTCAAATACTCGTTAATTCTGGTTTTGAGTTCTTTGTTTTCTTTCAACGTCTTGTTCACTTTACGTAGAGTTGTGGCACATCCAGTGCAAAGCGTGATAATACTCAATCCTTTCTGCTCTGCCAAAGAGAGGTTACGGGCTGCTAAAGCGAGCATCATCTCGTGATCAGCTGGATCGACTGGAAGACCGCAGCAATTAAAGTCAGGCATCTCAACCAGGTCTATGCCTAATTTTGCAAAAACTTTTCTGGCGGAAACTTCATAGCTAGATACCCTGTAAGGGATGGTGCAACCCAAAAAGAGCAAATAGCGCAATTCTGACATTAGTGCCCCTCCTTAGATCTTATTAATCTTAACTCACCGACCAATTCGATCAGCTTATCAACCTTGTCTAGGCTGGCTTTCGGCAGAGGCGGCAACCCAAGTTCTGCCCGCTTTCTATGTCGCTGCTCTGGAATTTTGTAGGCGTAACCAGTTTCGTAGATATTTGAAGCAAGTTCACTGTAAATGTGGGGAATCTGGCCATCCTTAACCGCAAGGTTTCTTAGAACTCTTAAGACGCTGGCAACTTCTACGCCCTGTGGGCAACGGTCTGTGCACGTAAAGCAAGCGGTGCAAAGCCACAGAGTTGGACTTGAAAGAACTTTCCGGCGAATTCCCAACTGCGCCATACGCAGGATTGTGCGAGGTCTGTAAGAGTCGCTGAATCGGGCGGTAGGACAGCTCGATGTGCACGTTCCACATTGAAAACAAATTTTAAGAGTTTCTGCATCATGGTCCTTCATAACCTCATACTTGAAAGACGGATCTAATCTTATCGGTTCAACATCCTTCGTGACTTCAGTTTTTTCAGTCATCACTTATCCTCCTTAATAAAGCGTAAACCCTTGTGAAGAAGAAGAATGTGTGCTCGACGGTCCTCTTGAACCTCCTCCATATTCCGAATTTTTTGGCATCTCTGCATAGATTTTCTCGCATTCATTTTTCCCGATAATTTTATCGGCCACTATCGTCACCTGCTTAGACCTTTTCAGGGCATCCTTCCTTCGCAATGCAATAGTTCTCGACGTGACCATCAACAATCTTAAACAACGGCTCCATAGTTTTCTTGTTCAAGGAATACACACGCTCTTTCCATCTCCTCTGAACAGAAACGAGACGACATCTGATTAAAGGCTTGAGATTGTGGGAGATCATGCTCTGCTCTTGGTTTAGCGCTTTAGAGATCTCTGTAACATTTCGAGGGCCATCCCCTAACAGCTCGAGAATAGCTAATCGCGTAGGGTTGGACAATGTCGAAAAAAACAGGTGACATGTCTTGCATAAGTCCCTCTTCATACAAACCACGTTTTGCATGTATTTTTCTTCATATGAAACTTATCTATTTTTACATATAAATCTAACATTTAAACCTACCCATATTCCACAGTAGAGGAAAGACAATTGGTCAATTATAGTTTAACCCTAACAGCACAAGGTTTATGTGGCATGATGTGAAATCACATAAGAGTCCCTCATGATCTGTGACAACTACGGGAGACCAACCGTCAACCTAAGAATAGCAATCACGCATAGATGCAACTTAAGGTGCCACTATTGTCATCGAGAAGGGGAAGATTCTCCCTTAACCGAGATGTCTTTGAACGAGATCTTAAAGATAACCTGCATAGCCACAAAACTCGGCATCTCCAAAGTTAAGCTGACAGGAGGAGAACCCCTTTTACGACCTGACATTCTTCAGATAGTGAAGGGAATCAGTGAACTCGGAGCGGTGCATGATTTATCCATGGTGACTAATGGAACAATCCTAGCGCCCCTAGCAGAAGCGCTTAAGAAAGAGGGCTTAGATCGGGTAAACGTAAGCATTCCCTCCTTGAAACCTGAAACCTACACGTGGTTGACCGGCGGGAACTCAACGAATGCCATAGGCGGAATTAAGGCCGCCGTCAAAGCAGGACTATACCCGGTTAAATTGAATATGCTAGTTTTAAAGGGGATAAACGAGAAGGAAATTCCAGTAATGATCGACTTCGCGGGGCGCAATGGAGTTACTCTCCAAATAATCGAGCTTGAACCAGTAAACATTAACTCGTCGTTCTATTCCAGTTATCATGAATCGCTAGATGCTATTGAGGCTGAGTTGCGGAAACGGGCTCTGCGAATCAAAACGCGTCGAGCGATGCAAAACCGCAAGGTATACTTCTTGCGTGAGACAGAGGTTGAGGTGATACACCCTACTGAAAACACCGAATTTTGTTACCATTGCACGCGGATCCGAACCACAAGTGACGGAAAACTAAAACCTTGTCTCATGCGAAATGACAACTTGGTCGACATCGTAACACCTCTTCGGAACGGCGCAGATGACGAAACGTTAACTCAGTTATTCATTGAAGCTATCAAGAAGCGCGAGCCATATTTTAAAGAACATTTTGAGGTCTTAAAAGGGCGAAAACATACGTGAGATCGATAAAATACTTTCTTACGAATAAACCATCACTCTGTATACACTATTCTTACACCTTCAAGAAGAAACGGAAAGATAATTTAGTCAGAGCGGAGGATTTGCTGGATTTTTGCGTAATCTGCCCAACTTATTATGATCAAACGAGTGGCTATTTCTGTACGAGAAGTAAAAGCATTAAAAAGATAGTAGCGTCACTTGGACAACTCTTTAAGTCTTTTGTTCGCCTCATTCCAGTTAACGATGTTCCAGAATGCCTCGACAAATTTGGATCTCTCATTCTTGTAATCAATGTAATATGCATGTTCAAAGACGTCCAGAACCATTAGAATCTTGAACGAAGGATAGACGTTGATGTTATGCTTCTCTATCTGCATTATCATCGGCCTTTTAGTCTGATTGCAGAATGTTAATGCTGCCCATCCAGAGCCTTCTACGCTAACAGCAGCTTGAGAGAATTCCTTCTTGAACCTTTCAAAACTCCCAAACTCTTTCTCTATAGTATCACCCAAAATTTCTCCCCGCTTTACGCTGCCTTTGCTAGCGGGTGCTAGATTTTCCCAGAATAATGAGTGCAGTAGATGTCCGCCTATGTTGAATGAGAGTTCCTTCAAAGTAGATTTAATATCTAGGTCAGTACCCTCTTTCCGTGCTTTGTCGATTTTCTGTAGTATTGCGTTTGCGCCATTAACGTATGCTTGATGGTGCTTGCTGTGGTGTATCCTTAACTGTTCTTCAGACATGTACGGCTCTAAGTCCTTGTATTGATAAGGCAGTTTTGGCAGAACATAAAAACTATTTTTCTCCATATTCTCTCCCTTCACGATCATTTTTCTCATTACGGATGTTATTATTCTGTCCTCTAACAATTTTAAGTTTTTGGACATGACCTGTTTAAACCGCGAAAGACGCGAAAGATATAACGGCGTTATGTTTATATTCTGCTGATAACACTATATTCTGGTTGAGGAGGTGTCAAACCGAATGACTGATAGAAAAAGAGATGCGATCTGTTTTCTCATGATTTTCGTCGTTTTTATAGGTGTCACGGGCATTCTGTCCATGACGATGCGAGTACCATGGTATGGGCATATGGCGGGCATGATGGGATTCGGATGGGGTTTTATGTTCCTAATACCTATAGTTTTTTTGGTGCTGTTAGTGTTTGGGGCACACTACCTTATTACCGAATATGCTAGAACCGGCAACGACGAAAGAGCTCTTGAAGTTTTAAAGGAACGATACGCGAAGGGAGAGATTACAAGGGAAGAATACTTGAAGATGAAAAAGGATCTGGAATAGTGAGCAGATATAGACACTAGGCTGGATGGCAAGCAAAAAACGAGAAGTGAATATAAAAAGACCGCCGTAGAAATGTAATTGAAGTGTGGAAAATGAAAGTGGTTGTTGTGGGTGGAGGGTACGGAGGAACAGAAGTTATAAGGCAATCAGTACTCAGGGGAATAAGAGATATAGAGATTGAATTGATCTCTAATAAGAGGTATTTTGAAAACATAATAGGCGGACTAGAGATCATAAGTGAAAAAATGAAAGTTGAAGAGCTACGATATGATCTTAAGGAACTTTCTTCTTATTGGGACTTTGAACTAACAATCGGCAACGTAGAAAAAATTGACTTGATCAAGAAAAAAGTGAAATTAGACAAGAAAGAAAAAGATTATGACGTATTGGTCATGGCAACAGGCGCGGAGCCCAACTTTTTCAATGTTAGTGGGACAAACTTAGCACAGTGTGCTTATCGCTTACCTGATTTTAAGACCATAAATGAAAGACTAAAGCTTTTGTCTTCAAACAATCCAGACATTGTAATAGTAGGAGCCGGCTGTGTAGGCCTTGAGACCGCAGCTGAAACGCTAGATTTTTTCAAAACCATGGACAAAAGAGTGAATGTTATTGTGATTGAGAAAATGAACTCAGTAATCCCAACATATCACAACGAACCAGCTCAAAAGATTGCATTTGAACATCTTTCTTCACGAGGAGCCAAAATCATATTGGGCAAAGGAGTAGAAAGAATAGAAAAAGGAAAAATGGTACTAGAGGATGGAAGCGCTGTTGAAACTGATTTAATAATCTGGACAGCCGGAGTCAAAAGCTCTGAAGTCGCATCGAAAATTATTGGTGCAAAATTGTATAAAGGGTACATCGAAGTTGATGAAAGACTTCTGATTAGAGGAAGAGAAGATTCCTTTGCAATTGGCGACATAGCTTTCGTTAAAATTAACGGAAAAGAGGCTGCAAAGATGGCAGGCGAAGCCTTAGACCAAGCAACAACTACTGCAAAGAATATAAGTTTAATTGCTAACGGTAAACAACCAAACATCAATCATACTATAAGCTATACAGCAGATTTTCCAAAGATTCTCCTCTCGGTCGGAGAAGGAAAAGCCATGTTAATATACGGTCCACAATACGTAAGCACAGGACCTGCCGAATATTTCCTTAAGAAAAGAATAGATATTGACGAGATGATGGGAAGATTTCCGCAGTAAACTCTAAATAACGTTCATACATATATATACTTATAGAATACAAATTCGAAACACTATATCATCATTATGGAAGGAAGTATTATGGGAGAAGAAAACGTGGTTGAAGTGATAGACAAGGTAACAAAGAGCGTTGTCAATGTAAACACTTTGAGAGTTTTCCACGATTTTTTCTATCGGGTCGTTCCAGTAAAAGGCATGGGCTCAGGCTTCATCTTCGATGAAAAGGGCTATATCTTAACCAATAATCACGTTATAGAGGGAGCGGAAAGAATCGTAGTAACGTTAACCGATGGACGTGTGTTAGAAGGAAAACTTCTAGGAACATGCAGAAGCTCGGATGCCGCTGTTATCAAAATCGATGCAGACAACTTAGTAGCAGCAGATCTAGGAGACTCAGACAAATTGAAGGTTGGTCAAAGGGTCTTCGCTATTGGTAATCCCTTTGGCTTAGCTGGCGGGCCCACCGTTACTGCAGGAGTGATTAGCGCATTAAATAGAACGATCCATTCAGAAGAAGGAAGCTTCAGAAATTTGGTTCAAACCGATGCGGCTATTAACCCAGGCAACAGCGGAGGGCCGCTCATAGATACTCAAGGAAGAGTCATCGCGATTAACACTGCCATAATTCCTTTTGCTCAAGGTATTGGTTTCGCGATACCAGTAAATGCGGCTAAAGAGTGTTCGAGGGATATAATACTCCATGGCGCTTCCATGAGACCTTGGCTTGGGATAACCGGCTTGAACATAACTAAAGAGGTAGCTGATCATTATGAATTGCCGGTTGAGAGAGGCGTACTTATAGCCAATGTTGAACCTGACAGCCCTGCGGGCAGATCAGGAATAGGACGAGGCGACATCATCTTAGAGTTTGATAACAAAAGGGTAGACAGCATCGAAGACTTACAAGGGATCTTACAAGGAAAAAAACCAAGCGACAGAGCTGAATTAACCATTGTAAGGGGCTTAAAAAGAGGTCGGTTGGAAGTAGTATTGGAAAGGATGCCCTAAAAGCTTATATATTTTCATTCCTCCATCTGTGAAACAAGGTGAGATAATTTTGCCGATAGATCCCGATTTCCAGAAGAATCGGAAGGTTGTTGGTCAATGTAAGGGTCATAATGTCTGGGGGCCTGTGGAGCCTCCCAAAAAACTTGGTATACATGGAACCCAAGTAGCAGTTGACTGGGATGTTTGCGAAGGAGAGGGCACCTGCTTTGAGGTCTGCCCCGTGAATGTGTTCGACTGGGCGGATACTCCTGGGCATCCAGTCTCTGAGAAGAAATCAGATCCAGCTGGAGAAAAAGATTGCATACAATGCCTTGCATGCGAAGTACAATGCCCTACCCAAGCCATAAAAATTTCTACTTGAATGAGTTGAAGTATTAATCGTGGCAATATCTTTTCTTTTTCAGGTCTTGAAGTAAGTCAAGAGTCAATAGTTTTCTGAGAAACGGTTTATAGGAAACCT
>Ga0315310_10001296_pt1 | contig 15772 bp, 14 predicted proteins | sample TDP5_MG_FD_203630 | JGI IMG/M metagenome (GOLD analysis project Ga0315310, IMG submission 203630) | Freshwater sediment microbial communities from Lake Towuti, South Sulawesi, Indonesia - TDP5 | ecosystem: Environmental > Aquatic > Freshwater > Lake > Sediment | place: Indonesia: South Sulawesi... | reverse complement strand
TAGTTCTTGAACAAATCACCACTGTCATGAACCGGAGAAGAAGAGGATCTCAGAAACTCGGCAAGATGCTGCTCCGGTTCGGTTGTGCTTTGACCACTTGAGGTGACGGACATTTCTTTGGCGTTCTTCAATGCGTGCCTTCAAGGTTGCTCCCAGCTTAGCATTGCGCTACACCCAGCAAGAATCGCTGCTGAGACTCAAGGTTTATTAAAGGCTCATACGGCATCTATACGAGGTATCGGGTTCATTCAAGCTAATGCACGTCACTGAAAAGATTCGTCACTAGAGATTACACTGTGGAGATTTTGTCTTTGGAGGTCAAGTTTCTAGGAGGAGCTCGTGAAGTCGGAAGAGCCGCCGTCTCAGTCAAGACAGGGAAGACCCAGCTTCTTCTGGACTATGGTGTCATGTTGAATCATACACCTGGTTTTCCGATGCATGTCCCACCGAAAGAAGTGGACGCCGTTGTCATGACCCATAGCCACCTTGATCATTCAGGCGCGGTTCCGATCTTCCATATCCAAGACCGAAAACCTGTCTATGGAACAAGGCTGACTTTCAACCTTGCCAATATTTTGATCAAGGACTTCATCCACCTTTCGGGCTATTACATTCCGTTTGAATATCTTGAGCTCCGTTCGATGATGAGAAGCCGGAAGGACACAGAATACAGGCAGGAGGTCACAGTTGGAGACTTGAAGCTCCAGCTTCTGAATTCAGGGCACCTTCCAGGCGGCGCCTCGGTCCTCGTGGAAGCTAATGGGAAAAGGCTTGTGTATACGAGTGACTTCAACACGATTGAGACTCGGCTGCTTCCAGCAGCAGATCTTGACTACGGTGAGCTCGACGCCTTTGTCATGGAGAGCACCTATGCCGATGAGGATCATACTGAGAGAAAACTGTTGGAGGAGAGATTTGTCGAAGAAGTGACTGATGTTGTGGAGGCAGGTGGCACGGTTCTGGTTCCAGCTTTTAGCGTTGGACGTGCCCAGGAGATCGCTTGCATCCTTGCAGCCTATCATTTTGAGCACCCAGTCCTGTTGGATGGGATGGCGCGCGAAGCCAGCCGCATATTAATGGGCCATGTAGACTTCCTAAGAGACCAGAGGCTTTTCATGGATGCGGTTCATATGACGGGCTGGGTTGATAGCTGGAGAGACCGCAGACTAGCCGCTAAGAAACCTGGCGTCATCATCTCGCCCGCTGGGATGTTGAAGGGTGGTCCTGCAGGTGCATATGTGGAGACAGTTGGCAAGAAAGCTAGCAACGCCATCTTCCTAGTCGGCTACCAGATTCCAGGAACCCCAGGCAGAGAACTGCTTGAGAGAGGCAGATGTGTCATAGATGGGAGGATGCGGAAAGTCAAGGCGAAGGTCGGCTTCTTCGACTTCTCCAGCCATGCTGGCGCCAGAGATCTTAAGGAAACGGTGAAAAGCCTTAAGGGCAGCCCGACTGTCTATGTGGTTCATGGCGCGGAGGGAAACTGCCCCAAACTAGCGAAATGGGTAGGAGAGGAAGCGGGACTCGAAGCAAAAGCCCCAAACCCGGGAGACGCTTTTGCAGTCTGACCTCTGGAAAAGCTGAAGGGGCTGGCTGAGTCGAGGATTACTGTCTTACCGATCGGAAAAGTGGACAGAGCAGTTCTCAGTGCGATTTGTAAAGGCATCTTAAGGGCTTTTGCTGGAAGTCTGTGTTCCGTGTCAGGCGATGATCTTCCGCTTGATGCGAAGGCTTACGATCCCGTCAGGAGGCAATACATCTCTACGAAGATTCTGTCAGATGTGTCTGTCTACGCGGGAAAGACGAAGCCCAAACCCGACGAGATTCACCGAGTTGTGGGCGTGACTGATGGCGATCTCTATGTGACTGGGCTAAACTTCGTCTTCGGTGAGGCTGAATGTCCAGGTAAGGCGGCTTTGATCTCTCTGGCTAGGCTCACGCCTCAGTTCTACGCAAAACCCAGAAACGAGACTTTGGTCCATGAAAGAGCCGTGAAAGAGGCGGTTCACGAGCTAGGACACACACTAGGAATCAGGCACTGCACGAATCCATTATGTGTCATGCATTTCTCGCTTCATATTGGCATGACGGACCGAAAGAGAGAAAGCTTCTGCAAGCTCTGCCTTCAACAAGTAAATAGGGCACTTCCTGGGTTCTAGGCCTACTTCAGCCCCTTGACTTCGTCGATGAGCCTCTCGAGTTCTCCCTCCGTATTATAGAAGTGAGGCGAAACCCTTACGCCGTTCATGCGGGCCGAGACGACTATGCCCTTGTGGCGGAGCTGGCCAACCATTTCGCCAGGGTCCTTGACAAGAAAGTTCACGATTCCAGAACAATACTCAGGTTCCTCAGGTGTCTGGAGCCAGAACCCTTCCTCCTTCAGCCTTTTTAGGAGATGGCCCGCTAGTCCCGTCACGCGTTTCTCTATCACGTCGGGTCCGACATCATGTATGAGCCTCAGGGCGGCTGTTGCGCCCACAAAGCTAAGTGTGCTCAGCCCGCCCGTTTGGAAGCGGCTTGCACTGTCGACAAGCATCAGCTCCCGATTGTTCCAGAGCTCAACAGTATTGAAGACATCGGGTTTGACACCTTCATACCCTACGAAGACTGGTTCGCACTTGTCAATTAGCTCTCTCCTAACGTACAGGAAGCCGGCTCCGCTCGGCCCAAGAAGCCACTTGTAACAGGAGGTTGCAAGGAAGTCTACGCCATCACGTTCCACTTCTACGCGTAGAGCCCCAGCGGACTGGCACGCATCAACGATGAAGGCTGCACCATGGTCGTGCGCGATCTCGGCCAAAGCTCTTAAGTTGTTTCTGAAGCCGTTCGGGTACTCGACATGGCTAACCGTGACAGCGACGGTTTGGTCATCCACAGCCTCCTCGAAGTCTTCCACGAACAGCTTACCACGGATGCTCTTGACGTATCGGAGCTCGACTCTGCGCTTCATCCGTTCCCTAAGCCACGGGTATGTGACCGCGGGGAACTCAAGGTCAGTTGTGACAACATTGCAGCCTCTGGGATATCTCAATGCGTTGGCGGCTATGTTCAGTCCGGTTGAAGTATTCGGGACAAGTGCGATCTCAAGTGGCTCAGCATTCACGAGCTTGGCGAAGAGCTTCCTACTCTCGTTCGGGTCGTCGGGTTCACCCTCCAGCAGCGAATACTTGTCCAGATGGGTGTGGACCGCGTCTCGGACTGGTGTCGGAGGGGGTGTGACCCCAGCGTGGTTCAGGAAAACTTTCTTCTTCGTGATCGGGAACATTTTGCGGATCTGATCTACGTCCTTCACGTTGATCGCCCTTGATCGACCGTTCTACGTCTCTTCATCCTTAAAAATCATAGCTTCCGTAGGATTTCTTTGGGCTTGTACGATTGCGGATGGTAAAGAGGATGGGCGAGGCAGAAGGCCACACCTTCAAGAAGTTTTTTCTTGTTCCATGTCGGCGGTATAGCGTTAGCTCGGCTTGGTAGCCACATGAGATGCACAGTGAATGGTTCGTACATGTGTTTGGTCTTGTGCGCTACGCGAATTGAGTCGATAGACTTGAACCCGAGGTACTCCAAATGATCCCTTCTCAGCCATGGGCTCCAGTGATTCTCGAGTCCTATCGTTGCGAAGCCAGACGCTTCAGGCTCACCGCCCATCATCTCTCTTAGGAGGAGCTTGCCGAACATGTGGCCCTTGGCTCTCCTGAGAACCCATATGCAGTGCATGACAATAACACTCTTGCCCATTATGGGGTAGCCTGAACCTTCGGAGTGTGCGTACTCGATCTGGGCTACGGGTTCGCCGTTGAAAAACAATATCTTCTTGCGGAACCCCTTGGGAACTGCGGCTTCGAGGTATTCGCGTCTCGTTCGGTATTTTCTGTACGGCGCCGCCAAGCACCTGTAAAGAAATCTCTGATAAGCCTCATCAGCCTCAGCGTCCACAACCTCAATTTCGTTGTTCATCGCGAAACATGCCCACGAATAACAGACATGTCCGGAAACATAAGACTTGATCAGTTGACCAGTGTCAGTTCAGCTTCACCGGTGAGACAGCAGCTGAAGCGTGACGAGACCTGCTACTAGGAAGAGGATGCCGAAGGGGAAGATAGTCCACACGTCTGTCAAGCCTATCACAGCTGCAGTGAGGACTGGAGTGGCTGCAACAATAACCCCTTCAGTAAGGAAGTAGACACTAAAGCTCAACCCCCTTTCCGCTTTCGGCGTCAGGTCTGTGACGAGTGTGTTCATGGGCGACCAGACCGTGTTGCTGAAGAAGGCGTAGACTACGTACAAGACCGTAAGCGGAAACAGCTGAGAGCAAAAAGCTAGAGCCGCCAGCGAAAGGATGCAGCCGACCACGGCGAAATCAAGCGTCCTCTTCGCGCCTATCTTGTCACCAAGGTAACCTCCTACCAAGGAGCCTAGAATCCCTGTAAAGGGTCCGAGCCCGAAGACGAAGCTTGCCACGGCCTCGGTTACGCCTCTGGTTCTCACGAGGTAGGTGGTCATGAAGGTTGAGGTTCCCGTGCTTCCGACTTCTCGCAGCCCGACGGCTACGAGGAACGTGACGAACCCCACCGAGAATATCAGCGGCAACGTTCCAAGCACATCTCCTCTGTCGGGCCTGCCTGTTCCGGTGGTTTTCAGCTGCGACGACTTCAGGACGATGAGTCCCCAAGCAAAGACCGGTACTGTCCAGAAGACGTAGATCCATCTCCAGCCGATGGTCGACTGGAAGACTGAGAGGCTGACTAGTCCGCTGGCTACGCCTAAGCTGCCTAGTGCGTTGTGGACCCCCATCGACCGGCTCATCCTTTCTCGGGTGACGGCTCGACTTATGTTACTCAATCCGGTGATGTGATAGAGTGGGCTGGAGATCCTCATGGCCGTGACGCACAGAACGAGCAGCCAGAAGCTGTTCGCTTGGCTTATGGCGAAGGCTGAGGCAGACTCAATGATCATGGCTGCGGCTAAGATGCAGTTTGTGCTGACGCGGTCAGCCAAGTACCCGATTGGGATGTTCATAAGAAGTGCTACGATGTTTGGGACAGTTGCCACCAGCGAAGCCTCGAACAGGCTGAGCCGAAACTCACGGACAAAAACTGGGATGAGAGCAACTTGAACCAGAAAGTAAACCTCAATGAACATGTGAGTTAGGCTTACAAGCCATAAGGACCGCTCCATCCCAACCGCAACCACACCAAACTAACCGTTTTAAACTTCAGAAGCAAGATCCAGACTAAAAAAGGTATCTCAGAACCCGCGTGTTAGAACCTTCTGTCATTAGTAGCCTTATCTGGGAGATTCTTCTATAACTATCTAGGTGAGCCCAAACTCCTTTGGCTCAGAAGACTGAGCCAGAATGAAGGACGAAATCGTCTTGATAGCCGCTACTGTCACGACCGCCGCTACACTCGCTTACTGTCCTGAGTCGCTAGCTTTTCTCAGAGAGCTTTACTTCGGAGTAGGTTGCGTCGTCATCGCCGCTGCGGCTGGGCAGGCAATCAAGCTCGTAGCCTCTAAGCTGGGCAGGGAGAAGCTTTCGCAAGAGGGAACGATGATGGATGAGTTCATGACCAATCTCCTTGTTAGGAGAAGCCCTTCTAAAACCTTTGTCAGGTTGGCTGTTTGGAATGTCCTTGTCTCTTTCATCGTCATTTCTGGCGGGCTTATCAGCCTAGGGACCATCTCGATCATCTGGGCCTTCCTGCACTTGGGACTGCTAGGTCCCGGAATCAGCATCCTCATGAGGTACCCACACTCTTGGGTGGAGATATCTGCGGTCATCCTTTCATCCGCTCTTGGAATATGGGGAGGTCTGAACTTCCACTCGTTCCTTAACAACTCGGCAGCTGTCCCTACGGCGATATTCGCCCTAGTCCTGGGACTGCACGTTTGCTCCGCATTGCTGGAGACCCTGGAAATACGGCGGACGGAAGAACCGTGAAGCCTGTTGAGGGCTACGTGCTCCGGCGGATGAGGCTTGTCTTCGAAAGAGCCTATATGTGTGCTTTTGAGGAAGAAATAGTCGAAGAAACGCGCAACATCATGCCATGAATGCTGATAGCCTATCGGAGGAGGAGAATCAATGGGTCATCCTGCAATCAGAAGCTACGTGCAAGGAGACATTGAAGATATCGTCAGGATCTACAATGAGGCTTTCAAGAACCTAGCTAGCTGCTGGCCCAATCCAATGACTCTCGAATGGTTCATGGAACGGTTCGGGTCGACTTTGAGAGACAAGACAGGAATCGCATTCATCGCCGAGCACGAGAAGATCCCGGTAGGGTATGTCCTCGTAACTACTGCGAAGAGACCTGAAGTCGGTTTGGTCGCCTACATATCAGGCATATGTGTGGCTCCCGGCTTCCAGCGGCGGGGAATAGGCACGGAGCTTCTACAGAAGGCTGTTGACTGGGCAAGAAATCAGGCGGTGGTGGTTGTTGAGAACGATGACGAGATAGTCGAGAACGCCGGTGCCGTAGCATTCTTCGAGAAGATGGGATTCGAAGTCTTCCATAGAGGAGCATGCATGTCCAAGGACCTTTGGTCGGATGAAGGGCTCAGTGTTCCGAGGAATGTGTCGGTCAGAGAGCTCAAGGACAGCGACCTAGATGATCTACTTAACGTGAGGAAAGAGACCTTCAGAGAGCTTGGCCCATGGTATTCTGTGACTGATGACGCGAAGTTCAAGATGGGTATGAGGAACAGAATCGGTAGGGACGATGTCAAAGTCTTCATTGCAGTGAAGGATGGCAAATTGATAGGGTACGTGGTGTGCCAGATCAGAAAGGACAATGAGGTCCGTGCAGATATTCGAAACATCTCTGTTCTTCCGGGCTACAGGAACATGCGTGTTGGTTCTGCCCTGATAGCCAATGCGTACGACTACCTTCGAGAAAGCAAGGTTAAGACCGTATCGACTGTGACAGAGACGGCTGAACCTTTCTATAGAAAGGTTGGGTTTAAAGTCGATGCAAGGTTTGTGAGAGTCAGGAAGTTGCTGACAAACTCAATCCAGACGAAAAAGCAAACCTTATGAAGCCCCAAATGAGCGAAGTCTGCTAATCGAGGCTCCAAGGAAGAATACCTTGTGCAGCTATGCATAGCCCAGTTTTCCGTAGAGCGCGATAGCCCCCTTGCTGAAGGCTTTGACGCCGAGCTCAAGCATTGCTATACCCTTCCCGACGTCACGCCTTTCAGTGTCTAGCAGCAGCTATGTTCCAATACGTCGCCCTCGGTAGGCTGAGTCGACGATGATCTCGTCTATGAAACCTCTCTGCTCTCCAAACCAACGGTAAACCTCCACCTTACCAACTATTCGGCCCTCTACTTCGGAGACCACAATCTGGTCAACGTTGAACTCTGGCTTGGAACGGAACCCAAGGTACCTCTCCTTATTCGTTGGGTCATTATGGGGAAAGCCCTGCTCATGCAGCTTCTATGCTTCCTCCAACTCGTCTCTGCACAAGATCCGGATCTTCACGTTCAGCTTTGCCATCTGGTCTGCAGTAAACAATAAGTGCCTCTCAGCATTATGGGATGCCTAAGGGGTAACTCGACCTAATGCGGCGTCTCGGGGGGGGTTCTTATTGATTTCGGCAACACCCTAGCCTACATCAACGAGGAAGATGAGCGAAGATATGTAGAAGAGGTTGCGTCAGCACTCAAGAACCATGGTTACGAGCGAACCGTTGACAAATCGACCCAAGTACTCTACGATGCGTATAGGTATACCACTAAGGGCGAAGTGAAGGATGTTTCCGACTTCTGGCCGCTCTTCCTCACAAACCTAGGGGTACCAAGAGACGCCAAGCTAATCAGTAGGCTTGAGCAAATGAGAAGCGGCCATTTCACAACCTTCTCCAAACTCTACGACGGCGTCCATACAGTCCTGTCAACACTAAGGAAGAAGTACAAGCTCGCCTTGGTCTCCAACTGTCCAGTGGGCTTGCGGGAAGTAGTAGAAGCCTTGCAGTTAGATCGTTTCTTCGATGCAGTGGTCTTGTCTTACGAGGCGAGAGCAAGGAAACCGGATAGGCGCATGTACCTCGAAGCACTCCAGGCGCTGAAGCTTAAGCCAGAGGAATGCGTCTTCGTGGCTGACGAAATCACCGACCTAGAAGGAGCACATGAGCTAGGACTCAAAACGATCTTGGTTCGCCAAGGAGAACGCACTCCGCGAGCCTCAAAAGACCCCAACTTCAAGCCCAACTATGAGTGTGTTCGCATATCTGAGACCCTGCGATTCCTGTAGATGCTACTTCTTAATGTAGTCTCTCAAGCTCGCCTATTCTGTACATGAATGGCTATTGCGCTGTGAAGGTGTCTACAGGTATATCTCAAGCAGTCGTCTCTTTGCGATGACGTACATAATGATTCCGCTGATGACCAGTTCGACAAGTAGGTAGCTGCCGTTATAGACCGCTGAGTACACGACAGGACTCATGCCTTTAGCGTACATCCAGAAGAACCAGACGCCTGACACGAAGTGAGCTAGAAATCTGCTGAAGATGCCAACTGCGACTCCGAGCAACGAATGCTTTTTGAAAAAACCAGCCAACCCTAGAGCTCCAAAGGCTAATGGGTAGTCAAGTATTGCCTGGACCGGGTCGACGATGTATCCGCCTAACGCCATGTTGACAAGTCCGTAGACTGCGCCAGCCTCGATCCCCGCGCGCAAGCCTCTCCTCAGAGAGAACCAGAGCAGGGGGACCATGCCCGCGGCGCTCACTGATCCTCCTTGTGGAAGATGGTAGATTGGCGGCAGAATATCCTTCAAGATCACGGTGAGAGCAACTATGACTGTTCCTTCAGCGAGAACCTTCGTTCCAGAAGAGACTTTAGCCACTTTTCCATATCCCTCCGCCAGCATTATCTGGATCAGGTTCAAAGGGTCGACGATCCACGTAACCGTCCTCTCAGCCGGGTCGAGCCCAGCTCCCCTTTAGTGCCAATACTCGCTTTTCAAGCATATAACCTTAGCGCATCTATAGCTTCGAAGAACGGCCTAAATCATGGGCTTGGCGGTCATGCTGAGCCAGATGGGCCTAGAGGGAGAACCTGCTTTCGAATGCCTTCAGAATAGCGGGATACACGTCGCATTTCTCTAGCTTGCTTGGAATAAGAAAATACGTACGGTTGAACCCTTGGCCGGAGACTCTTGCACCACAACTGCTCTCTGCTAGAACGCTCAAGCTTTTTACCTATTACCGCAACATCCATATCATGGGAGCATGTTGTATTGAGGGAAGTCAAAACGACTTTCGTTGTTGACAGTTCGAAGAGCCCTTATGCGAAGCTACTTCCCGTCCCGGTCGAGAATGTTCGTCTAGAAGATTCTTTCTGGGTTCCGCGGCAACGAATCCTCCGCGAAGTCACACTTCCGTCACAGCACAAGCTGCTAGAGGATACTGGTCGAGTGTTCAATTTCCGTCGCGCTTCAGGAAAAGAAAGGGGAGACTTCAAGGGTCTCTTCTTCAATGATTCTGATGTTTATAAGTGGGTTGAAGCCGTAGCCTTTGTGCTTGCGACCGCGTTTGACAAGGATCTTCATGACGGTGCCAAGCAAGTCGTCTTGGACATCGTTGCTTCGCAGGACGAGGACGGTTATCTGAACAGCTACTTCACGTTCGAACGGAAGAAGGATCGCTGGACAAATCTGCGAGACATGCATGAACTCTACTGCGCTGGCCACCTAGCCCAAGCTGCCATAGCACTGTTTCGAGCTACTAGAGACCGCAACCTCCTGTATGCGGCTTGCAGAGTCGCCGACCACATCGCCAGCATATTCGGTTCGCAAAAGCGACTTGGAACACCCGGTCACCCAGAGATTGAGATGGCGCTGGTTGAGCTGTATCGGACAACGGGAAACGGAGCCTACTTGGATTTGGCAAGGTTTCTCATTGATGAACGCGGGAAGGGACTTATCGGTGGCGGCATAGTCCACATCGACCACAAACCGTTCCGGCAGTTGAGCACGGTCGATGGGCACGCCGTACGTTCGCTCTACCTGAATGCCGGAGCCACTGATGTTTACTTGGAAACAGGCGACAAGTCTCTTTGGGCCACGCTCCTTCGCCTTTGGCACAATATGACCGAGCGCAGAATGTACTTGACGGGAGGTGTGGGTGCTCGCCATGTTGGAGAAGCGTTTGGCGAGGACTATGAGCTCCCTAACGTGACCGCGTATGCGGAGACTTGCGCTGCGATTGCCAACGTAATGTGGAACTGGCGCATGCTTCTTGCCACAGGAGAGGCCAGATTCGCCGATACCATGGAGACCGCTCTCTACAACGGCGTGCTTTCGGGAATCTCGCTTGACGGTAGGGAGTACTTCTACGTCAACCCCCTGGCAGACCGAGGGAAACGCCGCAGACAGGCGTGGTTCCCATGCGCCTGCTGCCCGCCAAACATCGCTAGGCTTCTAGCATCTCTATCAGGATATGTCTACAGCCTATCAAACGAGGGCATATGGGTGAACCTCTACACCCAAAGTACAGCAAATCTTGAAGTGTGGGGCAACAGCGTTGTCCTGGTTCAACGCACAGACTACCCATGGAATGGCGAGGTTGAGATTATTCTGCAACCGCAAATGGAGACGGCTTTCAGCATCTTCCTACGCATTCCTGGATGGTGTCGTTCGGCGCAGGTTCAGGTGAATGAGAAGGCCATCGCGGAAAATGGTCAGCCTGGCACATATTTGGAGGTACGAAGGGTCTGGAGACCGGGAGACCGTCTGCAACTCTCTTTTGCAATGCCAGTGGAACGGGTGTTCTGCCAACCGCTTGTGATGGAGAACGCTGATAGGGTAGCCCTGAAACGTGGGCCTCTCGTTTACTGTGCGGAGCAGGTGGATAATGCGGACTGCGATGTGTGGGACTTGGTGTTGCCTTACGACTGTCAGCTCGAGTCTAGATGGAAATCTGATCTGCTGAACGGAGTAGTGGTCATCAGTGGCGATGCCTTAGCAGCAGGGACAGAGCTTGGGGAACAACTTTACCGAGTAGCGACTGATGCCCCACCCAAAATGCATCGAGTAAGTTTCACCGCTGTGCCATACTACGCTTGGGCAAACCGTGAACCCGGACCCATGATAGTCTGGATTCGTTCAACGACTTGTCCGCTCAATGGCTGAGGAGGTAGGCAACAGCGACTCCAAGAAGTGGAATCTATGATTGCATGTGCAACCATTGTGAAGAAGGGAAAGGTCCTTTTGGTCAAACATTCGGGCGTTGATAAGCCTGACTTCGGACACTGGCTTTTGCCCGCTGGCAGTGTCGAAGAAGGAGAAACCGTTGAGGACGCGTTGAAACGAGAAGTGGAAGAGGAACTTGGCGTGAAGGTAAGAATGGTCAGGAAGCTGACTGAACATGCTGATCCTTACACTGGGGATAGGCTAGTCAATATCTTATGCATCCCCTTGACGTCGAGGATCAAAGCGTCCGCTGAGCTGTCTGAGACAAGATGGTTCAACGCGAAAGAAATTAGACACCTAAGCCAAGTTCACGAGGGGTTGAAGGAGTTCCTAACACATGGATTGGAGTCCAACTCTTTCCAAGAATAAACGCAATGCCTTGCCGGCTTCATATATTCCTAAGTTCGAAGGACCCTGTAAAGCAATCGGCTAGCAAGCCCTTGCCTATTCTTCCTTTGTCGATTGCATCTTTGACCTTTTGGCTGATATCATTGTAGCAGTTTTTGAGACCCACAGAAAAAACAACCTTGCTGTTCTTGCCGCCTCTATCAGTCCGTTGCACTTCTCCACACATATGTCCATGGGTTTCGCGACTACTCCATGCTTGTCAGTCTCCCACAACCTTGATACTGTACTTTGCGCATGTTCTGCAAGTTGTCCAAACGCCCGTCTCAGCGATGCCGCGTCGAGCCGTCATCTCACCGTACTTGGTTGTCCATCGCATCCTAGCTCCTTGACAACTTGTTTGGCCTTATCCTCTCCGAGGTCACCGACGCATGCAAGCTTGGCGCCATTGATCTGAGTCACAAGATTAACTCGATTGTCGCCCATTTCCAAGCCCAAGATGCCAAATCCGAGAGTGCCAGTCATTTCTGGTCACGTCTGCCGGCAGCACGCCGCCTTCTCATATATCTTCTCCTATTTGCTGCGTTGGCCATCATTCTTTTAAGTTGTACGTCAGCGATTATCTGAAGCGAGGAGGAACGAAGTAGCTGAAGAGTCCACGATTTGCGGATTTTCCCGAGAAAGAGTATAAGTCAAGGATAGAAAGAGCATCTAGGCTCCTCAAGGACGAGGATCTTGACGGGCTCATACTTACACAGAGCGAGAACGTCTACTACACGACAGGCATCCAACATGTAGATGTAACTAAGAACATCAAGGACATGCCGCCGACGATAACAATCCTCACCCGGGATATGGGGACGATTCTTGTCGGACGCTGGCCTAGTTCCCACGTGATCGTAAGAGAGACCTGTTGGCCCGAGAACATAGTCACCTACGATAAAGATGGTACTCCAGCCGAAGCTGTTGCCAACGCGCTCAACGAATATGGCCTCAGAAAAGGCAGAATAGGTATGGAGCTCGGCGAAGGTACGCGTCTTGGAATCTCTTCGAATCAGCTCGCTATACTTAGGAAGCTTGCCACAGTACGAGCCGGAGTCGAGATAGTAGATGGCTCAGCAGTTGTATGGCGGCTAAGAAGCGTAAAATCGGATTACGAATTGGACCGCCTCAAAAGATCTGCCTGTGCTACGTGCAGGGCTCTCGAGCATGCTATCGATATTGTCGAGATCGGCATGGATGAGATGGAGCTAGCTCGCAAAGCGGGCCAAGTGATGATGAATGAAGGAGCCTTCTGGTACAACACGCAGGTGCTCTACCCGCCTTTCTGGGCCTGCGTAGCCTTTCCGGTCAGGATTCCTAAAGGATATGTCTGCTTCGATTTTGGCGCCGACTGCAGGCATTACCTGACTGATATGCACCGGGTCGTCGCGCTAGGCAGGAAGCCAACAGAAAGAGAAAGGCATCTGTACGATGTGAGAGCAGAGGCGAATGACGTTATACAGAAAGCTGTCAAGCCTGGGAAGAGCTTCGCCGAGGTTGTGATGGAGGTGAAGGCGTTCGCGGAAGAGTCGGACTGTATCATGCCGGAGAATTATCTGGGTCATGGTATCGGTCTTGAGATCCATGAGCCGCCGAAGATAGGATTCTCTGAGAAACCTCAACCTTACTCAGGGTGCGGTATGCCGGGGTACCCGACGAGGTTTGAGACAGGCATGGTTTTCACACTGGAGCCCGACATTCGAGACACAGATTTGGCCATGGTTTTCAACTGTGAAGACGATGTTGTTGTTACGGGGACCGGATGCGAGCTTCTAGCAGAGCTTCCGCGGGAGATGCAGGTCAAGACGTAGAACGAAAGGATTGTTGAGGTTCACGTATGCCTGACTTGACGCCGATTTGCCTTCTTGTTGACGATGGGTGCCCCCTTATCCACGTCTATAGGTATCACTGGGAGGACGTTCATCACAAGCCGCCAGTCACAGATGACGGCAGACCCCTTCTCGATACGATCCCCAACAGTTTCCTCGACCATTTCTGCGATGTGATGGAAGCCCGCAAGATCAAAGGCAAGCTCTCAATCGTCCCGGCACCAGCCGGCAAAGGCGACATCGTCCGCGGCATCGAGGGGTTCGATCCATCTCTGACGCATGACTGGCTGAGAACTGTCCAGCGGCGATTAAGTGGACAATGTGACTTCTGCCCCGAGGGCATCACACACAATCTGGCATTGAACCTAGAGAACAAAGGATTCCACGCTGAAAGCGAGTCCGAATGGTCCCAGCACCAGACACGTGAGACTCTGACACCGTACTTGGTACGTCAGTTGCAGTTGCTGAAAGAGGCCGGGTTCAATGCCACAGGCATAACCTCTCCATGGGCATTCGGGATCATGGTTGAACCTGAGTACATCGCCGCCATAGTCGCTGCACAGAAGGCCGTGTACAACCGTGAGTTCTCTTGGTACTTCCTACACATGCTCTACGATAAACCTGCCACCCGTCCTTGGGTCGCCCACAAACAGGGAAGGAGTATCCTCGTCTCTATCCCGGCAACGGTGCAGGATTGGTGGTGGGAAACCATCAACTGCTCACGTACGGATACTGACTATGTGTCTACAGCTGCTGATAAGATGTTAACCGCTGACGGGCAAAAGGGTCAGATCATTGATGTCTTGGAAGCCGGCGGCTGGCCTGTGATCCTCACACATTGGCAGTCGCTCTTCTCCAATGGTCTTGAGACAGGTCTGATGGTCCTAGACGAACTCGGCAGACGCGTAAGCATGCGGTTGGCCGATAGAGTAGAGTGGACGACGTGTTATCGGATTGCCATCCTTACAGCTGGGCTGAGGATGAGCCCAGCTTTCAGCAAAAGATAAATCAGTTCGCCGCCATCACTTCAGCAGGGTGAAGAAATGGTTCTTGATGTAGTCTGTAAGATGGAGATTGACGAGAAGACTGCAAAGTGGAAGTCCGATTACAAGGGCAAGACCTACTACTTCTGCGCGCCGATGTGCAAGCAAAAGTTCGACAGAAACCAGGAGAAATACGTCAAGTAGCCTTGGAGCCGTAGCTCGCTATGGTGGAAGAGGCAACGTACCATACGGGAGCCTTGGCGGGCAACAAGACGTTCAGGCAAAGACTGAAGCGTGCAGGTGCCCTCATGGAAGCGGCTGGGCTTGATGCCCTTCTTCTTACTAAGCCTCAGAATATGATGTACCTTGTGGGCGATGGCAGACTCTGCGCTTTCGCAGTAGTCACGAAGGAAGGAGCCACGTACGTGGCCGTGCCCAAGACTGACCTTGAAGATGTGAAGCAGTCCTGTTCATCAGAGCGTATTCTAGGGTTCGAAGACGAAGTTGAAATGTTGCATTCGTTGATGCATATCTGGAAGGAGCTCGGACTCGAAAAGGGGAAAGTTGGCGTCGAAAATACTTTCCTGAAGGTCTCTATGCTCGAGATGTTCAAACATCCCCATGCCAAACCCCCGAATCTTGAGATTGCCGATGGAACCTCTATCATGACGGATCTGAGGATCGTGAAGTCCAACGAAGAGATCGAGTTGGTCAGGAAGGCCTCGAAGGTCGCTGACATGGCGATGGGTGCTGCGATAAAGGCGACCAAGCACAATGTGCCAGAGACCCAGATCGCGGGCGAAGCCGAGTACGTGATGAGGAGAAATGGCGCCGAAGAGTTCTATAGGACTTACGTGGCTTCGGGCCCCAGGTCCTCCATAGCCCACGGACTCGTCAGCCATAGGAAAGTCCAGAAGGGCGATCTAGTCATGATTGACGTTCACCCCACCGTGAACGCGTATCATGCTGATCTTTGCCGCACAGTCTGCGTCAGCGAACCTACTGAGAGGCAAAGGAAAGCTTATGAGGTGTACTTGAAAGCTCAAAGGACTGTCGTTGAGGCTGTGAGCCCTAGCACTACAATGACTAAGCTTGAGAACCTCATGCACGAGATTTTCGACAAGGAAGGCTACGAAGAATACTTTGTTGGTCCACCGATTCATGGGGTCGGCTTGGAGTTCGAGGAGCCGCCATTGCCAGCGGGACATGCCTTTTTCCACGGGGAGGAACCAAAAGACGAGTTGAAGCCCGGCATAGTCATCTCAATCGGCAACTGCGGACTCTGCCTTGGAGATTTCGGCGTGAGGGTTGAGGACACAGTCGCAGTCACGGAAAGCGGGCGCGAAGAACTCACCCAGCATGCTAGGGATCTATAGAAGGTA
>Ga0315310_10001295_pt1 | contig 15775 bp, 17 predicted proteins | sample TDP5_MG_FD_203630 | JGI IMG/M metagenome (GOLD analysis project Ga0315310, IMG submission 203630) | Freshwater sediment microbial communities from Lake Towuti, South Sulawesi, Indonesia - TDP5 | ecosystem: Environmental > Aquatic > Freshwater > Lake > Sediment | place: Indonesia: South Sulawesi... | reverse complement strand
TAAGATTCTTTGACCCCATTACTGCTCCTGAGCCGCCCCTGCCGAAACCCCTTCCCCCCGACACTATATTGGCAAACCTGGCTTTCCTCTCCCCGGCTGGACCAATAGTCATAAACTGACAATCCTCCCCATATTTCTGCCTAAGCAAATCCTGCGTCTCAAAGATCAACTTGCCCCATAAATAGCGAGCGTCTTCAAAGGAAACCTTGCCATCTTTAATAACCAGTACTGTCGGCTTCCTCGCTTTTCCCTTAATGATTATGGCGTCATAACCAGCCATCTTAATTTCTGGTCCCAAAAATCCAGCACAATGAGAATCGAGCCAAATTCCAGTCAACGGGCTCTTAGTACAGAGAGTAGCGTGACCGGTGGCCGGCATAAGGGTTCCGGTTAGCGGCCCCGTAGCAACAACCAAAATATTATCTTCGGATAATGGATCGCAACCCGGTTTAAGTTCCTCATAAAGAATTTTTGCTCCAAACCCTTTACCTCCCAAAAAATTGACTACCATATCGTAAGGAGTAGGTTTTATCACATAGGCAGAAGAACCTAAATCAACCGTAAGAATTTTCCCAGCGTAACCGAAATACTCATCCCTATCCATCTTAAATCCTCTCTTCTTATCATTTACTCAAGACTTTCTGAGGACACCAGCTAACACAGAGATACTGTCCATTACAGGTATCACAGAAGACTGGCTTTCCCGTCAAATCACTAACCACTACCCCTTCAAAAGGGCATGCTTTCACACATTCAAAACAAGCAGTGCATTTATCATGGTCAATTTTTATGTGCCCATTAACTATCTCAAGAGCGTCGTATTCGCATGCTTCTATACATTTGGGCTTTTTACACTGCCGGCAAATAACGACTTTATCCTCCCAGGGCCAACTGTCCTTTATCTCCACCAGAGCCAATTTAGGATTCATTTCTTTATAATGATGGATTGAACAGATTATCTCGCAGATGTGGCAACCCGTGCATTTCTTGTGGTCAGCTATCGGCATTGAAAGGCTCCTTTTCAGACGATAATTACTAAATTTTATCAACGGCTGCTCTATTTGTCAAGTAATTAATTGAGGCCTCTGAAGAAACACCCAGAGACCTCTGATTATCAACATCTTTATTCAGAAAGCCAGGAATTCAATCTGGTCAAAATAACCGCCAAAATCATTTCCCTGGATTTTAGGGAAAGCCCCTTTCTCATCAACTGACCGATAGTATCTCTTTTAGCTCGTCCACTGTAGGAACCTTCCCGGAAGTCTTAATCTGGCCATCAACAATTACAGCAGGAGTAAAAGTTACGCCCCGTTTTGACATTTCTTCTATGTCGGAGATGTGAAAAACGTCGGCATCAATACCCAGCTGTCTAAGCGCTTCGTGCACATTCCTTTGTGTAGCCTTGCACCTCGGACATCCCGGACCTGCAACTTCGATCCTCATCTTTTGCCCTCCCTTCAAACTTTTTAGAATACGAAGTTCCCGAAAAACCAACCTACAAATGTCCCTAAAATCATTATCAGTAAGACATAGACTGAAGCTTTCTTAACACCAAATACCTTGGCGATAGCCAACATGTTTGGTAAACTCATTCCCGGGCCAGTCAATAGAAGTGCCAGTGCCGGGCCCTTGCCCATACCTAACTTTATCAGCGTATCTACAAATGGCGCCTCAGTCATAGTAGCGAAATACATAATTTGGCCCATCAGCGTAGCCAAAAATGAAGCCAAAATTCCAGAACCGCCGAGCCATTTTTGGATTATCTCCTGGGGTAACAATTTCCCAATTATTCCGATAATAAATACGCCCAATAAGAGGAGTGGGAAGATAATTTTTACAAACCACCAGCTTTCTTTTAGCCATTTTCTAATCTCAGCGAACGGTTTCACCTTGAAGGCATATGCAAACGTAGCCAGCGAAGCAATTGACCAGACAATAACCTTGTATGAGTAAGGCCCTTTTTGGATAATATAATTCGGGCCTAATAAACTCATTAGAATCAGAATCAACAAAATAAAATCTCGTTTGGAAATGATACTTGTCTTCTCGTCAATCACGGCCTGAATCCTTTTTGATTCTTCTTTTCTAAAAACGATGCTCATTACTGCTCCTACCACAAAGCCCATAAATATTGCTGAGACAATTCGGCTACTTACCATTTTTGCACCCAAGATGGTACCAGTATAAATAATCGCCAGGATATTTGCTGCCGGTGCAACCCACAAGAATATAAATGCCGGCCCTATACCTGCGCCCTGGTAATATATTCCACCTCCGACCGGTATCACCGTGCAAGAGCAGGCAGCGATAAAAAAACTGGCAAAGGAAGCCAGAGAAAAAGATTTTAACTTATTGGTGGTGTAGCCCAAATATCTAATAATCACTTCTTTTGAGATAAAACTTACCATTGCTCCTGCCAATAGGAAGGCAGGAATAAGACAAGTCAAGACATGTAAAGCGATATATTCCTTCAATGCCGAAAGCCCAGCAAAGATTAGATTCAAAAACACGCCTTCCCCCTACTCGTAAGGCTAAAATGCCTCCAAGATTTTTTGCCTTTCTTTTGCTTGCTTATGCAAAATAGACTTGACTAAATCAATAACTTCATCCACATCTTTATGCTTGATTCTGTAGAACGACCTTGTGCCTTCATCCCGAAGTTCCACAATGTCCACTGCCTTGAGTGTATTGAGATGTCTAGAGATATTTGATTGCTCTTTCCCTAATTTCTCTACAATCTCGCAAACACACATCTCATTCTTGTCCTTTAGAAGCTCTAAAATCTCAATCCTCGTAGGATGTGCCAGTGCGAGAAGATAACTGGTTACCATCTTGATTATGGACCCTTCCATTTCGCATCATCCCCCTTTTATGCCATTATGCGAATAATAGCATAAATGAGGCCGGAATGTCAATAAAATTCTCAAGACCCAGAAGTAACCTGGCACCGCTCCCGGATATCCTTATTTGCAGGTACATCCCGGGGGACAGACTGGAGGGCAAGTTGAGGAGGAACTCTCACTTTTCCCGGGGGTGATTATGGACACTTTCCCGAACACCTGCGATGTCTTTTTACTCTTACACTTTGGGCACTCGACATCGAGCCCTTTCTCTTTTTCCGAAAGGGTAGCAAAAATATCAAACTTGTGTCCGCAGTCCAAGCATGTAAATTCGTAGGTTGGCATGTTTCACTTCCAAATCAAAAGGGCGGTTTGCATTGTGCTTCTCTAGACCGATCGATTTTTTTCTTTACATCTTGAGCAAACTTCAAAGCCTCGTCCTTATTCTTATCCATTACTATCTCTTCAAGCCACAATATCTCCTTGTCATCCAGGTTGATAACCGCAGCCATTATTCTTAGCCTCCTTTCGCTGACCGAAACTATTTCCTATCTCTCTATTTTTCAAGCTATCTTTACTCGACATCTTTCTCTTACGAATTTCTATGAAGTGAATTCCTAAAATAATTATAGCATATTTATTCCATTTTTGGAAAGCGAATGGCCTTTTTAAAATGGTCAAAGAAACCGGGATGCGTAGCCAGTTCTAAATACTCTATTCTTTTTGCTAATCGATTCGCGTGTTCACGCAATTTCCTAGAAATTAGAATTGCTTTTGCCCCTATTCCCGCTCCATTTCCTATCTGAACAAACTTTCCAATGTCAATTTCGGGAAACATTCCAATCCTAACTGCTTTCAATGGGTCTATATATGTCCCAAAAGCACCGGCAATTATTACTCTATCTATGTCCTGGACTTTTAGGCCTGTTTCTTTTAAGAGTATTTCAATTCCCGTCCTGATAGCGCCTTTGGCAAGTTGTATTTCAGAAACATCCTCCTGGGTTACTGCTATTTCTCTATCCCCATCCCTTGCCAATAGGAACTCAACTGATTTCCCCCCTTTAACCCTGCGTACTCCTTTAAACCCTGAATTCATTCTCCCTGAAGAGTCAATAATTCCAACCCTTAACATTTCCGATATGGCATCCAGAATTCCAGAACCGCATATCCCTAAAGGAGGTTTGTCACCTATTGTAGAAACATCAACGCCCAGTGTCCTTGAATTAATACTAACTTTCTCTATCGCTCCCGGAGCTGCCCGCATCCCATGTTTGATGTGTGCTCCCTCAAAAGCAGGCCCTGAGGCACAGGAACAACATACAATTTTGTTTCTGGCCTTTAACGCTATCTCAGTGTTTGTCCCAATATCGATGGCTATTAGATTCCCCTCTTTCGTTTCAATTTCCGATGCTATCAGCATAGCTAAATGGTCGGAGCCAACAAATCCTGCAATGGGAGGAGGGAGGTAGAGGTAGCCTCCCGAGCATATCTCTAAACCCAATTGTTTCGCTTTTATTTCAAATGGTTCATTTGTGACCATTGTAAAGGGAGCCAAGCCCAGCTGCTTTACGGGAAGTCCTAAAAAGATATGGTACATAGCAGTATTGCCAACGAGAGTCGCTTCCAGAATATCTCCTGATTTGACCTTACTTTGTCTACAGACTCTATTTATTGCCAGATTAATATCTTTGAGAACACCTCTTCTTAGCCTTCTTAGATTGTCTCCATCATTGCCTGCATAATGAATCCTCGACAGGATATCTTCGCCATAGGCAATCCCGGAATTCATAATACCATAAATATTTACCGACTCGCCGGAGAGGAAATTCACTAAATAGACAGCTATCTTAGTCGTGCCGAGATCGATTGCTATGCCCAAACTTTTCATTGTCGTGTCTCCGGGCTCAAGTCCAATTATTTCCTTTCCTCTCGCAATTACGGTAACTGACCAATCAGACTCTCTCAACATAGGCCCCATAGTGTTCAACACTCCAAAGTCAATATTGCTAACTCTAACACCGTATTCTCTGTCCAGTCTTTCCTTAACCCTCTGGAAATCAGACTTTACATCCGAAAGACTCGGTTTCGAAAGTGTGAGGAAAAACTTCCTCACAGGAGGAAAAGGCTTAACTCGAATTTCCTTTCCGGGAATCTCTAGTTTTTGCTTTTCGGTTATGGATGTTATTGGGACATATACCTCTGTATCTTCTTTTACGGTTGTACGACAAGCAAGTCTATAGCCTTCACCGATTTCATCTTGAGTGAGAAGTTTCCTCTCTATTTCAGTAACTGGACTGCCCGGCTTGACAATCACCTTGCACTTCCCACATTTTCCTTTACCGCCGCAAATGGATTTCAAGCCCAAGCCAGCATCTCTGGCGATATCCAGAATTACGCAAGGTTTACTCTTAATTACTTCTTTGCCAATCGGAATAAACTTTATTGTAAATTGCATTACTTTTTCTCTTTCTGGATTCCTTGCGAAGACCTACTATTGTAGGGGCTCAATTTATTGAGACCGGCTCTGTGGGTTCGATAAATCGAACCCCTACCTCAGAACCTCCTTTTAACTCTTTTTGACTTTCTCCCGGTAATATCTCAAATATCTCATGCCATGAGAATCTCTTCCTACGATAAAATCGGCAGCAAGGATAGTCTCAACCACACCTTCAACAGTGGGGTCGACAATAGCTGCATTTAGCCCTTGCGAAATAGCCTGCGATAAGAAAGATAGATTAATAATTTTCCTATTAGGCATTCCAAAACTTATGTTGCTTATCCCCAGGGCAGTTGCCACGCCCAACTCCCTGGAAATTTTTCCTAAAGCTTCCAGAGTCACAAATCCCGAATTGGGCTCAGCAGCCCTGGCCAGACATAGACAATCTATTACAATGTCCTCTTTTGTAATGCCATAGTATTCGGCTGTTTCCACTATGCGTTTTGCCACATCGAACCGCATATCTCCCGTTTTGGGAATGCCCGTGTTATCCATAGTGAGCCCTATCACAGAGGCCCCGAACTTCTTAACTAAAGGTAGAACCGCTTTTAGTGACTTTTCCTGACCTGTTACCGAGTTGACCAGAGCTTTATAGGGATAAACTTCCAGTGCCTTTTCTAACGCTTCCGGATTGGAAGAATCTATACAGATAGGCAACTCCGAGACTTCGAGAACCTTCAAAACCGCCTTAGGCAATAGAATAGTTTCATCGAGACCGGATGCTGCCACATTGACATCCAGAATATCTGCGCCCGCCTCTTTCTGAGAAATTGCTTCTTGAAGGAGAATATCAAATTTTCCCTTCGCCAAATCTTCAGCGAGTCTTTTCTTTCCCGTAGGATTTATCCTCTCCCCAATTATAACTGTAGGGAGACCCTTTCCAAATTCTATTTTTCTATCCTTATAGGTAATAATAGTCGCCATTTTTGCCCCACTCAAATTATCTTTACGAACTTAAGTGACCAAGGCACACTTTAATTTTATTCCTCTTTTACCGGGAAGGAAGCGTAAGGCAAATCTCCAATCCCATAAAAAAAGGGACTCCGGAATAGAAAAAATTGTAAATAACCGGAGCCCCTACAGTAATAAGCACCAATTTCGGAGACTTAAGTAAGATTTTTCTCTAAGCTCCTCGTACCTACTTTTGGGCAGGTTGGCTAAGAGTAGGCTTGCCAACCAACGCATTGGTAAGTTCTACAGTCACTAAAGCCACGAGCATTCCCAGCACTAAAGCCGTAGCCAAGCCGAAAGGACGCTGGCCCCCGGTACCGAAAGTGGTGGCAACTGTGCCGAACATCATCGGGCAAACGTTCAGCCAGGTAGAATTTGCGACCCAAACTAGATGGAGGAGCAGAAATGGAGCACACATCACCAGAATCCACAGGTTACTTGTCATAGATGGAGAGATATTCCATCCCGATAGACTCGATAGCCACCCTGGGCCACGCAGAAACACATATGCCCAGAAAAATCCTGCGAGCATGCTATAGAAAAATCTGTGAAAATCTCCCTTCTTTGCTCCTACAATGAAATATATGGGCATAGACACAAAACCTGCCCATACCACATTTTGACTCTCTGGAATAATCATTGGGTAAAGCCAAATATAGAGAAAAGTAAGAGGACAAAAAATAAGGCTCAAGGCAGTCATCCAGGTCTTCATGGTACATTCTTTCATCTAAAAATCACCCCCTCCTAAATTTATCACTGGTGCTACTTGGCAAATAGAAGCACTACTAATCCTACAACCAATACAAAAATCCCAAAGTAAAGGTTAACAAGGAACATCTCGGCCACGCCAAAAGGAATTAACCAGAGACCAGTGTTTTTGCCCACGGACATCTACATCACCTCCTTTGCTTCGCTTCAGTCGGTGACCTGCCTGCTCACCATCTCGCACGCGTCGCTGGGCCGTTCCTCCTTATTCGTCGGAACAGCGACCCTCCTTTGCTTCGCTTCAGTCGGTGACCTGCCTGCTCACCATCTCGCACGCGTCGCTGGGCCGTTCCTCCTTATTCGTCGGAACAGCGACCCTCCTTTGCTTCGCTTCAGTCGGTGACCTGCCTGCTCACCATCTCGCACGCGTCGCTGGGCCGTTCCTCCTTATTCGTCGGAACAGCGACCCTCCTTTGGCCCTTTTTTGCCCGGGCCCTCCTCCCGGGATCCAATCTGTTTGATTGATTTTAACATACTCTTTCTATTTCTGTCAAGTAAAAAACCTTACAAAACAATGTACGGAATTCTGCTGTTCCTTGACTTCTCTAAGGCGGAGTTTGCAATAGACTCCATAACGGGAGACTTGACAAAAGCAAAACCTAGGTTTTCGTGTAAATGGCTTTCTACCTATCTTCTTCCTTAACCAAAAGTAGCGGAAAAAGGATATCGCTTGTGCAACAGGGAATCATAACTGCCAACACCATATATATGAACACCATTCCGCCAACCGGAATCCACTCTATTAGTCCAAAAGAGACTAAATAGAAAATAGAGGCCATACTGCTTATGAGTACATGCGCTGCATGAGAGAATATCGTGCTTTCCAGCATAGCCGGAAGGATAAATCCCATAAATAAACCAAAAAATACGAAGGGTAGAATCAACATCGGATGAACAATGACACAGATGTGGAGATGCATCTTGACACCTAAAAGGTAGCCCGCAATAAATGGAATAAGAATATCACTGATGCCACAAATTCCTATTGCGCCAGCAAAACCGATGGATAGTGCCTTGGCTATTTTCTTGTCGTGTCTCCAGAACATTGCAGTCGTCGCTGTAGCACTGAAAAGTAAATGTAGGGGATGAAAGACATGGAATAAATTTTGCGAGGCTTGGGGAAACCTTTGCGGTTCAATCACCACTGTGAGTATCCCCAGCGCTACCATCCCAACAGCCACACTAAAAATTGTATAAGGCAAATGTTGTTGTAGTTCTTCCAGAATATGTCGAAATTGTCTACTCATTCTATTTCTTTCCCATATCTTTTATCTCATCTAATTGTTTCTTAATAGACTTTATCTTCTTCTTGGCGACTCGGTCAACTACTAGTATCCCGTCAAGATGGTCGATTTCATGCTGCAATACGCGAGCAAGAACTCCCACTGCTCCAAACTGAATTTTTTCCCCTTCTCTATTTAGCCCTTCCACTATGACTTCTTTTGAACGCTCTATTTCCAGAGTGATTCCCGGAATGCTCAAGCATCCTTCAGACATAATATCTTTTCCCTGACGCCACAGAATCTTGGGATTGACCAGGCTAACTAAACCTTCTCCCACATCGGCAACTATTACTCTCTTCAGTACTCCCACCTGGGGCGCAGCCAGTCCGACACCTTTATTCCTGTACATCAACTTCGCCATATTGCCTATGAGTCTCCGAACTTCTTCGCTCATCTCTTCAACTTCCCGAGATTTCCTTCTCAAAAAATCATCTCCATACAACCTAATCGTCAACGAATTCATAGGGATCATTTCCTTATTCCTGGTCAAAGTGGTACAAGGCCCATTGAGTCCTTGATGGCACTGATAACCTTTTTCGGTAAATCATAACAAAGCCGCCTTCTCCTGTCAAGCACATCTTTCCTGAATTTCCGGTCCACCCCTAAAGAAGGAAATTGAGTAATCTACCAACGATAATTGTAGAAAGTAACATAATCGCCACCGATTTCATCATGTCTCTTATTCCTAATTCCTTGACAACAACGGCAAAAGTCGCTGCACAGGGGAAATACATAGCTAAAACAACACTGGCGATTACCAGTTGTTTCATAGTTAGCCCGAGAGGAACAAGCATGCCTACGGCTACATCTTTTCTCAAAAATCCGATAACTAACGCCGCAACTGCATCTGGTGGAAGCCCGAATAGATTTCTCATTAGTGGTCCGACCAAATTACCCAGGATATCTATGATTTTGAGAGAATACAGGATGTTCACAAGGGCTACCCCCAAGAGGACAAAAGGTACCGCCTCTTTCAAGAACCCTTTAACACGCATCAATAGCTTCTTTCCTAATGCTCCTAAATAAGGTATTCGATAAGGCGGTATTTCCACAATTATTTCCGGGCTTTCTCCTTTTAATAGATTGTTCATCAGAACCCCAATTACAAGCCAGACCACAAATAGAGTCCCGAATACGAGCATAAGCGCCTTCGGTCCGTATCTGCCCACAAGTCCAACAATCATGGCTATCTGAGCCATACAGGGGACGGCTATTGCCATAAGCGTGATACTAATAAACCTCTCTCTTTTAGTCTCCATCACCCTGGTGGCCAGGGCACCTGGAACATTGCAGCCCAGGCCGAGCATCATTGATATTATACCCAAACCATGGAGGCCTACCTGATGCATTATCTTATCCATCAAAACCCCGAGGCGGGGGAGATAGCCAGAGTCCTCAAGAAAACTCAGGACTAAATAGAAAGAAAATACATAGGGAAGAACCGCCGCTAAGGGCACAAAGAGCCCCGTTGTAAGAATACCGAGAGATTGACCAAAATCTATTTTTCCCTCAGATACTTTCCCAATCAATATTTCGCTAAGGAAACCACTGGAACCTAAAACGGAAGAAAGCCTCATCATAAGTGGCGACCAGAGCCTTTCAAATATCGGTTCAAATACATAGCCAATCAGCCTTTCTCCTATAAACCGTATAAGTTTAAAGGAAATATACATAACTCCAAAAGCAATCGGAAACCCGGCAAAAGGCTTTAACGAGGCATCTGCAATCGTCTCTAAGAAAGTGTGGTGCCGATGGCCCACTTTCTGGACAAGGGCGATAATCTTTCCTATCTCTTGCCACCTCTCTTCCTGTCGGTAGTCGCAGGTTCCTACCTTCGCCTCAGGCAGTCTATCTATCAATCTCTTTATCCCTTCACCAGAAACAGCACAGGTGGGAACGACCGGAACATTAAGAGCCTTTTCCAGTTCTTCCACATTAATAGAAATACCCAGATGTTTGGTCTCATCCCAAAGATTCAAGTCCAGAATAACAGGTATATTTCTCTTGAGCAATTGAAGGGTCAGGTTTAGATTTCGCTCAAGATTCGTGGCATCCAAAATATTAACAATAGTAGTATTCCCGTCATTAACTGAACTATTTACCATTTTGACGGCGATCTCTTCTGCTTTTGAGGCAGGTTCAAGCGAATATGTTCCAGGCACATCAATAACTTCCACTTTCTCGTTACCTATCCTCATATATCCCTTACTGAACTCAACAGTAGTACCTGGGTAGTTAGAAGAAATTACATCAACGCCGGTCAACCTGGAGAAAACCACGCTCTTCCCTACATTTGGGTTTCCCATCAGTAATATCTTTCTCATTTTTCACTTCTCTCTTTTAAAATCAGTTCTATCTCTTCTGCTCTATTATAATCTTCCGTGCCATACCAAAACCGATAGCGACTTGACTATTTCCTATTTTTACGATCGTGGGGCCGCGCATTAATTGGGAACCGACTTTCATAAGCTCTACTCCGGGCCTTATGCCCAGAGATTCCAGCCTTCTCAATAATCCTAAACCTCCTTGAATATCAACAACCCTCCCCCTCTCGCCATCTCTGAGCGAAGTCAAATTCACCAACATCTTATTTACCTCTACTCAAGCGGTGTTTCCACTATAAGCATAGGACCAGTTAGCCAAGGTCTATTCCACACAGTAAAAGTATCGGGTAGAGTTGATTCCGTGTAGAGTCTCACCTGAGAAGATTAGATTTTTTCTTTTGTTTTCCACACTCCATGCCGCTTTGGTCTCTTCCCGTACTTGTAGAAATAGTTGAAACTCTTGAGCCAGTCCGGGCCTTCCGGGTATGGGCAGGTCTCTATGAATTTCACAAATGCTATCAACTTCCTTATGGTACTTCCACTAATGCCGTGCTCTATCTTGCAGGCGTCCCTTTCTGCAGTCTTGGCATCGGTATTCAGTATCCCCTTCAAGAACTTAATCAAAATTTTATGGCTATTGTATATCTTTTCACCTAAAATCTCTCCCTTCCGAGTTAACTGAATATATCCGTATTTCTCATGGCTTATTAAACCTTTTTTGGAAAGAACTTTTAGGGCCCGGCATACGCTGGGCATACTGACTCCCATCTTATGACTGATATCTCGTACCCTGACGACCCTATCTTTTCTGTCAAGCATAATTACGGTTTCTAAGTAATCTTCTATATTGGAAGTTAGTTCTAAACCCATAATGGTATCCTCCGCTTTATAGTTAGGATAGGCAAAGAAAGTTAGCCTTCCCTAATTTTAGCCAAAAATATGTCTCTTGTCAACAAAAATTTCACATAGATTTATCGACTAAAAAATAAGATTTTCTCTTTCTGGATTTTACTTGACAAAATGGTTTTTATATGCTATCAATAAACTCGCATTTCAGGATTAATCTATGAAAAGAGAAGATGCTTACAAAAAATTAGAAAAGTTGAGGAACATATTGAAAGAAATGGGTTCCTGCTTAGTTGCCTTTTCCGGAGGGGTGGACAGTACTTTTCTGGTGAAGGTAGCCTCCGAAGTCTTAGGAAAGGCCAGGGTCTTGGCTGTCTCCGCTAAGTCCGAAACCTATCCTCACAGCGAATTAGAATCCGCAAGAGAGATGGCAAGAGAAATTGGCGTCAACCACCTGGTAATCGAATCAGAAGAATTGAAGATTCCTGAATTCAAGATGAACCCTATAAATAGGTGCTACTATTGTAAGACCGAACTCTTCCAGAAATTGAAAGATGTGGCAAAGCAGAAAGGTCTCAGTTTCGTCATCGACGGCAGTAATTACGATGATATGGTAGACTTTAGGCCAGGAATGAAAGCTCTAAAGGAACTTGAAATACGAAGCCCGCTGAAAGAGACTATGATGACAAAGGAAGATATTCGTTATCTTTCCAAAGAGATGGGACTTAAGACCTGGGATAAGCCATCTTTTGCCTGCCTTGCTTCCCGATTTCCGTATGGAAAAGAGATCACTGAAGAAAAATTGAGTATCGTGGACAAAGCAGAGAGTTTCTTAAGGGATTTAGGTTTCAAACAGGTGAGGTTAAGGCATCATGGTGAGATTGCTCGAATAGAACTGGAAAAAAATGATATTGAAGCCCTGGTATCGAGGGGATTGATGGATAAAGTAGTGAGAAAATTAAAAGAACTCGGTTTTCTTTATATAACGCTCGACTTGGAAGGTTATAGAATGGGTAGCATGAACAAGCCATTAGAAAAGGAATCTAAAACATGAAAATTGAGAGAATAAAAGAAATTCTATTAGATTTTAAGAAAGGGTCTATGAATATGGAAAAAGCCTTAGGCAAATTGAGATTTCTTCCATTTGAGGAATTGGAGTTCGCCACTGTGGACAAGCATAGACCTCTAAGGGCCGGTACCTCAGAAGTAATTTACTGTCCCGGAAAGACTTTAGACCAGATAAGAAAGATTGCACGCTCCTTGGCTTCCGATGCTGAAAATGTGCTGGCCACCCGGGCTACTGAAGAAGTATGTAGGGCTATTAAGAAGGAAGGTCTTTTTTGTAAATATTATCCGGAAGCGCGGATAGTGGTAATCAATCCCAGAGAGATACCTCGCGTAGGAAAAATAACAGTTATCAGTGCCGGAACCACCGATATACCTGTGGCTGAAGAAGCATATGTCACAGCCGAGACTTTGGGAAATAGAGTAGAAAAGATGTACGATGTGGGAGTGGCTGGAATTCATCGCCTTCTGGACAAGCAAGAAAAATTTTGGGATGCAAATGTGATTATTGCTGTGGCAGGCATGGAAGGCGCTTTGCCCAGCGTCGTAGCCGGGCTTGTAGATATCCCGGTAATTGCGGTTCCTACCAGTGTAGGATATGGGGCCAGTTTTCGAGGGCTGACTGCACTTCTTGCCATGCTTAATAGTTGCGCCTCTGGAGTATCGGTGGTGAATATAGACAATGGGTTCGGTGCAGCATACCAGGCAAACTTGATAAATAAGAAAGTCTATGCGGCATCTTTAAAAAAGAAAGCGAGGAAATAGGTGCAAAAAGCGAGGGTCGCCTATTTTGATTGCGGTTCGGGCGTAAGCGGGGATATGTTTCTGGGAGCATTAATAGACTGCGGCGCTGATTTTGACTACATTAAGAAGGGACTTTCCAAGTTAGATTTAGAGTTCAAAATCTCTCACCAGAGAGTAAGAAAAGGAGCAATCTCAGCCGTAAAGGTGGTAATTGAGGAATCCCGAAACCAGCCTCTCAGAAATCTAAAAACTGTAAAAGAACTAATTGAAAAAACATCTTTATCTACTGATGTCAAGGAGAAATCGGTCTCCATTTTCACCAGGCTTGCCGAAGCCGAGGCGAGTGTCCACCAGGTGGAAATCGACCATGTGCATTTCCACGAGATTGGCGCTGTGGATACTATAGTTGATATAGTCGGCTCGCTTCTCGCTCTGGATTCTCTTAAAGTGGAAAGAATTTTCTCTTCGCCTATTCCTTTAGGAAGAGGCGAAGTAGAGACCTCCCATGGAAAAATTCCTATACCTGCGCCGGCTACACTGAAACTACTTGAAGGATGTAAAGTATATGGAAAAGAGATTCAGGACGAAATAGTAACCCCCACAGGGGCGGCTCTTATTAGCTCTCTCGCAGAAGATTTTACAGATTTCCCTTCTATGCAAATCCTGAAAGTTGGTTATGGTGCAGGGACAAAGGAATTACCGATACCAAATGTCCTGAGATTGATTATTGGAGAACTGGAGGAAAAAGAGAAAAAAGCCGAGCCTCCAACTTTCATCGTTTCAGCGAATATTGACGATTCAACCCCTGAATTGATGGGATTCCTGTTCGAGAGGCTATTTGAATTAGGAGCGCTGGATGTCTGGCAATATCCCATCTTGATGAAGAAGAATCGCCTGGCAACCGAGTTATCAGTTCTATGCTATGGCGATGACAAGGAAAAAATCATAGACTGCGTTTTTGCAGAAACTACCACAAATGGTGTTAGAATTGCCGATGTGAGAAGGTCTACGCTGGATAGAAAAATTGTAGAAGTGAAAGTCCTGGATGAAACTATCAGAGTCAAATTAAGTTTCAAAGGTAAGAAAGTCCTCACCGTTTCTCCAGAATACGATGACTGCAGAATGGTGGCATTGAAAAAAGGCATAAGCCTGAAGAAGGTCTTTCAAATGGCTCAAGAGAAGGCGAGCGCAATTCGGGGATAGGGGCAACCGGGGACGATTGTCGGACGCACTATAGAAAATATGTCAATATACCCTGAATTGGGATGTAAAGTTGCCATCTGTAATAAGATGAACTGAACACGCTAAGCAGGGGTCGTAAGACCTGATTATTCTCATAACTTCTATTGGATTTTCTGGGTCAGTTACCAAAGTACCAATGAGGGCTTTCTCCATCGGGCCAGGTTGACCTTTATCATCTCTTGGTGAGCAATTCCAGTTGGAGGGCGTGACTATCTGATACATCTCAATTTTGGAATTGGATATCCTGATCCAGTGTCCCAACGAACCCCTGGGCGCCTCAGTCAAGCCCATGCCCTGACCATTTTTGGGAACCTTGCACGGGTTGTAAACCGCTCTTCCAGGCCTCAATTGCAGAACCCATTCTTCCATAGCCTGAGCGATCTTCTTTGCTTCTAAAGCCCTTGCTACATGCCTGTCCATAACAGAGATTCCCTTCCGATAATCTCCGTTCACCCACATCCTTGCTAAGGGCCCAAGTTCATATGGGTTACCCTCATATCTCGGCGACTTCAACCAGGAGTAAGCACCTGATTTTTCCGTAGCAGGAAATGTATCGCTATCCCTGGGATTCTTCCCAGAAATTCTTGGCTCGTACCACGAGAAACGAACATCTTCGGTTATCTTCTCCGAATCCATATTTTTTATTTCCCCATCCGTGAAACGGCCACTCCTAAAAAGTCTTTCCTTTCCTCCATCGTCCAGGTCGTACCCACCGTAGCAAAGCAAATTACCGTAACCCCTGCCAATCTTACCATAATCGTTATAAACCTCGGCGATTCTCAATACATCCGGCAAATAAATGGTTTCGACAAAATCTCTAATTTCTCGCAATCTCCACAGAAATGATGCGATCTTATCTACGGTAGGCTTCACCGTTACCCCGCCTGGAACTGAAGTCTGATGATGGGGTATCTTGCCTCCAAAGATTGCTGTCATCTCGTGGATTTTCCTGCGAATCTCCAGCGCTCTTATGTAGTGCTCCACATACTCGTTGTTCATCTGTTTGGATAGCCGATAGTCACCTTCAATTCTGGGAATGAACGGAGGATTTTCGGGACCAACAAAGTAGTCCAATGCAGTTAAAAGATAAAAATGGATAATGTGGGATTGAAGAGAGTCTGCACCAGCAATCAGGTTGCGGATAATCCTGGCGTTGGAAGGCGGCTTCACTCTGAAGGCAGATTCCAAAGTCAAAGAGGCGGCACTTGCGTGAGCCGC
>Ga0315310_10001293_pt1 | contig 15781 bp, 13 predicted proteins | sample TDP5_MG_FD_203630 | JGI IMG/M metagenome (GOLD analysis project Ga0315310, IMG submission 203630) | Freshwater sediment microbial communities from Lake Towuti, South Sulawesi, Indonesia - TDP5 | ecosystem: Environmental > Aquatic > Freshwater > Lake > Sediment | place: Indonesia: South Sulawesi... | reverse complement strand
ATTCCCAAATTGGAAGAAACGTGACTATCGAGGGATCGGCCGTTATGGACCGAGTTATAATTGGCGACGACGCAGAGATACGAGACAGCATCATAGGAAGACATTCAACCATAAAATCCAGTCCAGCTGATGCAACAAGGATTCTTCAAACTTCGGTAATCGCCGACGATGCCACCATAGATGCAGGGAGCCAACTTATAGCTACGAAAGTCTACCCACATAGATATGTGCCAAAACAAGATCTTTTCGAGAAGATCATAGCTGGGCAAATGGGTATTGCATCCGAATATCTTAAAAATGTCGGTTACCTTGAATATTAAGGGGCCCCGGTGGCTCAGTGGTAGAGCAACGGCCTCGTATGTTTAAATAGAGAAAGCCGTGGGTCGCGGGTTCGAATCCCGCCCGGGGCTCCATTAAAAGTTGTTTAAATAAGCATTTTTTCGGCTTATTTTTGGCAAAGGACTTGCTCAAGTCTTGGTTTCTTTTTACTTTTGTTTTTTATTTCGCAACAACGTCCGGTGTCAAGGTCTTTTCAATCGTTAGAGCTAAAGCTTGGACTGCGTCAATCTCGTAGTACCAGCCTCCTATACTAGCGGAATATATCTTCACGTACCCTTCTATCGAAATTTCTCGCACGGTAAAAAATAATATAAAGGAGATTGATTTTTTCATCTTAAAAAGGCTTGGCCTCATCCTTAATCCTAAATCACTTGTGATCACAATGAAAAAAATGGGCCTTATTGTTAATCCCATCGCTGGTATGAGTGGAGCGGTTGGACTTAAGGGAACGGATGGAGAAGTTGTTCTAGAAAAGGCTTTAGCCCTTGGAGCTAAGCCCGTAGCACCTGCAAGAGCGGAGATGTTTTTGTCTAAATTAAGAGCCGAGCTAAAGGAAAAAATTCAGCTGATTACTGGAGCCGGACAGATGGGAGAGAATGAAGCTAGAAATTGTGGTTTCACTCCAATGGTTATCGGTGAAAAAAGAGTAAAACCACCGCCGAGGATACTAAGGAGTTCGCAAAGATTATCAAAGAGAAGGATGCTGATCTTTTAGTTTTTTTGTGGTGGAGATGGAACAGCGCGGGACGTGCTTGACATAGTTAACACAAGTTTTCCTGTGCTAGGCGTTCCAACAGGGGTAAAAATGCATAGTGCGGCGTTTGCTGTTGATCCTCAGGCTGCGGCGAGAATCGCTATAAGGTTTTTGTGGGAGGAGTTTCCGCTTAAGGAGGTAGAAGTTATGGATGTAGATGAAGAAGCGTACAGAAAAGGGACATTATCTGCAAAACTTTACGGCTACATGTTAACCCCTTACGAACCCTATTTAATCCAAGGAGCGAAAATCGCAAGCCCGATAACGGAAACTGAAAGAGAAGATCAGGTGGCTATAGCAAAATACATCATCGAAGAGCTGAAGCCCGGCGTCTTTTACATCATTGGTCCGGGAACAACTACGCGCCCAATCGTTGAACCCCTCGGTGGAAAAAAGACCCTCTTGGGCGTGGATCTCATTTACAACAGGAGGCTGATAGCAAAGGACGTGAACGAGAAACAAATTCTAAAAGCAATTAAGGGTAAAAAAGCGAGGATTATCGTTACCCCTATAGGTGGCCAGGGTTTTATATTCGGAAGGGGAAACCTTCAGATAAGCTCAACGGTAATTCGGCAGGTGGGTAAAAACAACGTAATGGTCGTTGCCACAAGACATAAAATAAGAGGAGTAAGAAGCTTAAGGGTTGACACTGGCGATGCAGAACTCGATGAAGCGTTACGTGGGTACACTATCGTCAAAACTGGATATAGAGAGGAAACTGCAGTGCGTGTTGAATAATTAATACGATGATAAAGCTAGGCAAAACATATGTTTTGGTCTAATCGACAAATGTGAGCCTTTACATACGAGCTTCAAATCTCTTGCCGTTTTTTCGATATTTGAGTCCAAATTCTTATCTCGACTCTTAATGAACTGTGGTCTTCATCAGAAGTGTAGAAAACGATAAAAATTTAAAATGTTAATTAGCTCTAGGGTGGAAAAGTGTGAGGGAGACTCTTAGAGATTTTCTTCTCCAAGAGCTAGATATCATGAAAAAAAGGGGTCTCTATCTGGAGAAAAGAATCTTACAGGGAGAGCAAGCGCATAGGATACAACTAGACGGAAGGAGCATAATCATGCTTTGTTCAAACAATTACTTAGGTTTGACTACTCATCCAAAGGTAAGAGCAGCGGCAAAAGAGGCTGTAGACAAATATGGCGTTGGTTTGGGGTGTGGCCGTTCTATTTGTTCGATGCAGGTACAAGAGGAGTTGGAAGCGAAACTGGCTGAGTTTAAACACACTGAAGCTGCCATTGTTTTTCAAACGGGGTATGACACGAATTTGGCAACGATTTGGACACTAACAGATGAAGAGGACACGATTATCAGCGATGAACTTAATCATGCCAGCATCATTGACGGCTGCCGGTTAACTAGGGCAAAAAAGAAGATTTATCCTCATAAAGATATGCAGGCTCTTGAAAAGCTTTTGAAGGAGTCTCAAGATTCTCGCCGTATACTGGTGGTGACAGATGGCGTGTTTAGTATGGAAGGCGACATCGCTCCGCTTCCGGAAATCGTAGAATTAGCAGAAAAGTATTCAGCTATGACGTATGTAGATGACGCCCATTCTTGTGGTGTTTTAGGCAAGAATGGACGAGGAACAGTAGATCACTTCGGACTGCATGGGAGGGTAGACATCCAGATGGGCACTTTGTCGAAAGCCCTACCTTGTGTTGGTGGCTATATCGCATCAAGCCGAGAGGTAATAGATTACTTGTGGCAACGCGCTCGACCTTGGCTATTTGCCACAGGGCATCTTCCGCCACCCGTTGCGGCGGCTCTCGTAGCCATGTTAGAGGTGCTTCAAGAGGAACCACAGCTAATTGAGAATTTATGGAAAAACACAAAGTACTTTAAAGAGGGATTAAAGAGGCTGGGATTTAATACCGGGCAAAGCGAAACCCCTATAACTCCGGTTATAGTTGGTGAGTCTACACTCGCTAGGCGCATGAGCGACATGTTGTTTGAGGAAGGCATCTTTGTCCAGGCTTTCGGTTATCCAATTGTACCGGAGGGAAGCGCAAGGTTGAGGACTATAGTTTCAGCTGCTCATACACAAGATGAGTTGGACTACGCTCTAGAAGCCTTCGAAATTGTCGGCAAGAAGTTGGGCATCATTGGCAATTAGAAATATATCTTTGAAGGTGTTGATATATGAAAAAGCCGCGCTATTTCCGATACCCTTGGACATGGGAGGACTGAAAACGGACCTGTACTATTACGTGAAATTCGCTCGAATATATCCGGATTTTGATACGTTTCTGTACAAATTTTTCACCACTAGTGGAAAGTTGTCTTGGCGCTATGTGCGTAGCGAAATTCTTGTTGAAAAGCCTAGAACGGATAAAAAGCAAAAGCGTGTCGATGCCTTCCAAAAATTAAAACTCTACTACCCTCCAGAAATTATGGCACTGAAAAGACATCGGTTAAGAGGATCAGAAGTGTCTTAAAAATTTTCATCAAGATTGTCTGGGGGATGATTTGTGAAAATGAGGAGATGAGACAATCAGCCCTCTTTCACCTTCAGCAGAGAATGAAGCAAGATTCCCGAATGGACATCTCCTGAGAAAAATAATCCAACCCTTCATGGTGTGTGAACCTCTCTATGCACGGATTAAAGAAACCGGTGAAAGCGTATAGACTGGGACCTTTCATCGGTTCTCGCGAGGCTTAGGAGAGATCGTCTACATCCCTAAAAAGCTTTCTGCTAAGCTTGAAAGTTATAGAGAACCCAATAAACCTATCACAACATCCATTGAAAAATTGCTTCATATAGCGGAAAGAAGGGAAATTCTCGTAGTTGCTGCGCTCATCCGGCGTAATAGAGTAAAGGTGCTTTGTAACAAGATGAAAGCGACCCATCAACATAACAGAGTTTACTGCAAAATGCTGGAGACCATAGTAAGTGTAGACTACTGCATGAGGAAATGTCCCGCCTCACCAATCGTTAAAGAGTTATTGGAAAAATCAAAATGTAAAAAAGTGACAGAGATGGTCAGTTTGGAAAAATTCCTACCACCGAAAGTTGAACATCTAAGACACCAACCGAAGACCTAAAAAGACCCCGTTCAGGTCTTGTGAGGATTTCGGTGGTTTTCTAAGAGTTTCAAAATGTTGTTCAAAAACGGTTGTTCTGCGCGCGCTACGCTGTCGTCGGAATAGATTCTTACACCGCTACGTCTGGCGGTCCAGCAGTGGAAGTTTATGGCTACGGGGCATATGGCCGTGTGCGTACTGACCATCTCCACCTTTACCGCGAGGGCGGTTGTGTCACCCCCTATGCCTGCGGGGCCTATTCCCAAGGAGTTAACAGCCGCAAGCAAGTCCTCCTCCAATGTGGCCAACTCTTGATTCGGGTTTGTATCCGTCCATTTTCTTATGCTGACAGCTTTTCTGCTCAGCTTGGCGGCGTAGTGTATTTGCCCACCGACCCCTATTCCGATAGCCACGGGTGGACAGGGGATTCCTCCGGCCCTAATGACGCTTTCGAGGAGAAGTTTTTTTATGCCGATTCCCTCTTTGCCCACTTGCGCGGGCGTGAGAACCCTTAACACGTTGGCCAACTCCGCGCCGCATCCCTTGAAACTTATTATGAAGTCTGCGTGATCTGCGTTGGGAGTTACCTCCATCTCCACATCAGGCACTCCCACCCCTGAGTTGTCACCTGTGTTTTTTCGGGTGATGGGATGTACGATACTGGGCCTTAGATAGCCCTTCTTTGTCGATTCTATTATTGCCTTCTGGAACACCTTTTGGATATTTGCTTCTAGTTTCATGCCGCCACCGAGCGTCACATAGACGACTGGATAGCCGGGTGACTGACATACTGGCTTATCCATTTCCGTAGCGAGTTCCGCGTTACGTATCATGGTTTCCAACATCTTCTTGGCAGCCGTGTTTCTTTCGTTCACGTAGGCGCGTTTCAGCAGTTCCATGGCGTCTGGGGCTATCCCCGTGCAACTTCTCTTCACGACTTCCAACGCTATTTTAAGCAAGGTTTTTTCGTCTATTGTTTTCATGGCGTTCGCCCTCCTACTTCTCGCCCAAGATCTCAGTTACCCTTGTTAAGGCCTTTTCCTTAACCTCTTTGAATATGCTTTTGCCGTGGGAGTCCATTGCCACAATTAGGGGACCCCACTCTTTGACTTCGAGAACCCATATCGCCTCGGGAACTCCGAGATCTAACCAGTTAACTCTCAAGATCCTTTTCACAGACTTCGCCTGTATCACTGCACAACCTGGCGGAGACAGCAGATAAACTCCACAATACTTCCTTAACATCTCTTGAGTGCCTTCACCCATTCCGCCCTTACCTATTATTGCCTTCACTCCAAGCTTTGCAAGCAAGGTTTCGGAGAATGGTTCCATTCGCGTACTTGTTGTAGGTCCTATAACAACGACCTCCCATTCTTCATTCTTCTTTCTCACAACTGGACCTGCGTGAAATATTGCCGCCCCGTAGAAATCCTCGACAAGCTGCTTTCCTTCTGTCAGGTGCTTCATAATTCTGATGTGCGCCATGTCTCTAGCTGTATATATTGTGCCACTAAGATAAACAACGTCTCCGATTCTTAAGTCGGCGATGTCTTCTGTCTTTAGGGGTGTGGTTAAAATTATTTCCTTCGACAAATACTTCTACTCCTAGCCTTTTATCTGCTAAGTAGCGCGCTAAGATTTCTTATTTTATCTACCTTTTCCAGAGCGTTCACCTTTTTCAATATTTCCGTAATTCGTTCTTCTGGTAATGTGAGAGATGCGAGAGCCTTGAACTTTGCTTCCAGTTCTGATTTTGTTAAGGGGTTTTTTGGGTAGCCTTTCGGCACGTCCACGCGACACATGTATTCCTTTCCGCTTTTTGTGTGCAAGGTGACCTTTGCGCAACCCAGCCTAGCGTTTACGTATTCTGGGTCCACGACAACTCTAACCCTCCTCGCAAGCTCGAGCCCCTTGGGGTCTTTCAGTTTTTGTATAGAGAACTCCCTCAAGCCTACTTTGCCGTGGATCAGTGCTGTTGCCACGCAGTAGGGAAGGCTAAACTTCGCTTCAGACGCGGTTTTGGGCTCATAGTTTTTGCCAACCACGTCTGCAGCGATGGGGTACGTTCCCACCACGATCTCATCCACATCGCCAGGTTTAACGTTATATTTTTCAACTATGTGAAGCACCGCGTCTATGGCGCCGTGTGTGTGGCCGCATGAAGCGTGACGCTTGAAGATGTTGTTTACCAACTCGAAGCTCTCTCCAAGGTTTTCCGTCAGCTTTTTATAGTTGAACTTCTGGGCGGCTGCCCTGCAGTATCCCTTCTCAGCTTCAAGTATTGCACTTGAGCTGGTAAAACCTCTCTCGGCCAAAAACGCGGATATTACTCCGTTCATCGCGGCCTTTCCCACATTGAGGGGTTTACTCATAGTTCCAAACACTTCAATTAATCCGGCCGCTTGAGTTCCAGCGATTCCAATGGCGTGAAGCGTCTTTTCTTTGTCTAAGCCTAAAATTTTTCCAACTGCAACGGTAGCTCCGAAGGTGCCGCAGGTTCCTGTTGTATGCCAAAACTTATAATGCGATGGCATTATACTCATTCCGATCCGTATCTCAGCTTCATAGCCTAATACGATGGATGTTATTAGGTCTTTGCCGGTAGCGTTTCTTCGCTCTGCAGCTGCCAAGGCAGCTGGAATGACTGGGGCAGCAGGGTGAATCACAGATTCCTCGTGGATATCATCCAATTCGACAATATGTCCCATTACGCCGTTGACCAATGCGGCGTTCGCACAAGAAGTTTTAGTGCTCGTACCAATTATGGTAGATTCCTTTTTTCCCCCCATTTCTTTGATAACTGAAGTGAGCGTTTTAGTTGGAGCTTCCTGAGAACCAGCTAACGCTACGCCAATCCAATCTAGAATGCAAAGCTTTGCATGTTCTACAACTTCTTCCGGAAGCTCATTGAAACTAATTTCCGCAACGAAATCAGCCAGGGCTTTTGTTACTTTCATACCATTACCCCTTGCTTAAGTGGACCGAACTCTTTAACTTCGAGAACCCATATAGCCTTGGGCATACGCGGATAATCCTTAAAGAAGCTTTCCACGAGAAGGTTTAGGATTTCCTTTTCTTTTAGCGATCATATCAGAGATCATTAGAGTTTCTTTAGCCATCTTGTAGGTGGCTTCATCAACCATTCTTCCTTCAACGGAGGTGGCCCCTAAGCCCCTTGCTTTGGCCTCCTCATACTCTTTGACTATTTTCCTAGCCGAGTCTACATCCTTTTCTGATGGTGAAAAGACTTGATTGATAGGTTCAATATGTATGGGGTGGATGCACAACTTGCCTTTGAATCCTAAGCTTGATGCTATTTTTGACTCTCTGACTAATCCTTCCTTATCTATGATGAGACCAAGGAAGGGGGTATCTATTGCTCGAACTCTAGCTGTTCTCGCAGCTACCACTAAGCGCGATCGGGCGTAGAGCAGTTCACTTTCATCAGGTGACATGGTGAAGTAACTTCGCCCAAAGTCGCGCATGTAGTCAGCCGCTCCAAAGCTTATGGCTACCACACGATCACTTGCAGTAGCTATTTCATATGCATTGAAGATTCCTTTAGCGGTCTCTAAAAGTGGAATCATGCTGATCTTGGCTAGTTCTTTTTCCTTCTCCTCCTTCTCCATCAGCCTCCCTAACTCTAGGATATCTTCCTTGGATTCTGATTTTGGAAGCATTACGCTATCAACGCCTTCTTGAATGGCGAACTTAAGATCCTCTTCGGTTAAGCCAGTAGCCAATCCGTTCACTCGAACAGTGACATTCTGGCCTGCCTCCTTTAATAATAGGATGGCGTCTTTAACGAACCATCTAGCTGTTTCTTTCTCTCCTATGGGGACGGCGTCCTCTAAGTCCAGTATGACCGCGTCTGGGCCTCCTCTTTTGGCGCTCTGAATGAGCCTCCAGTTGTTTGCAGGGACGAAGAGCATAGACCTTAGTAATCTTAAGGATCCCATGCCCCGACCCCCTATTTCTTAAGGATTTTTGCTACGGTTGGAGCTATCTCCTGAGGCTCATTAACGATGTGTGCTCCCGCGTCCCTAAGGGTCTTTTCTTTACTTTCCGCCGTATCCCTCCCTCGTTGAACGATCGCGCTGGCGTGCGAGAACCTGATACCGGCTGGCAACGTTCTCCCGGCAATGTAGATCACAAACGGCTTTGCGTATTTGCTCTCTTTAATGACCTCTGCAACTTCACTTTCCATGATTCCTCCTATTTCCCCGAACATTACGACTAGGTCTGTTTCATCGTCCTTATCAAAAAGTTGTAGATACTCAGCAGCGGTTGTACCTATTATAATTTCGGTTCCTGTGTGGACAGCTGTACTTATCCCTAACCCCTCCCTACATATGGCCCAAGGAACCGTGCTTGTCTGCCCTCCGCTTCTGGATATTACACCTACATGTCCTGGCTTAAACGCCTCATCTGCAAATTCTTTTGCACCTCCGATCCAGCCACATAGGGCTTTTCCGGGGCTAATGATCCCAAGTGAACCGGGCCCAATTATCCTAGCGCCATTCTCTCTTGCACTAGCTACTATTCCTAAAATGTCGTGCAATGGAACTCGTTCAACAGGCATCACTAGGGTCTTTATACCAGCATCCAAAGCTTCCAGGGAAGCATTCTTAACCAACGGAGCTGGAACAAATGTCGCACTCATATCCATGAGCCCATGCTCGTCAATAGCTTCTTTAACGGTATTGTATACTGACACATCCCAAACTTTCTCCCCTCCACGCCCTGGAGTGACCCCTCCAACGACTTTTGTACCGTATTCAACCATGAGTCTGGTGGCAAAAGCTCCGGTTCTACCTGTTATGCCTTGTACAAGCACTGTAGTGTTCTCATCTATGATTATGGCCATGTTCTCACCTTCCTATCGGCACTCCATACTTTTCCCTAAACTCATCGATGCCGGAAAGTGGGAGTTCGATCTTTACGCATTTCCCACCATGCAGTTCACACTCTACCTCACATGATAGGCACTCATTACAGAGTCTTTTGAGCTCTTCAGGGCTACCTGCTAACGCAGGTTTGCCGTCTACTATTTTTAAGCAGGATCCCCCATACCACCTATCACCTTTTACACATGCAAAGCCGCACTTAGGTGCTGTACATTTACTAAGATCTATGTCCACCCTGCCGGTCTGAGATTCAAATGAAAGATGTTCTTCTGATGAATTTTTCACATGAGCTCTAACATGACTTCCCACATTTCCAACGTAACTGCCCCGCTGTTTTCGGTATTCTTCTATCAATGCTATCATTCTCTCAGCAAGAAAATCCATATCATAGATGTGATCACGGCCATAAAGTTCCCAGCGTAGCGGCAAATCCTTTAGTCCTTCTTTTATTATCCTATGCGTTTCACTCTCTTTGTTCCCTGCTATCAAGATTAAGACAGGAAAACCGGGCCTTTCCTTAGCCTCTTCCCTTAGTGCCTTCACGATGGCATAGGCGTGATACCATTGTTCTTGATTAGCGAGAACTGCTCCAGCCAGGCAATAGCCCTCAATGCCAGGAATTGAGAGCAAGACCTTTATGGCCCTGTAAACCTTTGATGCCGTAGGGTTTCCGCTAGTGTCTGCGTAAGTAGCTAACTTAAGTCCCCTTAACATTAACGCATCAGCTGCTAACATAGATGCGCCTCCACCAATACCATGGAAAGCTATGTAACCCCCCTTCCTTATCTCCTCAATTTCAGGGTTGAGTTGTATGAAATAGCAAACTCCTCTATAGTCTCTCTCCTCTATCTTCCATGCTATCTTCTCAAGCTCCGTAGGAGGCCTTACTATATCACGAGGCAACTCTATTTCAAACTCAGGGTGGCGGAACACGGAATTGTCATCTAACGTGATCCTACAATCTCCTGCAACTGTTCTCCCATCCTTCGTTAGAATGAGTGGATTTATCTCTGCTGTATTGGCATCCCACTTCTTAAACACATCATATAGCTTACAAGCGATATCGCTTATTTCATTTACCAGCTCGGTTGGAACCTCAAGTTTTGATATAAGTTTACGTGCATCGGAGAGTTGAAGTCCACGAAGGTAGTCTATGTCCACTCTGGATATTTTTTTCGGGTGTTTCTCAGCTACTTCCTCAATATCCACACCACCTTCAGTGCTGAACAAAATAACTGGGCCCTTAATCTTGTATGAATCATTGACGGCAACGCTCATAAAGAATTCTTTTTCTACGTTGAGCTTTTCTTCTACCAAGACTTTTTCTGCCTTCGAGCCCTTAATTTCTTTACCCAATATATCTCTTGCTATGTCCCCAACCTCTTCAGGAGAGTCTGCGAATTTTATACCACCAGCTTTAAAACGGCCTGTTGCCAAGATCTGCGCCTTGATTACCGTGGGTTTCCCTATTTTCTCTGCTATGCGCTTTGCTTCTTCTGGTGAATAGGCAACTTCACCTTCAGGAACAGGAAGCCCAACAATTTTAAGCAACTTTTTTCCTTGGTATTCGTATAATCGAACCAATGAACTCACAACCTAGAATTAGAAAGAAAACTCATATTCTTATAAGTCTTGCTAACCTCACGCGTGCTCTGATGAGGTTAAGCAAGTGGAAATAAGAATGGTAAACTTTTAAAGATGACACTCAAATAAAATAGTTTTACGATTATCGATGTCAACAATTATTAGAGCTGTGAAAGCCAGAAAAACTATCGATACACGCACCGAGTACACAGTGGAGGTGGAGGTGATGACGGAGGGTGGGGGATTCGGCCGAACGTCAGCTCCATTAGGAGCCACAGCAAGTAGGGGCATATGGGAGCCGCCGGGCTACCCGCCAGGGGGAGTCGACGAAGCCGTGAGGAAGATAAACAAAATAATAGCGCCAAAGTTGATTGGGATGGATGCAAGGAAGCAGGGACTCATAGATCAAACGCTTAGGGATATCGACGGCACACCAAATTTTGCCAGCATAGGCGGAAACGTCGCGGCCGTTGTGTCAATAACTGTAGCCAAAGCGGCTGCATCCACGCTTCAATTACCACTATACACATATCTGGGCACACCATTTGTCTATGAACTACCAATCCCCGTAGCCAACATAATCGGTGGTGGTCCTCATGCTCGGCGAGGTGTCGTTCCAGATATGCAGGAGCACCACGTAGTGCCAGTTGGAGCCAAGTCAGCGTCCGAGGCGGTTCACGTCATCCTTCTGGCCCATCGCAAGGCTAGAGAGCTGTGTATGAAGAAGGACCCCCAGTTCTCTTGTGGAGTTGACGATGAGAGAGCTTGGGTAACCCATTTCACGGATAGGGGGGCTCTTGATGTGCTTACTCAAGTGTGCGAGGAGATTAAAAATGAGATGGGTGTTGTTGTGTACCTTGGAATAGACGGTGCCTCCGGCAGCTTATGGGACAGCAGCAGAAAGGTTTACAGGTACGACAGGGAGGGTGTAAAGAGAGGCACTGGTGAACAGCTGGAATTCATCTGTGATCTAATCAAAACATTCCCGCTTTATTACATTGAGGACGCTTTCCATGAGGACGACTACGAGTCGTACAAAGAGCTTACGAAAAAGTTTGGAGAACGATGCTTCATCTGCGGTGACGATCTCTTCTCATCAAACTCTGATCGTCTGTGGAGGGGAATACGGATCGGAGCTTGCAACTCCCTCATAATTAAGGTAAACCAAGCTGGCACGTTGACGGATGCTTATAAGACTGTTAAGCTTGCTCATGAGAACGGATATGCCACTGTTCAGTCGCGGAGATCTGGGGAAACTGAAACGAACCCGATCACAGACCTAGCCGTGGCATGGAATTGCCAGTTTATGAAGGTGGGTGCAGCAGGAATAGCCGCTGTTAGGCTGAGTGACCTCCTAAGGATTGAGGAGGAATTGGGATCTCAGGCAAAGATGGCTAAAATTCGGATAAAACCTTGATGGTTCCCAAAAGTCTTCAGCTCTCTCTCACTTTTTCGCTGAAAAGGGAAAAAAGGGAAGCGAGAAGAAGGTTTTAGGGCTACGTCCACTCGAATGATAGCTATGTCTCGAGCACTTTCCTTGGAACGTAAACGTAACCTTCTATGATGCGCCTCGCAGTCCTGCCCACCGCCGCTCGCTCTATGATAAATTCAGAGTCCCCCTTCCGCATATCCACCTCGATCGTGATTATTCCAGCTGGGTGCCCGATACCAATTTCCTTGCTTCTTTTCCCTCTCTCCGAAAGTGCTTCATTAACAATTGTACCTGGAATCTTGGCCGCAATACCCGTGCAAACTGTACCAGTCACGGCGTAAGCCTTATGTGTTTGTTGCATAAAACGCAGACGAGATGTTAGATCTATGTCCTCAGCCTTGACTACTTCACCGATTGTAAACGTGGTATACGTTACTGGTTTGTTGACGAAGGCTATAAACGGGACATAGGGGCTTTCAGCCGCTGCCTTCTTCTTATCCTTAACAAGCCCGATTAGCTCGGCGGCTGTTCCTCGGATATCCTCAATACATTCACATAAGCTAGTGTTGGAGTCGATTTCCCACGGTGTCTCTGTGCCATTAAGTCCTACATCCGACATCCGACAGAATACTGTAGGGTTAGCTGCGTCAATGACCGAGACCTCTATTTTTCCGACGCTCTCCACATTAAGCTCATCAACAACGTTTCCGGTTGGCAGGAGTTTACCAGTAACGCTCCCGGCCGAATCAGCGAAGTCTAACATGATACGGGCGCCCGTCCCAGGCACTCCATCGATCTTATAGTCCCCTTCTATCGCAGCTTTTCCGTTAACTGTTGGAACTTCCGCGACGATAATCCTATTCGTGTTTACTTGGTGGATTCGCACCCTAGTAATTGGCTCCTTAGGTTCCACTAACCCCTCGTCGACGGTGAATGGACCCACACCCGCTGAAATGTTACCACAGTTCCCACGATAATCGATGAAGGGTCTAGTTAAACTGACCTGACCGAAAAGGTAGTCCACGTCCGCATCCGACCGGGTCGGGGGACCGATTATGGCCACTTTACTAGTTAGGGGATCGGCTCCCCCTAGACCGTCGATTTGCCTTATATCGGGGCTTCCATAGATGGCGAGTATGACCTTATCTCTCATAATCGGATCGGACGGGAGCTCGTTTCTATGGATATACACCCCTCTGCTGGTACCTCCTCTATAAATTGCGCAACGCAACATCACTTGCTGTGGATGCATATTTTCTACACCCCCTACCAATTTATCAATTTTAAAATTTAACTCTTATTAGTTCAAAGACTCAGAAGCTATTAGGCTTTATATAGATCAAGCTTACCGGTCTGGTCTCTAGCATCATTTCTCCATTGTAAAGTCGAATGATTATGTTCTTTAACCATTTTCTATTGGCTTCATTGGGGAAATCTTCCCTTAAATGTGCTCCTCGGCTTTCCGTTCGTATCAAGGCTGCTTTGGCTATCATTTTGCCAACTTCGATAAAGTTTATGGTTTCTAGCGACTTACCTAATTCCTCGTAAGTTTTCTTACCCGCAATATAGAGGTGCTGAGTCCGCTTACTTATTCTTTCTAGCTCATCTACTGCTCTTCTAAGCTGATCTTCTCTCCTAATAACTCCTACATAATTGTTCATTGTGTTCTGAACGATTGTTCTAATCGCTTTGGAATCTTCTCCTTCGTCTCGTTCGTAAAGATTGAAAATTCTCTTCCTCTCAGATTCAACCTGCTTCTCACAAATGTTCGGTGAAGTGCTGGTTAGGGCTTTTTCAGCCGCGGACCTACCTGCTATAGCTCCAAATACCAGAACGTCGGTTAAAGCATTAGCTGCCAATCTATTAGCACCATGAATACCCGCCGTCACCTCACCGCATGCAAAAAGACCACTAACCGTTGTTTCAGCTTTCTCGTTGATCCTAACACCACCCATGAAATGGTGAGCACCTGGAGCCCATTCAATCGGTTGCCAAGTAGGATCGATGTTCGCGGCCTTACATACTTCAAGAAAGGATTGAAAACGCTTTAACTCATCCTCAGGAACCCCTGAAAGATCGTTGTATACACCACCGTGGGCGGTTCCCCTACCCTCCTTGATTTCTTTATAAGCAGAAATGGCTATTAGATCGCGCGTAACGTTTTCGATTTTGACTGGATCGTACTTTTTCATGTAACGTTCGCCAAGGCTATTATAGAACCTTCCTCCTATGCTTACTAAGCCATCAGCTGGTGGAGGTTTCCCCCTAAGTGTTGGAGGATAAACAACACATGGCCTAGTTTGTATAAACTCCATATCCATTAGTTCAGCGCCCACCCTATACGCCATAGCATACCCATCTCCTGTGACATCCGGCGGATTAGTAGTCAATGGATATAAGCACCCCGCACCACCAGTAGCTAATATCGTTGATTTTGCCTTAAAAATTAGAAAATCCCCAGTTTCAAGGTCTAATCCTGTTGCCCCTACTACCCTCCCGCTCTCCGTCAACAAGCGTGTGAGCATTGTTTTCTCTATTAATTCGACCTCAAGTTCGCGCACTTTGCTAATAAGACCCTTTACGAAACCCCCAGTATATGGCTCGTAAGCTACTATCGCTCGTGGATAGCTATACCCTCCGAAATTAATTAGCTTATATCTTCCACCCTCTTTTTGGAAAACTGTTCCAAACTTCTCGAGATCTTGTACCGCCTTTATTGATTGATTAACCATTTTTTTTACAAGAACTTGATCATTTATAAAGTGCCCCCCAATTACCGTGTCTCTTAAGTAATCATTAGGTGAGTCTCTCGGGTCGTATACTGCTTGCATTGCACCCATGGCATAGGCAGTGCATCCAGATGGAAAACTACCCTTACACACAATAGTTGTTTTCGCGCCGCTTCTTTCCGCTTCAATAGCTGCTCTAAGGCCTGCCCCACCTGCACCAACCACTAATACATCCACATCAAAGATCTCCAAATTTTCCCCTTCGGCGCGCTCAAATCAAGATCATGTTTTAACCTAAACGCTGGTTTTTCTTAAGCCTTTCCCAAGAATCTTTGCTAAATTGCATAAAACTTGCGGAAACCACGCCAAAGCCTCCGGAGACGAAAAACTTAAAAACTCAACATATCTCATAACATTAAATGGAGGCTGAAATTATTTATGACAAGGAAATCTGATCGAGGTAACGTCAAGCGCTCAGATCCACCGGGGGAGGAGAGAAGGAATTACCTGAAGACCGTGGGAGTCCTTGTGGCTGGCCTTGCCGTCGGCGGAGCCGCTGCTTGGCTCAGCAAACCAGCAGAGAGGGTTGAGGTGCCTGGTCCAACAACAACGGTGACGAAGACGGTTACGGCGCCAATCACGCCAACACCTACGCCCACGCCCACGCCGACGCCTACACCACCCACGCCGAAACCACCGCTTAAGATTGGTGTCCCTATTCCCCAGACTGGTCCTTACGCAGTGTATGGTATGGTTATGCTAGAGGGGGCACAATTGGCTGCCAAAGAGGTGAATGAAGCTGGTGGAGTACTTGGTAGAAGGGTTGAACTCATCGTACGCGATACAGAGGCGAAACCAGATGTAGCTGTTAGAAAGATAAAAACTATGGTTGAAGTCGAGAAGATCGAGGCCATAGTTGGTGTGTTGAGTAGCGCCGTTAACTTTGTGGTTAACGAACTCGTTAAGGAACCTGGTTATCAAATTCCATGGATGGCG
>Ga0315310_10001292_pt1 | contig 15785 bp, 14 predicted proteins | sample TDP5_MG_FD_203630 | JGI IMG/M metagenome (GOLD analysis project Ga0315310, IMG submission 203630) | Freshwater sediment microbial communities from Lake Towuti, South Sulawesi, Indonesia - TDP5 | ecosystem: Environmental > Aquatic > Freshwater > Lake > Sediment | place: Indonesia: South Sulawesi... | reverse complement strand
ACCCATAGAGGTCGGCAGACGAATGAACATAAAGTATGGTCGTCTGATCGGATCGTTTACTCATTTCCTTGTGCCTCTTTCTTCTCGTATACAATCAGGTATTGATGTCCAATATTCAAATTTTCATTAATTTTCAAAGCATTAAATATATTTTTTCCCTCTTGAGCCACAATGATGATTTCCTTCAACCATAACTTTTCGGTTCTCACCATGCCAATTATTCTATTTGCAATGGGTTCAATGTATCCGTTTAGTCTGACATCCTGTGTCCGGATTATTATATGCCCGCCGTTGATTATTTTCGGAATGTATTCCTTGACGATGTCTTTTATCTTCTGCAAATAAATACTTATATTCGCCCGTGATGTTTCATCTCTTAAAAAGTGCGACCTGACGAAGAGAAGTGTCCCCTTTTCTCCCGCATAACCTTTATGTCGCCTGCGATCTGGAGTAAGACTAATCATTGAATATCTTTTTCCATCCGAATACCTTTCAATAACATTTTTATCTATATTATCTTCAGAGCCCTCTTCAGGCAGGAGCCAAACCGTGGTTGTTTCAAGCTCCTTTGTCTTTTTTATTGCTGGTCTTTCCAATCGTGGAATGGGTGTGCCGTAGTCCATAGTTTTCTCTTTTTCTGATGGACAGGAGGAGCCAAGGGGCTTCTTGAAAATCGGCAGATACTCATGGGCCAGAAGCAAGAAATTATACTTGATGCTCTTCTTATACCAGAACCCTGTAGTCCTACAATTGTGCTGACGTTTTATGACCAATTCCTTTAATCTGAAGCCTGATTCTAAAAACACATTTATTGTTTGAAACCCTATAGGGATAACATGTTTTTGTTTTCTTGTGTCACCAATCAGTATTGCGCATTTTCTGCCGGGTTTCAGGACACGATAGCTCTCCTTTGCAACCTTCTTCATCTCATCCAAATAGCCCTCAATGCTGAGTGACGATAGGTCTCCTGCAATATCCGAGCTGTAATTTATAATCCCTGCATAGGGAGGATGCGCGCAGATAAGGTCTATGCTGTCATTTGGAATGTCGGACAAATTCCTTGCGTCGCCCTTTGAGACTTCAGGCTCATATATTGTTACAGAAAACAAGGTTTGAGGAATGGTAAACTTTAGGTTTTCCAGGGTCAGTCCAATGCATGCCGGATTAATGTCCCTGGCAATACACCTTCTGCCCAGGAGCTTTGCCTCTATTGCTGTCGTTCCTCCTCCGATGAAATAATCCAGGACAACCTCTCCTGGTTGAGAATATTTATGGATTACATTCCTTGGTATGTAAGGCGACCAATTTCCTCTGTATCTCCCGTCGTGCGTAGCCCAATTTCCCCTACTCCTGAAGCTCCACACCGTTGTCCTCTCTTCTTCAAAAGCCTTTGGCTCCCAGGATCTTATCTTTTTGGGTTTTTTGAGGACTGAAATATTTACCCCATAAGCTTCAGTGATAATTTCCTGCAATTTATTGAAGGAAATACCAAACATTTTTCCAATCTCTGGATCTGATACTCCTCTCTCTTTGGCTTTCAAGACAGCTTCTTTTAGTCCCTTTTCACTATGCTGTGAAGTTCCTTTCATCTTTGTCTGTTACCCTTCTCAATTGAATTAATGACGCGGGAATATTCCTCTATTCTTCTGGCCCAGGAATTTTCCCAGGCTGCGGCTATTCTTCTCTTGAAAAGTTTCCCCCCCTCATTTAAGGACTCACTTATTGCCTTCTCAAAAGCAAACGGGGTCCTGGCGATTCGCACAAGGGGTATGAACCTCGACACCTCAGGGAGTTCTGTGGAAACAATGGGTTTTCCGCAAGCGAAGTATTCAAAAAGCTTGAGTGGGCTCACTGACCTCGTGAGGTTATTGATCTTAAAGGGGATAATGCAAACATCGCAAGCAAGGAGGTAATCCCTCAATGTCTCTTTCCTCTTGAGGCCCAGGTAATGGACATTGGGAACGCTGAAAAGTGAATGCCCCGTGAAGGTCTTTCCCAGGGCACCGAACAGGATAAAGGACCACTCGGGCCTTCTGCGTGCCAAATCTCTGACAAGGGAGACATCAAACCACATCTCAAGGCTTCCCATGTAGCAGATCCTTGGGCCGGGAATTCGGGCAAGGTCTTCAGGAATCCTATCAGATGAGCGGGAGCGAAAAGCATCCAGATCCACAGCGTTTGGAAAATAATGCGTCTCGGGGTTCAGCCTTTTTAATCTCTCAGCCAAAATTTCGGCTGATGCAAAAACAATGTGTGAAACCCTTGCCGTCATCTTTTCCAGTCGCAGGGCAAGTCCTTTTCCCCACCTTGGGAACTCCTGCCAGTTGTCCACGCAGTGGTAGATCTTCAGGCGGCCGAGACTCTCTATAACCCTGTTAGCATCGTGGACAAATGACCAAACGATTGGCTGATGGAAATTTAGCTTTCTCAAAGCCCTTCGGAGGAAAAAGATTGTGAGCTTCTGGTTGAGGGCGTTTATGAACCGCCAGCGGTAATTGCCCGGTATCAAATAAAGGACAGGAAGGAGCCAGAGGTTCCCCTTCTCTTTGCTCACACCGCCCTTGAGCAGGGAAAGCCATCTCCTGATTTCCCATATCCAGGGCCTCCTTTCAACAAAGAGCACCCTGTTTTCTACGGCAAGAAGATTGGCAATGTGCTGTTTGCTCGTCCAATATTCTGCATGGAAGTGCATTCCGCAGATGATGACAATGTCTCGCCCTTCAATCATAACTGGGGAACCCTCATGGGCAGGATCAGCGTGATGAATTCAGCAGGGCATCCTCCTTTTCTGACAAACCTCACTACAGGAGCTCTTTTCTTGACACCATATCTGGGAGAAACCCATCCCTGCTCAATGCTCATTTTCAATCCCCTGAAAAGAAGTGGAATGAGGATGAGGGTGCGAATCCTCCCCTGGGCTCTCACTGCAGGTCCCACGGCGAGGCGGGGAACATCTCCCCCTGAAAAATCCGCCATCTTCCTGACCATTTTCCTGATCCGCTGCGGGGACAAGGGGGGCTTGATTCTTCGGATGCTTATCCTGGGATCAAAATGAAAGAATTGTTCGCAATTGAAGGATGAGGTGCTGAAACGATTGTCTTCTCCGCCATGATGGAGGATATCGCGGATTGTCCAGAAACCTTCTGTTTTGTCAAAGTAGATCTGCCTTCTGTGAAAGACCGGAGGTGAGAGCCTTGAATATCCGTTGTGCTCTGCATCGAGAAAATCGCTTTGTGCAGTAGTCTCCCACCTGAAAACCCTCGGAATGGCATCATTAGACAAACTAAAGATCTCACCGGGGATAATACGGTTCATCTCCTCCCCGTTCACAACGATAGTATTATGGAATGAAGTTGAACGGAACGAGTTCCTCCACTTCTCTGAAGCCGTGTAGATGAATGCCCCCGGATCAACAATGAAGGGCTCTTCCACGGCGAGCTCAAAACTTAAAGTGTCATTATGGCTGTGTCCTCCCCTGCCATTCTGTCCGTTGCCCCCACAATCAGATATTAGAAACATGTCCTTGCTGCGCATCACATAGTGCCCGGAATCCGGGAAACTATGCGACTCAAGGCTAACTTCTGTCTCATCTGCCTGCGGCACATCACCGTTTAGCAGGTAGAAAGCCTCCTCCTCAAATCCCCTGCCTGCTGCCTTCATGTCCTTCCTGCGGAAGATTGAGCCTCCCAGGGCAAGCAGGTAGCAATGGTTCCTCCTCTCCCATCTATTGTAGTCAGAGAGGATCTGGAGCCGGCCATCGTCTGCATCCCCAATCTGAGGAGCAAGTCCATCTGGCCTTGTATAGAACAGGACGCTTTCAAACATCTTTTCAAGCCTCTGCCTGAACAGTTCGGAAAGCTCGATGCCATTCAGCTTGAGCAGGAGGAAACCGGTGGTAAAAAGCTCCAGAGCAAGCCTGTGATAGGGAATGGAAGCCTCGAAGTCCATGCCATCCACATAGACCTGCTTCTGCATCTCCTTTTCAAGCTCACGGGCCCCAAGGCCGCGCCATTCGTCCGACTCCCTGAACTCAGGGACAAGGGTCCCCATGAAAATGAGGCCAACTATGTCGGCCAAGTAGTGGTTGCCGGTCAAGGAATCTGAGAATTCCAGATTGTTAATTATATGCCTTGCATGGTCGAGGAGTGCCCTGAAGAAGGTCATGTGAAAATCCTCTGTAAGGGATGGAGAACCACAGAAAAAGTGATACCCCCAGAGCCAGTTTACTGCCCTTATGGCCACATCCATGGTGCATGTCCAGTTGACTCCGATCCCAACAGGATTCTTCTGTATCCAGTCCTTGACCTCGGAGGCAAATTCCCGTGCATATCGCTCTGCCCTCATTCCCTCAGTTCCCTCCAAGCCAAACCAGTATGCCTTACCGAGCGTGGGGAGGTGCTGAAAGCGCGAAAGCTCCCATGGGACCTTGACATCTACACCGTGCCTCGAGAGGTCAACAATGGGAACATCGCTATAGAACTTCGCCTCCCACCTGTAGCCGGACTTGAAGTCTCTGTGCCAGTCTATCTCTTTGCCCAGGTTCTTTTTGCCGGAACCGAGAAGATCAAAGCGATGGGCCATAATGTCCTCAGCAGATATAAAAATAGCCCTTTCGCTATTGGGAAAGAGCCTCCTCGCCCGCTCAACAAGCTCTATCCTGTTTTTAGGATCAAAAAAAAATCGGGGTTCTTGTTCCAAGTCCCTCCGATAAAAACTGAAGCCCGGTTTCACTGCCAGACGGAACTCACGATCAGACGCGCTCAGGTCTCCCCTGATCTTTACCCTGAGCCTTTTTGCAGCCCTCCCTACCCTTTCTTCTATCTTCCGGATGATGAGACCGGGTGGAAGAGAGAGATAGTATCTCAATGACTTACCTGCCATGTCTTGCGGTTTTCTCTCTTGACCCCTTATCCAACTCTTCCCGGTACCAGTCAATTGTCTTCCTCAACCCTTCCTCAAGAGACACCTTGGGAACCCATCCTAATAGCCGTTGTGCCTTTGAAGAGTCGCTGTAAAATCTCATGGACTCACCTGGCCTATAAGGAAGGGCCCCAAACTCAACCCGGGATTTGCTCCTCGTCATTTTCATTATCATCTCAACCACATCCCTGATCCTGTGCTCAAGACCGCTACCGAGATTAATAACTTCACCAACGGCCTCTTTCTCCTGGGCTGCCAGAACAAAAGCCTCGACGACATCCTCTACAAAAACAAAGTCCCGGGTCTGCTCTCCTTTGGTCATCTTGATTGGTTCTCCGGCAAGCGCTTTCCTTATGGAATATGGGATAAACATATCGTTCGTCTGTTTGGGCCCATATGTATTGAACGGCCTGAGCGTTAGCAAGGGAAGGCCCAGTCCTCTATAAAGCATCTGGCAGATAGTAGTTGTACAGGCTTTTGCAGCGGAATACGGCGAGACTGGTGCAGGGATCTGATCCTCACGGAAAGGAACCGGTCCGTTGCCATACTCCTCGCTGGCGCCGGTGTTTATGAAGCATCTGAATTCAAGGTTCTTAAGCGCCCTGACAACAGCCATGGTCCCGTGAACATTGATCTCAACCATGCCATCAACAAGGTCAAAGCTCCTGCTGACATCCACCAAGCCTGCCAGATGGAAAACGACCTCGGGCTTGATTTCCCTCAGGGCTCTCCTCAATCCATCGCGGTCCCTGAGATCACCCGTGACAAGGGCAATTTCTTCATCTATTCCTGCAATTCTCCATAGGTCTGACCCGCGCCTGACCAGGCCAAATATTCTTGCTCCTTCCTTCAGGAGACGGGCGCCAAGATGAGAGCCGATAAAGCCGTTTATTCCGGTAACAAAAACCTTGACGCCTTTGAGGGAATGATCAGTCACCTTATAGCCGATATAAGATACTCACCGCCCAATGGGAACCAACCCAGTCTATCCTCAAGGCTCTTAAGAAAGGCAAACCATCTTGGGAAGAATATTATATACTTCTTACAAATTGGCTTGAGGCCTGCATTAGTCATGCATTCGCGAAGCCAGGCCGGGGTTAAAAGATGTGCATCCCTGTCTACCTCGCTGTGTTTTACAACATACCTTGTTAGAGGATTGAACGGATTATGCTCGAAAATAGCGAGGAGTCCCCCGGGCTTCAATACCCTTTTCATCTCCTGAACAAGAGCAAGATGAGAATCTTTTGGGACATGATGGAAAAGCGAGAAGGAAAACAGGGCATCCGCTCCCTTTGAGATAAAGGGAAGGGAAAGGCCTGTCCCCTGGATAAATGAACAATTCATAGGCCTTCCTATCAAGGCCTGCCTGAGCATTTCATAGGACAAGTCACATCCCGCAAGAAATGTGCAGTGGGAAGAAAGGAGCCTTTCTGCCACACCGATCCCGCATCCAACATCAATCACAACACCCGGGGATACCCCTGACCTCCTGACAAGAGACATGAACTCCTGGACCTTGACAGAGATATAGTATTCATGGGACTCACCTCCCAGAACGCTGTAAGGGCCCCTCTCCAGATGTTCCAGGTATCCATCCTTGAATCTGTCAAAACTCGGCGTGCTCAAAGAACTCCCTGTACCAGGATATGGTCTCCTTAATCCCCTGGGCCATAGAATAACGCGGTTTCCATCCGAGGATCATCCTCGCTTTCGCTGCAGAGAGATATTGTGCCCTTATCTCACCGCTGGCCTCATTGAGAATCCGCGGTTTTAGGTCGGCTCTCCCCATAAGTTTGAGAATTATTCTGACCACCTCAATGACCGTCATCGGGTCCTCATTGGAAAAATTAAACGCCTCCCCGCAGACGGAGCTGCTCTCTATCCTTTCACCGAGCAGAAGGAGGGCTTGCACAGCATCTTTCACATAGAAATAATCCCTCACAAACTTCCCATCACTCCTGATGATTGGCCTCTCATCCCTGATGACTGAGCGGATTGTTCCAGGAACGATCCTGTTGAAGTTGATGTCCCCTCCCCCATAAAGGTTTCCGCACCTGGTCACACACACAGGGAGACCGTAGGTTGCATGGAACGACTGCGCCAGCAGATCCGCACAGCTCTTGGAGACATCGTATGGATGCGCCCCTTTTAAGGGGGTCTGCTCTGTATAGGGAAGCTTTCTGTGCTCGCCGTAAGCCTTATCGCTTGATGCAACGATAATCCGCTTGACCCTGGGAACCCTTCTGCACGCCTCAAGAAGGTTCCAGCTCCCCTTGATATTTGCCTCAAAGGTGGAAAGGGGGTTCATATTGGCTATTGGCACAATGGTCTGGGCACCCAGGTGAAATACCGTGTCAATCTCGTATTCGTTTAGGACTCGTTGGATCAGGGCAAAGTCCTCAAGCTCTCCCCGGACCACATTAATACGATTGAGCATTCCTGACCCAATAAGATGGGATAAGGGGACATAGTCCCTTATAAGGCCCGTAACGCAGGCCTCCTTTTTCAGAAGAGCCTCTGTTAGCCAGGAACCCAGAAGTCCAGTGCAGCCTGTCACAAAAACAGGTCTATCCCGCCAAAAGATGTCTTTAATAGGCATCAGCTTTTATCGTATCCGCACACCCTTCACCTGTCAATTCGTAAAACGATAACATGCCCCCACACTTGCCAGTCCCTCTCTAACCTGTTATAAAAATAATAGGAAAATTTATTGCTTGGTCGGGGCGTGGCGCACCTGCCAGTATCAGAATCGTTCACTTGCTTTGGCAAGCGCGCTGAATATATAGGGGCGTTGTAATATATTGGTTTTATATCCTTGGTCGGGGCGTGGCGCAGCCTGGTAGCGCACTTGCTTGGGGTGCAAGGGGTCACTGGTTCAAATCCAGCCGCCCCGACCAGTCCTTCAACAGATCGGGGCGTGGCGCGGACTGCCCTAATAGAATGAGATAGATTTTTACAGGCCGCCTGGCGCAGCCGGCGGCACTTGCTTGGGGTGCAAGGGGTCACTGGTTCAAATCCAGCCGCCCCGACCAGTCCTCTGATAGATCGGGGCGTGGCGCGGACTGCCCTAATAGAATGAGATAGATTTTTACAGGCCGCCTGGCGCAGCCGGCGGCACTTGCTTGGGGTGCAAGGGGTCACTGGTTCAAATCCAGCCGCCCCGACCAGTCCTCTAATAAATAGGCGCTGTCCCTATTTATTTTGTGGTAGGATAGATATATGAAAGTAAAATGTCCTGTATGCGGCTCCATTTCAAAATGGGCAAATAATAAATACCGCCCCTTTTGCTCTGAGAGATGCTGGATTGTGGACCTTGGAACATGGGCCTCTGAAGGATACCGGATCAGCGGGAAGAAGATTACGGCAGAAACTGAGCCCAGGGAAAAGAATAATTGTACTCCTTCCAGCCGATGAAAAAGGTTATACTTTTTTTCTCTGTTGTTGCCCTGGGCACATTCCTCGTACTCACTGTCATCAACAGCAAATGGATAACGGAGAAGGCCCGGATCAGTATCATTGCAGGGCTCAGGAAGGCCACCGGAGCAGAGCTTGAAATCCAGAAGATCAACTTTGGTCTCTTTCCTCCTTCGGCAGATTTCAATGGAATATCACTCAAACCCTTAATAAATATTCCACGCCTCAGGATCACAATGAGCCCTTTACAGATCTTCTCGGGAAAATTAACCATACAGGAGATAAGTATTTACGGTATAAAGGGGGCAATATCGTTTTCAGGAGGGAAGCCACGGCTTCCCTTTGAACCTCCCACCGCGACAGCCACGCGAGGCCCTTCATTAAAACTCCCGGCCATTATTATCAAAAGCATGAACGTCAAGGAAGGTGACTTGAAAGTTACTCTTGACCGGCCCGATCTCTCGGTCCACGTCGCAGACTTCAACGCCAGGATAAACCCGGATCTGCGCAAGAGGGGCGGCAAGGTGTCATTCTCCACTGGCCGGACAGAAGTTATATATCAAAAGAAGGCGCTTCCCGATCTTGCCCTCTCTGGAGAGGGGAAACTCCAAGGGGAGGAACTTCAATGGAAGGCCCTAAATGTAATGCTGGCAGGCGCTTCGCTAACGCTTTCGGGCATAGTTTCCGGTTTTCAAAAACCCAGCCTCGATCTCCTGCTGACCGGAAAGTGCAATCTAAACTCTGTATGGGAAATCCTTGAAGATTGGATCGCTAAGATACCTCGGCTCAAAGGAGGTGCGTCCTGGAATATCGCAGTATCCGGAACATCCCCTGAGATCAAGGCGCAGGGTTCTCTTTCTATAGCCGGAGGAGGGATTGGTGAATTTGTTATTGAGGACATGGATGCCAGGTTCAATGTGGACCGGAACAGGGCTGAATTTGATAAGGTCACACTGAGAAACTCAGGAGGAATCATCAGGGCTTCAGGAACAATTGACATGACAGGCCCAATGAAAACCCGGGCACTGGTGGAGACGGAAGGCGTGAGCTTTGCCAGGCTCCTTAACAACCTGACTGTCAAAGGCAGCAGGGTGGACAGCTCTTTGGATGTCCGGGCTTCGCTCATCGGGGCACTGAAGGGCGAAGGCGGATTCGTCCTGGAAGGAGATGCTGATGTTCTTTTTAAAAACTTCAGCGTCACTGAAAAAAGTTACCAGGTCAAAGAGGGGAACAATGACATCCTTCGGGTCAAGGGAGCGCGTGTTAATACACGGATAAGAATTGACGATGAAAAGGTCAGGCTCTCCCCGGCAAATGCTGATTTAGGAACCTACATCATTGAAGCCAGTTCAGATCTAAGATATGACGAACATTTCTCTATATCCTTTTCTTCCGACTCGCTGGACCTCTCCTCACTCTCACCGATCGGGCCACTTCCAATAAGAGGCAAAGGTAAGGCATCGGGTGCGATCGCCGGACCCTTCAATGATCCCGTCATCAATGGGGATGTCGATATGTCGGGCTTCGGCATCTTCGACTGGGACCTGGGCTCTGTTCTTGGGAAGATACACTACTACAAGCTTGCGCTCTCGTTCCACGATATGAAGATGGCGCGGGGCACATCTGCATTCTCCGGCTCAGGAGCCGTAACATTTACCGAGGAAGCAAGACTTTCGCTAAATGTGTCTGTGCCCGGAGGAAGGCTTGAGGACATCTTAGGTATATGGTTAAAGGGTTATGAAAATACAATTGGGATCAAGGGCATGGCTGAAGGGAATGTGTTTCTTGAAGGACCTTTCGACGAGCTCAATGGCAAGGGATCGGTCCGCGTCAAAAATGCTGCAGTATTAGGAGAGATGTTCTCCAGCGGCACTGCTTCTGGCCAAATGAACCAGGGCAGTCTGTTCGTTGACAACATCTCGCTCTACAAAGAGGACGGCAGCCTCTACATCAGCGGCAATCTTAACAAGGACAGCAGCCTATCCGTCCGGCTCTCTTCAAGAAAACTGCCCCTGACAGAGATTAACGCCCTGAGGAGAAGCCACTATCCTATTTCAGGAAACATGAGCCTGGATGCATATCTGGGCGGCAAATTCAGGAAGCCGGAGGTGTCGGCAAATATCGCCGTAAGGAATGTGGATATTGACGGCCGTAAAAAAGAAGATTCATCCATCTCCATTGACCTTAAGGACGGCATAGCCAGGATTGAGGGAAATGCACTGGGTAACGAGTTTTATGTGGATTCATCCATTAACCTTAAAAATCAAGGAAGATATGAGGCAAAGGCACGAATAAATAATATGGACCTCGCCCCTGTCCTATGGGCTGTCAATAAGAACATGAGGCTTGGAGGCCGGGCAACAGGGACCCTGGAAGTCTATGGATCATGGGACAGCAAAGAAAATTCGGGGGGATCGCTCAATCTCGCATCCCTTGAAATTGGAGAAGCAGTGCAAGGATTGATGCTCATTAATGAGGGTGCCATATCACTGGAGTGGGACAGACGGGGATGGACTGTTAATTCTTTGGCCATGAAAGAAACTCAAGTTTCCTCGGGAACCTTCAATCTCATCGGGGGACTCAATGAACGCCAGGGAAAACTCTCGGCAAAGGGAAGCCTTGACCTGCGCTTCGCAGCCCTTTTACTCCCCTCTTATATTGAGAGAAGCGATGGACGGGCAATGTTTGATATTAAGGCCAGCGGCCCCAGAAAATCCCCTTCCCTGGCCGGAAGTATCTCTATAAGGGATGGAACGTTACTATTCACAGGCATACCTGTCCGCCTTGAAAGCATCAATGCAGAGGCAGGCCTGAAGGGTGACACCCTGACCATTATCCAGACTACCGGGCATGCTGGGAAAGGAGAGGTGTCAGGAAAAGGAAATATGAAATTCTCTGGGTTGGTGCCCTCGAACTATGATTTCTCAGCGCGCATGAAGAATATTGATATTATATTCGCGCGGGGCGTGTCGGGCCTGTTCGATGGCAACATTGCTTTTCACGGCCATGTCGCCTCTCCGTTACTTACTGGAGACATCGCTATCAGGGAGGCCAGGCTAACCCGATGGATTGACTGGCAGGGACTAGTCCTGGATAAACTCCTTAAAAAATACAGGGGAGATATCAGGATGGACGATAAAGGGGGTATCAACCTGTCCGTTGCCCTTGGCGCTGACAGAGGCATTTTTGTGAAGAACAACCTTGCACAGGCAGAGCTTAAGGGAAAAGGAAGCATTATCGGGAGCGTCCGAAGTCCCTCCTTTGTCGGAAGCCTTGAGTTCATAAAGGGATTCATCTACTATCTCGACAATAAGTTCGATATAAAAACAGGGACGATAAATTTTTCAGATGAGAAAGAGCTTGTCCCCAACATTGATGTTTCAGCAGCCGCCCTTAAGAAACGGGTGAAGGACATGAGGACTACTGGGGGAGAAATCAAGGAGTGGAAGGATTATAGGATACTGCTGCATGCCTACGGTCGTCCGGATGACCTGAAGATTGCCCTATCTTCAGAGCCAAGCGACCTCTCCGAGGTGGAGATCCATTCTGTCCTTGCAGCAGGGGTTATCGGCGGCGAAGAGTATGGTGGAATTGCGCTGGGCAAAGCTACAGCTTATGAGTTCGGACGGATCGCAGCAACCCGTATCGTAGAAGAAATTGGGAGCATGACCATAGGTGAGGAAAGCACTGAAAAGGCCGGCGGGCTGTTCAGGCAAGCAGTGGACACTATCCAGCTATCTCCTGCGTCCGACGCAAGCACAAATGCAACCCGTCTTACCGTGGGAAAATCATGGAGCGAACGCCTGGAAGGCTCGCTTTCAACAGAGCTCGGAGGAAAGGGGGGTGGAAGGGCCGACCTCAAGTACACTTTGAATAAATATTTTTCCCTTATCGGGAGCTGGGACAATGACAGCGCAATCCTCATGGGAGACCCAGACCCACTCGGCAATCTTGGAGCAGATATTGTTTTTACTCTTGGTTTCAGATAAAAATAAATAGGGACAGCGCCCATTTATCAGGAGGACACAACATGATACTTAAACTGGGAATTCCAAAGGGAAGTCTTCAGGAGCCAACCATCAGGGCAATGATGAAGGCCGGCTACAGGATCACGCTATCGGAACGCTCCTACGCACCACACATTGATGATCCGAGCATATCCGGACTCCTCATCCGTGCCCAAGAAATACCAAGATATGTGGAAAAAGGGGTGCTTGATGCCGGCATCACCGGAAGGGATTGGATTCTTGAACAGGGAGCGCGGATAAAAGAAATTTGCGAACTGCGCTATGCAAAGTCAGGGATTGCTCCGGTGCGGTGGGTCGTTGCTGTCCCATACTCCTCGCCTGTGAAGAAGCTCAGGGACCTGAAAGGAAAGACAATAGCCACAGAGCTTGTAAATTACACGAAAAAATATTTAGCGAGGAGGCGCATAAAAGCGAGAGTGGAGTTTTCATGGGGAGCCACCGAGGCAAAACCCCCTGATCTGGCAGACGCCATTGTAGATCTCACAGAGACCGGAAGCTCTTTGAAGGCAAACAACCTTCATGAGATCGAGACCATACTTGAGTCCACCACTGTCTTTATCGCCAACTTAAAGAGCTGGAAGAATGCCTGGAAAAAGAGAAAGATACAGAACCTGGCCTTGCTTCTTAAAGGAGCGATATTCTCAGAGGAGAAGGTGGGGCTTAAGATGAATGTCCCGCGCAGGGTTCTCTCAAGAGTCCTCAAAGAGCTCCCAGCCATTCAGTCCCCCACTCTTGCTGATCTCATAGACAAAAAATGGGTGAGCGTGGAGGTTATAGTGGATGAATCTCTTGTCCGCGACATCATACCCAGGATCAAGATGGCTGGCGCAACAGGGATTGTTGAATATCCCCTGAACAAGATTATCTACTGAGATTCACTGCCAATAAAACTCAAACAGGGAGGAGGCACAAATGTTCCATTGGGAGGATCGTCCTGAGAAGGCATGGAAAAGGTTTCAATTCAATCAGCCGTTTGCCAGGGGCCTCGAGCGTTTAAGGAAAAAAGTCCTGTCCGGGACTAACTTCGATCCTGCCGTCCTTTGGCAGTGGGGAACATTGCAGGCAACGGCTGTCATCGAGGTCCTCAAGGCCTGCGAGCGCGCCTTTGGGAAGGAGGGCCAAAAAGTGGTATCCGAAGCCCTGCGCCGCGTTGGTCTTGATGTAGGACGGCAGATTCTTAAGGGAGTATCAAAGCTTGAAGGAATGTCTGACATGGAGTTCCTGAGCTTCTACGCTACAGTCATCAACCGCATTGTATATGCCTCGCTTGAGGCCCCGCGCATAGAGAGTGACGACCAGATAAGCTTCGATATACTCTGGTGCCCGCACCAGGATCATTACAGGGCGTTTGATTGCCGTGTGCAGCGCTATTTCGTGCAGGGGTTGATAGACGCCCTCAAAGAGTTCTTCGGAATGACCGCAGGTTTCCAGGTAAGGTTCGACAGCACCATTCCTGCTGGCGCAAAGACATGCCACTTTACCATGTGGCGCTCCTCAAAATCCGGAGAGGAGTGGGATCAGGTGACTAAGCTGCTTGAGGAAAAGGCCCTGGAGATCGCAAAGCAAACAAAGAAAGGCCAGCAATAAACCCGTTCCTTCAGGCAGACCCAGACGATTATAAGGAGGAAAGATAATAGTTTGACAGTGCTGGGTAAATTTGACACGATAACTACCGAATGAACCCTTCCACCTCTTCGACAAAAGGGACGCGTTTTTTAAAATTCACAATTATTTTTATATTGCTATCAGGCTTCTGCGCACACCAGAAAATGCAGCTTCCAAAAGAGTTGTCAATGAACTCTTACAACATTGCTATATGTCCCATCATATATAATTTTACCGTTGGTCCCGCAGCAGCCGGTGTTTACCCGCAAACAGTGGAAACAACAACAAAGGAAATCAGCGATCACATCCGCAATGCACTCGAAGAAGATTTCACAAATAAAGGTATCACGGCACTTTTTATCCCTGAAGAAAAGCTATCTATTCAACAGACTGAGGAGCTGTTCAAGAGGGCCAATAAAATTGGAGAGATTGTGACTTTTACAGCCGCTGAACAAGAAGTGTTCAAGGAGGAAGGGTTCCCAAACCTGATTCTATTATTGTCTGGCAGGAGTTTTTCTGAGACCGAAGAATCCTATAATCAAAGAATAAAAACGAGTTGCGCATCGGCAGCTTTGATTACCGTTTTGACCCTTGGATGTTTGATAGGAATTCCAACAGCTCATTCTGTTGATTACACATACTTTGATACAGTAGTCATACATCGGCCGGACGGAAGGATTCTCTGGAGGGATAATATTAATTGGGGAGGCCAGGTCTATAACCCGAAGACGGTTTCAGATATTGTAAAAACCTTAATCTCGCGTTTTCTTACCTCAGGTGCAGAAAGAAGTTGAAAGGAAAAAATTGCAATCTTTTTCTATTCTGCTCGTGAATTATGATAATGGATTTCTACTGGGAAAGGGCACGAGACTTCCACAGCTCATAAATAACAGGATAGACCAAGAGCTCCATAATGAAAGATGTAAACAACCCGCCGATCATCGGGGCAGCGATACGCTTCATTACGTCCGCGCCGGTGCCTGTGGACCACATGATGGGCAAAAGGCCGATAGAGGCACAGGCCACGGTCATGACCTTTGGACGAACCCTCTTGACTGCGCCGTAGAGAATCGCTTCCCTCAAATCTTCTTTGGTCTTTAATCTTCCCTTCTCCCTCCACTCGTCATAGGCCAAGTCCAGATACAACAGCATGAAAACGCTCCGCTTCCAATAGATAGAGGAAAGCTGTGCTTTCCATCCTTGCGTTTCTAAGGCAGGGCACCCGCCCAGAGGCGGGTCGGCCATATCCCTGTCTCAGCATCCAGGCCCATCAAGGCAATTAGCCCCACCCACACGGCTATCGAGGACTGATACCCCAGGGCATATAAAAGCCAGATGGCCCCTACCGCAGAGAAGGGTATTGCCAAAAGGACGATCATCAGGGATGTTGAAAAATAAAAGATTTCATATATAGTATAAAAGGAAAGGATGGGTAAAAGTGGAAAACTCCTGGGGAAAATTCTGGGCGGAACATCCGATGCCAACATCCCCTTCTCAGGAATGTGTCAACTCCTTCGGAGGATGGGATTTGAGGAGCGTATTCGTGGAAGCCATCACATTTTCACAAAAGAGGGCGTAGAGGAGATTTTGAATATTCAGCCAAAAGGGACAAAAGCCAAGCCTTATCAGGTTAAGCAGGTTCGTCATGTCGTTCTGAAATATAAATTGGGAGGGGAAGAGAATGAGCAAATATGAGGTGATCATATACTGGAGTGACGAAGACCAGGCATTCATTGCAGAGGTGCCGGAGCTTCCAGGATGTGCAGCCGATGGGAAAACATATCAGGAGGCTCTAAAAAATGCCGAAATAATTATTAA
>Ga0315310_10001291_pt1 | contig 15794 bp, 17 predicted proteins | sample TDP5_MG_FD_203630 | JGI IMG/M metagenome (GOLD analysis project Ga0315310, IMG submission 203630) | Freshwater sediment microbial communities from Lake Towuti, South Sulawesi, Indonesia - TDP5 | ecosystem: Environmental > Aquatic > Freshwater > Lake > Sediment | place: Indonesia: South Sulawesi... | reverse complement strand
TCGGTGTCAACAAGTCTCAAATAAATATCGGCTTTTCTCTCCGATCTGTAGGCTTGAGAAACGCTCGATTGAAGTGATCGTTGAATCCTTGAAGCGGTACGATAATTCCGTACGCAACAATTGTGGTCACATAGCAGACGAGGAAAACTATGATAACTAGAAGGGAAAGAGACGCGGCCTGGCGAGGACCTGCGGCAATTTGCACACAAGTTACCAAGCCGTTTCAAAACCCATAGAAATAGAAAGAGCAGAAATAAATGCCAGATATTGCATGCTAGACGCAGCAAAGGTGGCGGTTGCAGAGTTAGCTGTCTCGAAGCTCCTATCCCGATCTACATACCGCGAGCAAAGGGACATCGAGCATAGCTAGCTGACATGACCAAGGTTAAGAAGGTCCTAGGCTGCAAGTCTAAAACCGATCTGAGATATTATATGAATAGTATATTTGAATCGTACCAGGGAGCCGTTCAAGAACAGAACGTCAGGAGGTCAGGATAGACTTTGGTAAGGATACTCATGGTAGGGGCTAGATGGTGCAACAATGAGATCGTAGTCGACGCGCTGAAGAGTAGAGGTTTCTACGTCGAGTATATCGAGAAAGTTAAGGTTCCCAACCCACTGAAGTTAAGGAAGTTCGACGTGGTCTACGGCGCGCATCTTCAGACTTGCAGCCGCTACATAGCGGCTGCAGAGACGCTAGGCAAGAAGAGCATCATCCATTTCGTAGGAAGTGACGCCTACAGGTACGCCCGGGAAAGGGGGCTGCGTAAACTATTTTGGAGGACTATAGTTCGCGCATGCGACCTAATCCTCTACGTGTCTCCCCACCTGATGGAACTCGTAGGGAGGCGAGGGGCTATCCTTCCCTTTCCTATACGCGTCGACCTATTCAAGAAGTTGAGAGGCAGCATATCTCCTGAGAGGGATGTACTCTACTTCTGTCCAGGCGGAGACGAAAATGCTAAGATATACCGGCGGGACTGGATCGTGGATTACGCGCAGAAACATCCAGAGGAGAAGATAACCGTGATAGGTAACCAAGCCCATCCAGCAGACTATGATATCAATATGCCCAATGTGGAGGTTATACCGTTCGTACCATACGATAGGATGGGTGAAGTCTATGCGCGACACAGACGGCTCATCCGCATGACGACCCAGGATGGGATGCCGAGGATGGTGGATGAGGCTTTGCTCAGCGGCTTGGAGGTTGTCTTTAACGGCAGGAGAATGACGGAGGTACTGCCCGAAAGAGATCCAGATGTATTCGCCCGGAGATTTGAGGAAGAACTGCGGAAGATCCTATAGCCGTTCTGACTCAGCGCTGACTTCTATAATCTGGATCCTTCCATCCCTTTTCATGAGGAGTTTCTTCGTCCGAGAACGGTCGAAGCTGGTACATCTCTCTGGTCGAACTCGTGGTAGATGAAGTACGCGACATCGTGGACCATGCATGCCATCGCGAAGTTGCCGAGTGCCTTGAAGACTAGGTACCGCTTCTTTTGTTTGAACATGCGATGGACCTTGATCAGGCCAAAAGAGAATGTGACTGCAAGTGTCATTATGGCGAATACGAGTTGGTAGTAGCTGAACTGCTTCCACCAAACGAGGCGAACCCACCAAGGAAGATGCCCATACTTGCCTTCGTATATGGTCCAGAACAGTGCGATGGCTTTGGCCTCGATCCAGCCGTAAGTCCACGCGAAGATGAAAGTGCAGAAGATCATAGAGAGCTGCTCGAGGTGAGCGTCCATAACCTCGTCTACTTTCTGCGTGCGATGCTTGCGATCCGATAAACCAGACTCAAGACTCCTTTACCAACCCCAGCATCTGTCTTACACTCAATCCAGTGTAAAGCCTGAAATAGGGCATTGATTGTATCACAGGTGAGGAGGCCTGAGATGGAACGAATGTCTGAGAGTGACCAAACCCTTGCGTGGATTGAGAGCTACAGAGAGAAACACTTTCAGGAATGGAAAGAAGTAGAGGATATCGTTAGACTATCCCGCGAGTTGGGCCTCGAAGGCTACAGGCTTTCTGGAACGATTGACGAACCTGCTTTTTTCAGTGTTGATGTGGCGGCTAGCAAGTGAGCCCCATTGGCTGAGGCGACCCTTCCAAGGATTCTGCATGAGGCTGACAACCAAAGAAAGGAGCTTATCAAGAGGATTCAGAATATTACGGGAGCCAAGCTCATTGCTTATACTGCTAATCCCAATTTCTCTCCAAACTTCATAGATCAAAACGACATTAGATTCATGAATGATCTTCTGCAGTCGACGGGAAACATTGAAAAACTAGACCTTATGCTTAACAGTCCAGGCGGCGAACCGGAGACTGCAGAAAAGATAGCGATCATGTGTAGGGCTCATTGCCAGACCTTCAGGGTAATTGTACCTAACAGTGCCAAGAGCGCAGCCACGATGATTGCTCTTGCATCAGATCGCATAGTCATGGGCTACTTATCGGAGATTGGTCCGATTGATCCTCAGATCAGGGTGGTTACCCCTGAAGGACGCTTTCACTTTGTTCCGGCTCACTCATTCATTGACAGCTTCGGACGTCTCCAACAACAGATCGTTCAAGGAATGCCTCCGCATGCAGTTATTCCATCTCTGCAGCAGCTGCGACCAGAGCTGGTGGACATGTGCTTGAAGGCCATTGCCTTTTCTAAACAGTTTGCGGAGAACTGGTTGTCGAAACACATGCTCCGTCACAATGTGGAGAAGGCAAAAGAAGTTGCCAAGGAGTTGGCGAATATTCAGAGATGGCTTTCACATGGAAAGGTCATCAGTAGCAAGGATGCAAGGGAGCTGGGCCTTGCCATTGAGGAAGTGCCCAAGGATAGCGAACTCTGGAAACTTATCTGGGAGCTCCACTGTCGTTCTGAGCACCTGCTGAATATTACGAATAACGTTAAGCTTTTCGAGAACGAAAAGATCAATCTGACCTATGCGATAGGCAGGGTTGGTGCCCCGGCTAGAGGGCAATCAGAATAACGTGCTCTTCCCTTTGCTTTCTTCTCAGTCCTATGCAACCATGCCCACGGCCCTGTCGAATTCGAATTCCTGATACCTTCTTTCTGGCCCATCTCTTGAGTTGCTCAGACGCGTACATCGATCTCCGTCTATAATGGCGGACACGGAGATACGGCATTTTCTCAAGGGCTTTCTGCGGTTCGTTTACCGAAATAGAAGCTGACGATCGCTGAAACGATTGGCACGAGGATCTGGATTACTGCGGTCATGGCTTCTGTGCTCGTTGCTTTCACAAGGGCATAGATGCTCGCGGCCGCCAAGGTTGCGCTGAACACGAGAGCAAGAATGCCTTGCACATCGCTGACCCGGCTTATGTCTTGCGCAATTTAAGAAGGCGCTATCGATAGGTTCACAGAACGGTTAGTGATTTAATGACTGCGTCAAGGGTAACTTTGCTCTGCTGCCCCACTTACTTCGCCTCCTTTTGGAGGGCGCGGCATTGAGTTTCGCAGAGGGCAGGTGAACATGTCGCTGGCTTCTGGATAATTGTAACAAACATAAATAACTTGATCAACGTAGTAGATTTCATCTCACACATTCGAAAAAGCCTGTACAAGTTTGACTGAAATTATTAATACACATTATCAACATGGCTTGAAATAGAGTAGGGTCAGGTGCCCGACGCCTTGGTTCGCAGGTATCGATCGGTTCTAGTGACTGGCGGCGCAGGTTTCATAGGAAGCCACCTCGTCGATAGACTGGTTGCTGACGGCTACGAAGTCCGAGTTCTAGACAATCTGTCAACAGGACGTTTGGAGAACATTAGAAGATATGTGGGAAAAAAGGGCTTTCGTTTCATGAAGGACGACATAACTGACCCGTCCGTGCTCAGAAGAGCCTTGAAAGGAGTTGAAGTAGTCTTTCATGAAGCAGCGGTAACTAGCGTGCCCCAGTCAATAGCAGATCCGGTTCTCACAAATGAAGTGAACACGACAGGAACTTTGAGGCTACTCAAGACAAGCGCCGAGTCCGGAGCGCAGAGGCTCATCTACGCGTCTTCTTCATCCGTCTACGGGGAGCAGGGAAGACAGCGGATCGAGGAGGATTCTGTTCCACGGCCCTTGTCGCCGTACGCTGTGTCAAAGCTCGCGGCCGAAAAGTACTGCTTGACCTTCGATGAACTTGGGAAACTTGAGACGGTATGCCTGAGATACTTCAATGTCTATGGACCGCGGCAGGGCTATGGCCCCTATGGCGGCGTCATAACAACATTTGTGAGACGAATACTGAAAGATCAAGCCCCGATCATCTACGGAGACGGACGGCAGACAAGGGACTTCGTAAGTGTTTACGATGCTGTCCAAGCGAACATGCTTGCAATGACCGTGAGGAATGTAGCCGGAGAAGTCTTCAACATAGGTACTGGCGTCAGAACGAGCATAAGCGACTTGGCGGAGATGATCATTAAAGCGAGCGGAAAGGAGGATCTACGTCCGATCCACGCTCCGCCTAGACCCGGCGACGTCAGGCACAGCTGCGCCGACATCGGAAAGGCTCAGAGAATGCTCGGCTTCTTACCCAGCATGATGTTGAGAGATTATGTCCGCGAGCTGATCAGCAAGAAGGAAGAACAAGCACCTACGGAGGTTCGTTCTCCGGCCCAGAAATGACAGTTATTCCTCGGCAATTCTGAGAAGAAATGTTATAGTTTGCTTCTGCCTACTTGGGAGGCTAACGGTGGGCGTTTAATGGGTCTGCTGAGCAAGAAGCTGTTGAGCGGAGAAAGAAAGATCGGCGTCTGGGGCACCGGATACATAGGCTTCTCAACGATGGCAAACTTTGCCGCCAATGGAGTAGCCTGCCTCGGTACTGATATCGTTCAGGCTGTTGTTGACGCAATTAATGCAGGCCGAATTCCGATTCCAAACATGGAGTACTGGCTTGGTTTCCCTGTGGAGGCTCTTGTAAGATCTGGAATGATACGAGCGACAACCAATTGGAAAGATCTCATCAATGAGGAGGTTGCGGTTCACATGATAGCCGTTCCAACAGAGAAAGGTGACCAACCTTGGGACGATGCCCTGATAGATGTAACCAAGAAGATAGCCACGATAGCTGACACCGCGGTAGAGGAGGTCCCTCTAGTTGTGATAGAATCAACCTTGACGCCAAACCGAACGGATGAGGTCGTTGTACCTATCCTCGAGCAGAGAGGGTTGAAAGTTGGCGAAGATATACATGTCGGCGTGGCCCCTCGAAGGGACTGGTTCATCAGCCCGGAGAAAAACCTCAAAACCCTACCCCGAATCGTTGGAGGAACAACCCCAAAAACTACGGAAATGATGATAGATGTCTTAGGAATAGTTTGCGACAGACTGATCCCGGCACCAGACCACAGACACGCAGAAATAGTCAAGAGCATCGAGAACGCCTACAGGCATGTGGAGATAACGCTGGCAAACCAACTCTCACTAGCCTTTCCCGACATAGATATGGTCGAGGTTCTGAGGTTGGTTGGAACGAAATGGAATATAGGCACATTTCACCCAAGCTTTGGAACCGGCGGCTATTGCATTCCGCTATCTTCTAGGTACTTGCTATCGGGCAGCAAGCAGTCCGATTTCTTGTCGATACTGAGAGCGGCCATTGAGACGGATGAGCAGATGCCTACTTTGGTTGCGGAGTACGTGGCGAAGAGAGGCGCTAGGAGAGTTGGGGTACTGGGTTTGGCGTATAAGGGTGACTTGAAGGTTCACACCTTAAGCCCAACGCTCAGGATTGTTCCGCACTTGAGACAGAGGGGCGTTGAGGTGAAGGTTCATGATCCCTACTATTCGGAAGATGAGATAAAGCGGATTGTAGGTACGGGGACTTTCTCATTTCCTCAAGGGTTGGGAGAGTTCGACGTGGTCGTCATAGTGGCTGGGCACCGCGCGTACAAGGCTGTTCCGGAGGCGATGATTCTTGAGAATCTTGGCAAATGTAGACTTGTCGTGGACAATGTTGAGGAGACCTGGAGGCGGATAGACTTCTCAGCGCGGGGCATAGAATATCATGTGGCAGGAGATAGGGGCTGGTTGGGTGGCGGATAGGAGAGTGATTGAGGGAGACTGTACCTTTAGCGGTGAGGGATCGAGTCGCCGTTGCCAATGTCTTGGCTGGGATGCGAATGGTTGTCAGCTTTCCAGACGATCCTTCAATTGTGGAAGCTCTTGATCAAAACCGGCAGGAATCCTACCCGTTCGCGTTGGCCCCACATTTCCTTTCAGCGGCCACCCCACTGTACGACGGCCATTTACTAGGCTATTTCGAGATTAATTCTCTAAGCGAAGATCGACGCGATGTAAGGTGGATTCGGCCAATACATGAAGTTTACGTACGCAGACCAATAGAAGTAATAGCCTAAGAAGCCAAAGATCGTTAGTTTGCCTAATCGGCCTCCGATAGATTCAGCCAACACACTCAGGCCCAATGACTGTAGCGTGATTACTCCGAAGAACATAACGAACATGAACCTGCTACCGAGAACAGTCCAGATAAGCGTTGAAACGCCCAACAGGATCGCCGTCAATATCGTGAACCTAAACCCTGCCTGATCGCGTCTCCTTACAGAGAACGGTAAAGCGACAACCCCTCTTCCGAATGTCCAAATAAAGGTCTCAACCCATTCAATTATTCCTCTAAGTGAAAACAAAAAGTGCGGCCGGCCCAAAAAAACGTTCTGAGCCTGGAAGATGGCTACCATGTACTTCTCTAGGTACACATGGAGCCCCAGGCCGTTCGCGTTGAGCCAAACAAATGCAAACACAATCATGAATGTCATCGGAACGAGAGAACATGGGTTCAACCTCTTTTCCACGAATAATTCCCAGCATATTGGCATAGCGGCTATTACGAAGGTCGTCTCCCTAGTCAGGGCGGCCAAACCTGCTATGATACCTAGGAGGACCCAAAGAGAAGCTCCCGACTTGCCCAAGGACCTCATAGAGAGGTAAACGAAGACAAACAGTGCAACGAAGAAAAACCCGCCCATATCCGTCAGAGCCGCAGCTCCGTAGACGAGCAGATGGGGGTTAACTACAAAAAGCAACGAAGAGATCAGAGACAGTCTATCTTCTCCAAAAAGAATTCCGACTGAGAGGTAAACGAACAAAGAGGATAATATCCAAAGGATCCCGTTAACGAAGGCGAATCCTAGCCGATAATTCGATCCTGGAATCGCAGATACGAGCCACGGAACTAGAGGCCTTACTACATAGAGGATAAAGCTTGACTGATCAGCAAATCCGGGATTATTCCCTCTAATATACTCGCATAACATGTAGTATCCAGCCGAATCCGGATACTCGCGGCCGAAACTCATAGTGTAAACTGCAGCGAAAGCTACAAGTAGAATAGCTAAATGGTTCAAAGGTATACGCCTCGGGGGCGTTAAGAATTTCGGGTCCATGGCTTTGCGAGCCTTCAACATCCGCGCTGCGTTAGTAGGTGTACATATATAAGAGTCTCGTAGCCTTGAGAGAGACGTATTTGACGCCAGCCCTACCAAATATGTCTAACCTCACAGCGATACTCATCCCTATCCTCTAAGGCGTGGGCCTTTTTTCTTCTCGCAGTTGGCTTGTGGTAGACACCTGCACAACTTGTCATATCCAGGCAAGTCTCAAGAGGTTGGGCCTCCGAATACAGTTAGTATCACAAGGGGCACGGTCGCAAGTGTCTGAGCTACGGGAAAAGCTAATAGCGTTACATCATAAGCTCAGAAAGGAATTCAAATCAAAGTGGAGGTCTGGAGATCGGAGACTGCTGCAGCATCTCGAGTGGACGATGTTGAGGAGACCTGGAGGCGGATAGGAGAGTGATTGAGCGACGCTTCGCAAGAATGATCGAACTGGACAAGGAGTTATTGAAGATGGACTGCAAAAGGGTCGAGGACGACATTATCCGTTTCATAGTAGCGGTTGTTTCTGAAGCGAAGGCGGACGGGGTCGTCTTAGGGTTGAGTGGTGGAGTAGACAGCTCGGTTGTGGCTACTCTTTGTGTCAAAGCTTTAGGAAAGGAGAGGGTGCTCGGGCTACTGATGCCCGCCGCCTTTACTCCAACCGAGGATCAAGCCGATGCGAAGGCCATTGCAGAAGGTTTGGGCATAAGAACCTACTTGATACCATTGAGCCAGATCGTCGATAAGTTCTTGGAGACTGTACCTTTGGAGGCGAGGAACCGAGTCGCCGTTGGTAATGTCTTAGCTAGAATGCGAATGATTACTAACTACTTTTTCGCCAACTCTCTTAATTATCTCGTGGCTGGAACTGGAGATAGATCTGAGTTTCTGATAGGCTACTTCACCAAGTACGGGGACGGAGGCGCGGATCTTCTACCGATCGGTCATCTTTACAAGACCCAAGTGAGAGAGCTCGCAAAGCATCTCAACCTTCCGTCAAGGATTGTTGATAAGCCAGCCTCGCCTCAGCTGTGGAACGGGCAGAGAGCAACGGATGAAATTCCTGTAGATTATTCAATTTTGGATTTCATTCTATACGGGTTATTTGACGCAAGAATGAGTGTCAATGATATTGTGAAAAAACTCGGCGTCCGATTAGAGGTAGTCGAGACGGTACAACAGCGCTTCGAGCGCTCTCGTCATAAGAGGACTACTCCGCCTATGCCCGTAACCATCCAAGAACTATCGCGACGATCTGCCTAGGACCTAATGAGTCGGTTAGGGGAACCCCTATCAGAACTTTACCGCTAGCCTTCTCTTTCTCGAAAATCAATTATAACACTGGCCGATCCATAGCTTGCTGTCACATGGGCTTCCGTCTCGGATGACTGGGTTTGAGGATCCTATTCGTTGCTCAGGATTCGAAGCTCTTTCATATCGGGAGGCTAGCGGAGTCCATGAGCCGATACGGAGCTGAGACGCAGGTCCTACAATTCAGCAGATACGCCAACTTAACACCACGGTGGCCATTCACGCTTCTGCCTTCCCCCAAGCTACTTCCGAGGATAGTTGGCTTCCAACCGGACGTGATCTTCACCGACATATATCACTTTGATTCTTGGGTGTCGAGGCTTGCAGCCTACCCCATTCTTGCCCATATGCGCGGAGACTTCTGGAGCGAGTTCGCTTACCTGTACTACACGCGCACAAGATACAAGAGCGTCCTAACGAAACTCGCATCGATGTGGATTAGGTTTGTAATGGAAAGAGGCATAGATTTCGCTCACACAATTATGCCAATATGCAACTGGCTCGCTACACGAGTCAAGCATCACAGACCCAAGAAAAGGATCAAAGTTCTGTACCAACCCATTGAACCGAAGATCTGGACAGATGATCAGGATGAAGAAGAAATGACTCTAACTCATCCGGCGGTCATCTCAACCTTTCACTTCCATATCCTACCCAAGGTTTTTGGTTTCCTACGTTTCATGGAAGTTGCGAGGGCAATGCCTGAAATCAATTTCTATATCGCTGGCTCAGGCCCCTACCTAAACTACGTTCTATCGCGGAATCCTCCCAGCAACATGAAGTTTCTAGGGCAGCTGCCCTACCCAGGCGGGGTCAAATCCTTTCTAAGAGAAGGAGACGTCTATGTTCACCCTTCTGGGCAGGATGCTTGCCCGCTTACGGTTATGGAGGCGGAACTTATGCAGAAGGCTGTCATAGGCACAGATGTCGGAGGAGTACCTGAAGTTATGGCGGACAAAAGGTTCCTCGTTAAGGACGGCGATACGGTGGATTGGATAAGGAAGATTCGGTGGCTACTGGATCACGACGGAGAACGTGAAACGGTCGGAGCTAATGGTAGGCGCTTCATCGAAGAAAACTTCTCAATGGAGAAAATCTCGAGAGAGCTCTTCGAATACATGCGAAGTGTTGTCGGAAACTAGGGTTTCTACGGTCGGGAAGCTGTAACAGACACAGGAAACTCCAGAACTCTAATATTCACCAGGCCCAAATCTTCAAACCAGCCGACAATCTCCTCATTTGTATGCTTATGCTGATATTTCGGCGAGTACCAGTCATAGGTGTCCAGTATCCTCCACCGCCAATCAGGATGCCTACTAGTCGGCACCATGAGGTGTAGTATCCCGAAAAGGGGTATCTTCTTAACGTAGTACAGAGGAATGGCAATGTGGCACAGCCAATAGAGCAGTCGCTTCGGCAGTCTTGTGGTTAACTTCCTATAATGGGCATCCAAACTAGGATGGTGTGGACGAGCGTAGACCCACACGGCGATCTTGCCGCCTTTCTTCAGTAGCTTTGGAAGGCTGCGGAAGGCTCTCTCTGGATTAGGCGTGTGATGCAGAACGCCTGTACTATGAATGTAGTCGAATATCTCATCTCGGAAAGGCGGAGCGGTCACGTCCGCTTGAACGAAATGCAGCTTCTCTCTTCCGGCAAGGTTCTTTCTGGCTTGACTAATTGAGCTGCTCAGGTCGAATCCGACTACTTCGGCACCCCACCTCTCGGCCACGTCCATGTACCTTCCAGCGCCGCAGCCCGCGTCCAACACGAGTTTCCCCCGAAGCGCCGCCGGTGTGAAACCAGTCTTAAGAGCGAAACTCTCCTCCGACTCTCTTCCGAACTGAAGCCTCCTCCACGTAGCCCATTCAAAGTCGAAACTACCAACATATCCTCCTTTCTTCATGTTTGGCAGACCACTGCTATGTTGCCGCCCACATCCTACAAGCAGACCTCTTCAAGCTGCCTCTCAAAGAAGAGATCTTTGGTTTAGTCTTCAGTTTCGGAGTTCTTATGCATACTCCCGAACCACAGCTCTTAACCATGGCCCGCGAGTCCTCGATCTTTCCCGCCTCACTAGTACGATCCAAGATTTTCAGTTTTTCTCTTCAAGCCCAAGGACAAGCATTCTAGAGACAAAACGTTAAAGAGACTCTTGGGATCTGCCCCTTTATCGCAAGTTGCCTCCTCTGCCTTAGCTATGTTCCGTCAAAGTCAAGCTTCCCAGAATTGTTTAAAGGCGCACTTGTCATAAAATTTAGAGTTAGTCGTGGTCGATTATGAGCGAGAGGAATCGTGCCTGAAAGGACTCTCAAGGCATTTGCCCGCGAATTTGAAGAAGCGGTGAAAGGGATTTGAAGCCTCGGCTTTTAGAGTTTCTGGTCTGTCCCAATTGCCATGGTGAGTTGAAGTTGGCAGGGAGGACATATTCGTACGGCGAAGTGGTGGATGGTACCCTTTCATGCTGTAACTGTAGCAGGCAGTATCCTATTGTTAACTATGTTCCGCGTTTCGTGTCTTCTGATGCTTATGTCGGTAGCTTCAGTTTTGAATGGGAAAAGTATCCGCGTCTTCTGTATGGCTTCGAAACAGAGCGTAGCTTTTCGCGGTTCCACATGGATTTAAGTGAACTTTCTGGTAAAGTGATTCTTGACGCGGGATGTGGCTCAGGAAGATTTGTTGACTTGTTTTCGAAGTACGGTGAAGAGGTTGTTGGAGTTGATTTAAGCTTCTCAGTGAATGACGCTTTCAGATATTGTGGGTTGAGGCGGAACGTTCATGTCTTGCAGGCAGATCTGTTTAAGCTTCCTCTCCGTGAGAACGTGTTTGATTTGGTGTTCAGCTTCGGGGTTCTTCATCACACCTCCAACACTGCGAAAGCATTCATGCAGCTCGTTAAACATGTCAAGAGAGGGGGTAAGTTGGCGGTATTCGTGTATGTTAAGCGGTCGGAAACAACAGGCCGTTGGGAGTTTAAGGTCAAGGAGCGACTTAGCGATCTGTGTCGAACCGTTAGCTGTAGGCTTCCCCGCGTTCTCCTTTACGGTCTGTCCCATTTGGCGATTCCGTTGTATGATTTGAAGAAACTGCCGAAGGTTGGACGCTTTCTCGATGCCGCCATTGAGGCGGGGGCTCATCCCGATTGGCGGATGCGAGTTCTCGGTACTTTTGATTGGTACTCCCCAAAATACCAATGGAAACACACGAACGCTGAGGTTTTGCAATGGTTTAAAGCAGCAGGGTTCACAGACATATTTGTTTCGACTCACCCCGTAACACTTGTTGGATCGAAACGATGAAAACGGAGTCCAAAGTAGAGAAATAGCCTTGTACCGTTTTCTCGACCATACAGAATACCAAGCACTACTTCATCAGACATTATCTATTTATGAGTAGCAACTCAATGAAACTGTGTTGGTACGCAGGTACCGTACCGCACTCTCCTGAAACCATTCGATAAGTTTCTTCTCAACTTCGTTCTCGGGATAAGCTTCCGTCATGGATCTCTCACAAGTTCTTGACTCGACTTTACTCATCCACGTGTAGTTCCGGAAATCCCACCAAAGTTCTGGACAAAGCTCTTGCAGAGCAGATACGCACCAAAGACAGCCTGCCTATCGAAAGTATTCCTAATGAAGAATAGAATGTGGGTGTTTCTCCCGGGCATATCGGAGAAACTTTCATTCTCGCATCTCTCACGATCTCTGTCACAAGGTAGCTAAGTCTTCTTCGCACTAACTCTCCAAGGCAGATCCTTGGAACAGCTCATCAGATCCTTGAGTTCACAGTGCTGAGAAGAAATGTCGATTATTCGTATGAGGTTTTCTTCGTCGTAGACCTCGAGATCTATCTTTCCTGGAGGGGGCAGCGGGTGTACTATGATTACCGACTGACCGATCTCCAGATGGTGCGGCTCCAACCCATGAAGGTGAAAATTCACAGGCATCTCTAAAAAGTCGTAGAACAGTGCTACTCGCAGCTTTTGCATCAGACCATAGTTGTTAACGTGATATGATGAGTCGCATAAGCATCCTGCTTCACTAATCACTCTCAATATCGTTTGATCCGGCTCTAGTCTTCCAATCCTGAACAATTTGAGGTCGCCTAGGAAATTGCGATACCGCTCTATGTCCCGGAGTGTCATCCTCTCCTTCTCCTCAGTCGTGTAATTCTTGAAGCAATCCCCATCTTCCGCCCAGCCCTTAAACTCAGGCTGATAATAGGCGTGCGAATGAAGCCCCACAGCATGCCTCCTCCGGATATCTCTTACTAAGTCTTCGCAGTTCTCCGTCACCTCAGGTGTCAGAAAAAATGTTCCGACAGCGCGACGCTTTTCCATCTCATCCAGTATGCGTGGTACGTTACTATTGACGCCTTCGAAGGAGGGGGGATTCAAGTATCCTGTTCTAATGTAGTCTCGCTCCAAGTCGAACGTCAAGTATACCTTGGGTTTCTGCAAACGATCCCTATGTTCTCGCATTTCAACAATCTTCCAAGCAGTCTGTCTAGAATTATGGGAGGCAGGAGGAATCTAGACCATTTTAAGATTCCTGTACCTATAGCGAACCTGTCGATTGGCATCAAGCCTACAGAGCGACATAACTCCTCCAGTTCCCCGAAGCTGTACGTGTCCTGATCGGTTACCAATGGATCATGGTGACTTGGTACGACCAGTAACACCTTTCTGGCAAGTTCTCCATGAACCCTGACAGCTTCCTCAAGCTGTTCACCCCTAAAGTGCTCGATCACACCCTCGCTATAGGCCAGATCGAAGATTCTTCCCAGGCGCTGGGGGGCCTCGAAGAGGTTCATGAACTCTATTCTGGCCCGTCCTCCGAGCCTCTCGTTGTTGCGTCTAGCCATCTCCACCACCCTAGGGTCGCTGTCGATGCCAAGAACCTCATAGCCCATGCCCGAGAGCAGGATCGCCAAGAGGCCGCTTCCACAGCCGATCTCTATGATAGATCCACCTTCTGGTACGTGCTTCCTGACGCGGCCGATGGTGGGGGGTCTAAAGGCATAGTAGTTGTAGGCGAATAAAGGAAAGTTGTCTATTCCCTGACGCTTGAAATAATCGAACCAATCCCTAGACAATCAGACGTGTCCTCCCTCCAATCCAAAGTCTAGTGCCTGTCGTTTGGAGCAGCCATAGAAACTTAGCATCCATTAGCATCCACTCCGTCTGCTCGGATGCGGTTCTCCATACCGACCATCCGGTCATGTTGCGTCATATAAGTCTAGCCTATCTTCAGCGACTGGGTTTTCACCGACCTGTCTTGGTGAGCATTTTGGAACAGCTTTTACGGGTTCACGAAGCTTTCAATCCAATTAGAGTTCTGCTCGACCATTACGGAGCGTATTCTGGCAAAAGAAATATTAGGAAAGCACAAGAGCACCTCTAAGATACATATCGCTATACCATATTCAGGGAACTGAGGACGTAGGGATCGAGAGAGCGCATGAGCCATGTTGATACAAGTGGCATAGGGCTCCGGAGAGCTTGTATTAATCTGGGTTTGTCGAAAGGAGGAGATTCTAACAGCTGCAAACTGATAGAAGGCTCGTGAGATGAGCGACGTATCTACCGACTGGCATAATTGGTTTAAGCAGCATATTGCGCGTCGAGGTGGGCTCTTTAAGTTCATGTACGACTCATGGGTATTTAGCAACCCATTGTACGAGACATTATTCAAGCTATTTCGTCCACCTAGGAAAATTCTCGATGTTGGCTGCGGCTACGGAGGATGTTCGATTATACTTGCATGTATGGGCTACGATGTCTTGGGTGTCGATATAGATGAGGACATGGTGAGACAGGCGATGACGAACGCGGCGCTTTTTGAGAGAATTGCAACTACTCCGGCTAGGTTCGAATTGGCGAATACATTTGATCTATCCAAGTATTACGGAAGATTTGATGTGGCATTTTCTGATGGGGTGATTGAACACTTCAGACCTGAACAAGCCGTACAAGCGATTCGAGAACAAGCCAAAACGGCAACGTATGTGATTGTTGCAGTTCCGACCAGATGCCTGAACGAACCTTTCGAGGGTTACAGATATCCACATACGCTGCGAAGTCTCAAAGCAGTCTGCAGACGTGCGGGGCTCCTAACCATTAAGAATCTAGCTTTTGGCGACCCGCCCCAGCACATTCTCATGACTCTCCGACAGATCACCCCTCCGCTCGTCTGGGGCTTGTTGTTCAGAAGGCATTTTGCGACTAAGGTTGCCTGTGTCTGCGAAACGAGAGCTAGAACAAAGTCGAGTGAACATCGATAGGAGCAAATATGATATCTCGATGAAGACAAAGTTCTTGAAGATGCTGGCCTATCCGAATTGTAAGAGCGACCTACCACTCAGGGAAACAAAAACTGCGTGTGGAGAGATAAGAGAAGGAATTTTCGACTACATCTATAGTATAGGCGTTTTGCATCATACTCGAGATACTAGAAAGGCTTTTTCTGTCCTTCCAGCTCTACTGAGAAAAGAGGGAAGGATCTCGATATGGGTCTACCCAAATGGTACGAGATGAGCGCACAGATGCGATCCTATGAATCAATTAGTCACTTCTATAGAAAACTTACGACAAGGATGCCGAGGCAGTTGCTGTATGCCACGTGCCACCTATCGATTCCTATTTATAGTTTAAAGAAAATACCGTATCTTACCCGTCTTCTTCACAACATAGTGCCGATTAGTGATCACCCCGATTGGAGATGCAGAGTATTGTCTACATTTAACTGGGACTCTCCCAAGTATCAGCATAAACATTCGAATAATGAGGTCCTTGGCTGGTTCGAAGAATCTGGGTTGATAGGAAATAGGATCCTAGATTTTCCCGTCTCGGTCACCGGGCAGAAACCTCCGGACACATGGCAAAGACTACAAGGGTCATACAATGAAGACTGAACTTAAACGAAGAGAGATTGAACTCTATGATAGGCTGGCGCACCAGTATGATAACTTGACGGATCAGGCTAGCTTGCGTGGGTTGGGTGTCGCGTCAAAGCTAATCTCCGACTTCACGTCAGGACTAGAGGAAATCATCGTTTTGGATTTGGGAT
>Ga0315310_10001290_pt1 | contig 15802 bp, 14 predicted proteins | sample TDP5_MG_FD_203630 | JGI IMG/M metagenome (GOLD analysis project Ga0315310, IMG submission 203630) | Freshwater sediment microbial communities from Lake Towuti, South Sulawesi, Indonesia - TDP5 | ecosystem: Environmental > Aquatic > Freshwater > Lake > Sediment | place: Indonesia: South Sulawesi... | reverse complement strand
TCCAAAAAGGGAATCCCAAAAAGATCTATTCTCTCAAAGATTTGACAAAGGATGGAATTCGTGTAGCCATCGCCAATCCAGAATTCGTCTGTGTTGGAACCTATGCCGTGGAAATCATTGAAAAGATTCTGAATCCCATGGAGAAGGAAAGGTTTAAAAAGAATCTTGTGAACTATACTGAAAGCTGTGAAAAAACGGCAAATGCAATCTCTTTGAAGGCAGTGGATGCCGTGCTCGGCTGGAGGGTCTTTCAGTATTGGGACCCTGAACGAATCGAGACGATTTATTTAAAACCAGATGAAATTCCGAGGGTTGGTTATATCTCGATCGCCATTTCAAAATTTACACAGGACAAAATCTTGTCCCAGAAATTTATTGATTTCATCCTTTCCCCACAAGGGAAGACGATTTTCCGAAGATATCATTACTTGATGGATCTTGAAGAGGCTCGTCGTTTTACCAGACCCGATACCCCAGTTGGAGGTCAGTATATTGTTCCCAATGAATGGAGGGCAATGAAGAAATGAGTTTCCGTAATACGATGATCGGGGCGGCAATATGTATCTTTATCTTCTATCTGGGACTCATCCTTTCCCTATTCTATTTTGTCGGAGGAAAAGGATTCTGGGAGGCCTTTGCAAATCCCTACACTCTGTTTTCTATTCAATTAAGCCTTATCGCTGCTACCGTAGCCACATTTTTTGCTCTCATCATCGGACTTCCATCGGCTTATGCCCTTTCTCGCCTTGAGTTCAGAGGAAAACGCATCTTAGATACCTTTTTGGAAATTCCGATGATCGTTTCACCCATTGCCCTCGGCGCCTCCTTTCTTGTCTTCTTCAATACCCCCTTAGGAGAGTTGATTCAGAATAAAGGCATCTTTTTCGTTTTTGAAGTCCCAGGCGTTATTTTAGCCCAGTTTGCATCCATTGCAGGATTAGCTACACGATTGATGAAGGCCTCTTTGGATGAAATCTCTCCGAGGTATGAGGCCGTGGCTCGATCTCTCGGATCCTCCTCTTGGGAGGCCTTTTACCGGGTCACCCTCCCCCTCTCATTTAAGGGGCTCATCGCTTCCGTCATCCTATCCTGGGCAAAAGCGGTTGGAGAATTTGGAGCCACGGTCACGCTTGCAGGGGCCATGCCGGGAAAGACTGAAACCATGCCCATCGCTATTTTTACTGCTCTAGCCTCTGCCAATATTGATAAGGCGATTATCTTGATTCTCATCTTAGTCATCTTTGGTCTGGCCACCCTTTACAGTGTCCGACTGACTGGCAAGAGATTTCGATATGATTAGAATCGAAGGGCTCACCATCCTTTTTGACTCCTTTAAGATCACAGATCTCGATATTAGAATTGAGGAAGAACAATTTCATTTCCTTCTCGGGCCAACCGGAAGCGGGAAAACCTTAATTCTCGAATCGGTCATGGGACTGCATAAACCGAAGAAGGGAAAGATCTGGATCGGCGAAAGAGAGGTTCAAGCTTTACCTCCCGAGCAGAGGGAGATCTCGTATGTTCCACAAGACTTAGCCCTCTTCCCGCATCTCAAGGTCACCGATAATATTCTCTACGGAATCAAGGCAAGAAATCTCGGCCTGAAAGCTTATGAGGAACACGTTCAGGATCTCATTCAGGTGATGAAGATCGAAAGCCTTCTTGAACGATACCCGGCCAATCTCAGCGGAGGGGAGAAGAAACGAGTTGCCCTCCTCAGGGCACTGGCGCCAAAACCGAAGCTCCTTCTCCTCGACGAACCCCTTTCCGGCCTGGATCCATCTATCAAGGCAGAAATCCAACAACTCTTAAAAACCCTCCACATCTCATTCCATCCAACCATTCTATGTGTAACGCATGATTTCGAAGAGGCATATTTCTTAGGCGACCGGATCACAATATTTATGGATGGAAAGGTGGAACAGGTGGGAGAAAAATACGACATCTTTTTAAGACCCAGGTCAAAGAAGGTGGCCCAATTCTTAGGGGTAAGAAATCTCTATCAGGCAGAGGTCTTGAAGAAGGATGAGATCTTTCAACGAGTGATCCTGGGAATTAATGACCTTCAATTTTCATTGCCGATGAGTCTCTGTCCAGATTCGATTGAAGTAGGAAGAAAGGCTGATCTCTTTATCCGGCCTGAAGAGGTGATGATCATCCGTGAGGGAAAACCAGTAAAAGAGTCCTTAAAACGGAATATCTTCTTGGGTAAAGTTGTTGACATTGTTGAGAGAAGAGGGTATCAGACAGTCCACCTTCAGACGATCGAAGCAAAGATTCCCGTCGAAGTTGTTATTCCCAATTATGCCTATCGAAATTTGGATCTTTCGATCGGAAAGATTGTTCAAGTGGCCCTCCGAGAAGAATCTCTCTGGGTGATGACTTAAATTTCTACGGTACAAAGATTCCAATCGCTAAAATCCCCAAAGAATACTTAATTGACAATAGGTAGAGGGTCAGGGGTCAGGTCTTTAATGTTAGCATTTTAAGAATATATTTAGTTCTGTTCGCAGAATTTGGTGGAAAATTTTGAATGCCAAGAAAATAGACCTGACCCTGTTTCCATGTAAGAATTTAGAAGTGCCTTCCTTCAATTCTTGTTGATTTTTTGCCTCAATTTGATAAACTTATAACAGAATGGAAAACCTTCATATCATCCTTTATTCCTTTAAAGAGACTGATATATTTAAAATTAAGGATATTTATGGCATTGTTAAAAGATAGTGGCCTAAATGCTCAATCCTCTGTTTCTTCACCTGAGGATAGAGAAAAGGACGAACAAGAAAGGCTTGAGCAGAAACAAGCCTTACAGGAATGGCTTAATGAAAAAACAAAACATAGAGAAAAAATTTATGGACAACTTAGAACTTAGAAGATACTGGGTAGATATTTTAGGGTTTGACGGGAAGGAATTTGATAGATGGCCAAGAAATATTAATCGGTATGTCGACCAATTGGCCTCTCAAGAAATAATGGATGCCATAGAAATAGTTGGTGCCAAGAAAAACACCTTTCATTCTCCAAACAATGCCATGAGATATTTCTTTAGTATCTGCAAGAATAAAGTTGGCATATTCCCAAAAGATAAACAGAAAAAACCGGAACCCGCTCAGAAGGATGCGAATGGAGAAAAAGATATAAAAGAAAATCATAGTCTAAAGCCCGAAATCCAAAAGTTTGGTGGTATTGTTGCAGTGACAACAAATCTTGCAGAAGAGGGAATGCCTGAAAATGAAGCCAGGGAATTCGGGAATATTTTAAATGACTATTTTACTTCTTCCTTTTTAGAAGAGTTAGATAAAGATATGCATTTGAGCGACCCCGATAAACCGTATTATGAAAAACTAAAGAATTCTTTAGGCTTTATACTTAATGACCAAAAGGTTGAAAAAATAGGCATCGATTTTCTGAATAGAGATTTTCCAGAAAGGCGAACGTCATCTCTTAGAGATTTGAATCTGTTTTTATATAAACTTTATAACAAAATGATTCCATTCTTCTATTATAAATCTCGTGCTCATCTTGGCCGGTTTATCTTTTTACGTAAATCTCACTATGATATTTTTGTAACTTTTTTAAACAAATTTACGATCTCCATGGAGGACAAAAAAGAAGCCGTTCTTGAATATATCCAATCAACTCGAAGCGGCTTATATTTCCGTCCAGAACTTTTAGGCCTGATATTTGCTTCAGTCATAGTTGAATTGAAATCAATTTTTGCTGAGCATGGTCTTTTTGCAAATAATGAGCTGATACGAAAGCTTCTCAAATATTATGAAAGGGATGATCTGCTTGAATGTATCAAATATATAGATGAACCCAGTAACGAAATTGATGAATTGGGGGAGGTCAGGGTTGTTAAGTGGGATGAATTCTTAAAATATTTGGCTAATGTTGCAAATCCGAAATACGATGTGATTTTAATAGAAGGGGACTGCCATGAATTTAAATCCATTTTTAATGGGCACGAAAATATTTTGAGAGGCTTCTTTGCAGAGGATAAAATAATAAAATTAAAACGATCGGGAGAAGATCGAAGATCAGGAGTAGACCGCAGGAAGTTTAATGATCCCAATTACAAAGGGCCTGAAAGGAGAAGTGGGCAAGATAGGAGATCTACAAAAGAAAGGAGAAAGTCTCCCTAACCACGATGACAGGGTAATACGTTAAGGTGGCACCAGCCGTTCCTGAACGCCCGAGTCTCCGATGCGAAACTCAGCGAACAAGACCGGAAGGACTATGGCAAAATCCTCGAATCGCTGAGGAAGTACGTCAGCAGCAACAATGGGTACTGGAGGGTGCGCGAAGTACCCAGCGCCCTTCGTTTCCAAGGCTGGTACGATCCTGATGGCAAGAAGAGCTGGGATCAGACCCTGAAGTAGACCCCACAAAAGATTGGGATCTGCGCTCGACATTGGACAAAATTTTACCCCCCCTTCCTCTCTTCTCCCTCAATGGGAGAGGGTGAGGCCGGGGATTCTTCGATACGAATCTCGATACGATTTGGTTTATTGCATCCCTTCAGAGAAGTGATCATACCTCTGATTGAGTTAATCAAGAAATCTTTGATGAAGGGTTTCAATGGGACGGTCTTACCGTTCACTTTCAAGGTCACCGTCTTTCCTCCTTCTGATCTAATAAACCTTTTCTCAATGAAATCAGCCAGTCCCTTCATATCCTCCAAACGAAAACAGGGGACACCAATATGGAACGTTCTGTCGGAAACGATAGCGATGAGATTGTCTTCTTTAGTGCAGAGAAGTTCCTTGTGCTTCTCCTTCCGGAAGATCTCAATCTTTGGCTGAACATCCTTCTTATAACCCTCCGAAAGGATGAGGTCCACATCTTGAATCAATTTATCCCGAATCTCCTCAAGCGTCCAATCCTTCTCCACATCTCGAATGAGTGCAACCTTATTGGATGAGGCGATGACGACCGTATGGGCTCCCGCCTGTTTGTGTCGCCAGCTGTCCTTCCCTTCCCGATCCACTTCAAACCCGTGGACGTCATGCTTTACTGTGGCGACTCGATAGCCTCGGCGGGTCAACTCGGGCACCAGTTTCTCAATCAAAGTGGTCTTTCCACTATCCGATTTTCCAACGATAGAGATAATGGGAATCATCAATACTCTCCCTTGGAATAGTGGAATGTTGGAATAATGGAGTAACCCGAAATACGTAAGAGGTTCCTTTCAACCCAACATTCCAACATTCCATCATTCCAATCTTCCATCATTCCTTCACAAAAACTTCGTCCAACAGCTGTACTTTTGCTTTCTCCCCTTCCCTCATGATTTCTCGATCTTCCGGGATAATAATCAATCCGTTCGCCTTCGCCGCCGACCTCAATATCCCCGACCCTTGCGGACCTGAAGTTTCACCATAATAGCGATTTCCTTCTCGAGAAACAAACGCCCGGACAAAATGGCGTCTCCCAGGCTCTTTACGGATCTCTTCCTTCAAAAAGGTTGGATATGAGCGAGGACCTTCTCCAAGGTCTCGTCTACGGTGACCACCACAAATATATAACATAAAACGTCCCATGTGAAAATCCAATCGCATCCCATTCCTTCATTCTTATTGGAACCCATCCTGTCCTGTGATATGATTCTTCTGACCTTTAGAGAACAGGGCACCATGTTACCATATCGAAAGTTCTGCTATTGGATGGACCGACATAATTTCGAGAAGGCTAAAGAGAGACTCGAAGAAGACAACGCTCCAATGACCCAAGAGGCCCAGATCCCATGTCGATTATTGAAACCATCAAAAGAGAGGGGCTATGTGGTGCCCAGGGCGTGGACTGGCGTCTGTCAGAGAAGGGTTTCTTGGTATTGGAATTCAGAAAGAGCGGAGAAGATCCTTATTGTCAGCAACGCTCCACTCCATCTTCCGGGTTTCAAATACCAGATTCTCATTTCAGAATCGGACTTTAAGCCTGATCGACTTCCGTCCTCCCAAGAGATCACTCAACTGATGAAGTCAGAAGAGTTCAGGAAAAGGAAGCCTCTCATCTGGGAGAAAGTCGATGGCCTTGAAAAGGACTTCTATCAGAGGTGGTTTGAACGTCACCGGATAGAAGGCCGTTTTGATTTTGAAAAAATCCTAACGACCCATTCAGCGAACCATGTGAACTTCCTTGAACCCAGATTTTTCGTCACCGAAGAGAATTTAAAAGTGCCCTACTCTATTTGCGATAGTCTTCATATCTGTTCCTCCTGCCTTGAGTTTTTCAACATCCTGGGAACCGAGTGGTTGGTTAAATACGTCGTCCCATGCATTGGTGCTGTTCAGTTTGCTCATCTTCCTCTAAACCAATATTTTCGAGTGGAAACGGAGGGCTTATGAGGATAAGGGTAACGGTTCTTTGTGAGAATACTATTGGCAAGCTGATTGGCTCGGGTGAACACGGATTCTCCGCCTTCATTGAGACGGAATCGGGGAATTATCTCTTTGATACGGGCAGTGGCCATCCCGTCGTGGCAAATAGCCTTGTCTTAAACCGAGACTTAAGGACCATTAAGAAAGTCTTTCTCAGCCATGGGCATTATGATCATACGGGTGGGCTACCTGAGGTACTAAAACTCAGGGGTGAAGTGGACGTCCACGGCCATCCGCAAGTCTTTTCGGATCGATTTCATGTCTTTAAAGAAAATGAGAAAGAAATAAGAAGGTTTGTAGGAATTCCCTTCAAAAAAAGGTACCTCGAGTCACTGGGTGCGAATTTCATCCTGCAAAAAGAATTTACAGAGGTGGCAAAAGCGATCTATTTAACCGGCGAGGTAGGAAGAAGGACACCTTTTGAAAAAGCCGATCCGAGACTTTTTAGCGAGATGGATGGAAAAATGGTTCAAGATATCTTCTTAGATGACCAATCCCTCATTCTTGATACCGAGAAAGGGCTCATCCTTATTCTCGGCTGTGCCCACTCAGGGATGATCAATATTATTCATCATGTCATCGATAAAACTAAAAAGCAAGGATTTTATGCCATCTTGGGAGGAACCCACCTGGATTTTTTAACCCCTGAGCAGCTGGAAGAATCGATTAAGTCACTTAAAAAGATGGAAATTAAAAAGATTGGGGCCTCCCATTGCACCGGAATGAGGGCAGCCTTCAGGCTCCATCAGGAATTTGGCGACCGGTTCTTCTACGGATACGTAGGAAGCACGCTGGAGATATAAAGGGAAGCTAATAAAAATCTGCCCCACTCACCACGTTTTATTTCACGTTTCCTCGCTACTCAGGAAAAAATCTAATAATGTCTTTATTTTCAATCAGTTAAGCATATATAAAAAAATTTAATTTTTTTCTTGACAACTTTACCAGTCGCAATTTATAATTACATTGTAGCTATATTATAACTAAAACATGAATAGGAGACTAAGTGAAATTTTTCTCTTGACAATTCTTAAGCTATCTGCGTATTTATACGCAGTTGCACTGCAGTTAATTCATAGTTATGCAACCTTCTATTCCTGATCGGGCCTTGGACCTTATGGGACGAAAAAAAGAACGCATTTCAGAAGCTCCTCCCCCGAGAGACGAATCCAACCCAGTAAGAACCAAAGCCAAGTTTGAAGTCTACGGAGAGGAGATGATTGAGAAGGAGGTCAAGCAGAGCGGGAACAGCGGCCGAGTCTACCTTCCTCCCGAGTGGGTGGGAAAGCATGTCAAAATCATCCGTATTGACTAAAAAGGGAATCAAAATCCGTACGATCAGGGCTGAGGACATCCCTCAGATCGTTGTCATCCAAGAGTCCATCGTCAAGAAAAAAGTCTCTAAAAAATGGGTTCAAATGGTCGAGGCACACCTTCAAAAAAAGGAGGGGATAGGTTTTGTCGCCTCAAAAGGGGGAGAGATTGTCGGCCTCATCATCGGCGAAATCAAAGGAGAAGGTTTTGGTTTAGAGCAGAGCGGATGGATTGAAGTGGTTGAGGTTCACCCGAAGCAGATGGGGATCGGGATTGGTAGGGCTTTGGCTGACAAGCTCTTCCATTTTTTCAAGAAGAAAGGGATTCACGATATTTACACTACGGTAAGGTGGGATGCCGGTGATATGCTTTCCTTCTTTAAGGCTATTGGTTTTGACCGTTCCCCATTTATCAATCTTAGGAAACATTTGGATTGAAGCCTTCCGCATAAAGCGGAGCCCTGAACCGTGCTGGTTCAGGGGGGAGCTTGGGGGTTCAACAAACATGAACAACCTGAGTAGCGGAAAAAAGGTACGGAGGAGCAGTTTTTGTCTTGAGAGGAGCATCAGGATTTTAGTTTAAAACGACACGTGAAAGTATTAACAAGCTGATGCATAGAGGGGGTAAGAATGAGGTACTCAGAGACAGGGTATAATTTGGAAATTGATCTATCCCGAGGAAACATTGAGAGGGTTGAAACTGACCCAAAATTAACCGAACTTCATCTTGGCGGGCTAGGTACTAACGCCAAAATATTATGGGATCGGGTTCCCCCTGAAACTGAACCCTTTTCTCCTAATAATCTACTCATATTCAGCACCGGCCTTTTGTGCGGCACACCTGCTATTGGTGCCAATCGTACCATTGTGACTACCTATTCTCCTCAGACTTTGTTAATGGGATATTCGATGATGGGGGGATTTTTTGCGCCGGAATTGAAGTATGCCGGTTATGACAAAGTGATCTTTCGCGGCAAGTCACCAAATCTGATTTATGTGTGGATAAACAATGACAAAGTAGAAATACGTGATGCCAGTCATCTCCGTGGTAAAGGCGCCGTTGAAACCGCAGAACTTGTGCGAAAGGAGTTGAAGGAGCCGAACGCCCAGGTGGCTGCTATCGGCCTGGCTGGTGAAAACAGGGTCTATTTTGCCTCCATCGAGCATGGCAGGTCCAGTGCCAGCCGGCTCGGGATAGGCGCCGTTATGGGAGACAAAGGGATAAAGGCGATCGCTGTTCGTGGAACAAAGGACATCAATCTTGCCCGACCGGCTGAATTTATTGAGCTTTGCAACGAAGTGCTGAAATATATACCACACCGACAAAATAATCCAGTTCCCGGGGTAATGCCCATTTTAGCCGTGCTTGGGTCACCGCAAGAGATGAAAATCTATGATGAGGAGTGGCACACCCAGAATTTCATGTGGGGGAATGCCCGCGAACGGAAAAAAGATTATTGGAACAAGGAAATCGAAGAGAAGTGGAGGGAGACTCAAGAATATGTGCGGAAGCGGTTGATAAGTTGCTATAACTGTCCGGTGCAATGCGGAGCAATAATTTCCATCCCAGGACTTTCAACCTACATGATGAAATGCTTCTCGAAACTTACATATACAATGGCGGCCTATTCAGACCTGGATTTTGGTTTTAGAATCGCTCAACGTGCTACGGAGTATGGAGTGGACGGTTACTCAACCCCGCAGGTTATGGCCTTCGCGGTTGAGCTTTACGAAGCCGGCATTTTGACTGACCACGACATGCCAGGAATGCCCTCCGATAACGAGGGGAGATTTTACTGGTTGCTTGACAGAATTGTTCGGCGAGAAGGGATTGGAGATGTTTTGGCCAATGGCACTTATTGGGCGGCCCAACAGATCGGCAAGGGGGCAGAGGCGTACGCTCATAATACTATTAAAAAACATGAGCAGTTACCTCTCAAATTGGGAATGCTGAATCCCATTTATTTCCTTATGTATTCTACCGGCGAGAAGATAAACATTACCCAGATTGAAGGGAATTTCCCCCAGGCGCCTTTTCCTACGAAAGAGGAGAGAGAAGAGTTTGTAAAGGATTGGATCCAGGTTCCTGACGAAAGGTTTAAGCAGTATCTTCTCGAATGGGAACCACGCGGAGAACGCTCAATTCCATATTACCCGACTGTTGAAATGTGCTGTGAAATTGTTGACTGGCAAGAGAGGATGCACTACATTGATGATGCCCTCGGTATGTGCGCCGGTTTGTCATCATTTCCTCTGAAGCCCCCCTATCATATACACAATTACCCGGCTTTTATCTCATCGGCGACCGGGATGGATATCGATAAGGATAAACTATGGGAAATAACCACGAGGAACCGTACTTTAGTGAGAGCCGTTAATGTAAGAAGAGGCTTAAGAAGAATTGATGAGAAGCCGCCTGAAGACCATTGGAAGAAGAGATTTCCCGAGCTGGAAGAGGCGCTCTTAGACGGGTATTACAAATTCAAGGGGTGGAATAGGGAAGGTATTCCTAAGAAAGAGACTTTACAGGAATTGGATTTGGCTTACGTTGCCGAAGACTTTGAACAGAGAGGGATTATAAAAGATGGCCAAGATTAAGAAGAAAATCAAGACAATCAAGATCGATGTCGATAAATGCAATGGTTGCCGGGCATGTGAGATGATCTGTTCCTCTTTTCACGCCAAGCCAAAATATAGCAGCAATAATCCGGCAAGGTCTCGTATTCGGATGATTCGTGAACCACTGCAAGACGTATATCTTCCTGTATACGCTGGTGAGTATGCTCCAGCCGAATGTATGGGCAGAGACAAATATCTGATTGAGGGAAAGGAATACGACGAGTGTGGCTTCTGCAGGGCTTCCTGCCCATCCAGGGATGTTTTCAAAGAACCCGATTCCGGTCTTCCTCTAAAATGCGATATGTGTGAAGACGATCCGCCACAAGAAAAGCCCTTGTGTGTTCAGTGGTGTGTTAATGATGCCCTGACTTACGAAGAAAGGGAAGAGGAAGTTGAAGAAGAAGTGAAGCCGGAAGACGTGGAGATAGGATTGGAATCATTGGTAGACAAATATGGATTGGAGAAGGTAATCGATACTGTCGCCCGAATGGCAAAGAAGGAATGAGATTACGCAGATTTCAAAAAAACGATTTCACAGATTTTGTTAAGTTTCAATGCCTTTTAATCTGTGTAATCGACTCATAATCGGTGTCATCAAGGATTTAAAAGAAGAGGATTGAACAAGATCGTGGAGACTATACCCTTAGCTCCCTTCAAAGTGGTAATAGATGGCATAAAAGAGGCAGGTGGAGACGCCGACAAATTCTGCTATCAATGCGGAAAATGCGATACGGCGTGTCCATGGAATCGTGTAAGAAGATTTTTTGTTCGCAGAATGATCCATCAGGCAAGATTAGGTGTGGTCCCTTTCGAATCCGAAGACCTATGGCTATGTGCCACCTGCCGTAATTGTGTCGAGCGGTGCCCCAGGGGCGTAGAAATAATCGACGTGATGAGGGCTATGCGCAGGTTGTTGGTGCCAGACGGTGTCGTTCCTGCAAGCATCCCCAATCTTCGGGGTATCATGACAAGCCTTGCCAGTGTAGGTAATCCCTGGGGACAAGAACCGACGGATCGGGCAAATTGGGCTAAAGGCCTGGAGGTAAAGGAGTTCGGCGAGGGCACGGAGCTACTCTATTTCCCCTGCTGCTATCCCAGCTATGAACCGAGATTAAAGAAGGTAGCTCAAGCCACGGCCAATATCCTCAATAAGGCAGGGGTAGATTTTGGGATACTTGGTTCCAAGGAGAATTGTTGTGGTGAGAGTGTACGCAAAGCGGGCAATGAGGCATTATTCAAACGCCTTGCCAAGGAAAACATCAAGACTTTTATCGAAAATGGGGTGAAGAAAATCCTTTTCTCTTCTCCCCATTGCTACCACACCATCAAGAATGAGTATTCCGAATTCAAGGTGAACTTCGATGTGGTTCATGCCTCCCAATATTTATTCCAGCTTATTAATGAGGGAAGGCTTAAGATCTCCAAAGAATATGGGAAGAAAGTTACTTATCATGACCCATGTTACCTGGGTCGACATAATGGCATCTATGATGAACCCCGTGAGGTCTTGAAGAAGATACCTGGTTTAGAACTGATTGAGATGGCTGATGCACGGGAAGATAGTCTCTGTTGCGGAATGGGGGGAGGCAGGATTTGGATGGAAACTGCAAAGGGCGAAAGATTCTCCGACCTCAGATTAGAACAAGCGATCGGGATTGGGGCTGAGGTGCTCGCAACTTCCTGCCCGTATTGCATCACCCAATTCGAGGATAGCAGGTTAACCCTGAAGGATAGTGAGGTTATACAGATCAAGGATATCACGGAGATTCTCCAGGAAGTCATTTAAATAAGGACATCGAGAAGTGGAAAAAGGACAAATTGAACAGTTTTGTAAAAGTCTCGCAGACAGTCATTTTGGAGACGTCATGGTTGTGGGTGGAGGGATCAGCGGTGTTCAAGCCTCTCTTGATCTTGCCACTGCGGGTTTTAAGGTTTACCTGGTCGACAAGGCACCTGCCATTGGCGGCCATATGGCCCAGCTTGACAAGACCTTTCCAACCAATGAGTGCTCCATTTGAATACTCGCGCCCAAACTGGTCGAGGTCGGCCGGCATCCCAACATAGAGGTTCTGACGTATACTGAAGTTGACAGTATAGAAGGAGAAGCAGGAGACTTCAAGGTAACGCTGATTAAAAAGCCCAGATATATTATAGAGGACAAATGCACGGGTTGTACGACCTGTGTAGAATACTGCCCGGTCAAATACCCTGATCAATTTAATCAGGAAATATCGAAGAACAAAGCCGTCCATATATACTTCGCTCAAGCAATTCCTCTTATCACTTATATTGATGAAAGCTGTCTTTACCTTAAAGAAAAGAAGTGTCATATCTGCGCAGAAGTCTGTAAAAATGACGCCATAGATTTTAATCAGACGCCAGAGAAGGTAGAGGTAAAAGTAGGAGCGATCGTTCTGTCTCCGGGCTTTGAGCCATTCGACCCGAAGATGAGGGGCGAATATGGATACGGAAAGTTTCAGAACGTGGTAACCAGTATGGACTATGAACGGCTTTTATGCTCTACCGGGCCATATGAAGGTGAGATACTGCGTGCTTCCGATAAGAAGCATCCCCATAAAATAGCCTGGATTCAATGCGTAGGTTCCAGACAGGTTAACCCCCCGGGTGGTAACAGCTATTGTTCAACGGTATGCTGCACGTATACCCAGAAACAGGTCATTTTGACAAAGGATCATGACGCGGAGGCAGAGTGTACGATATTCCATAACGATATTCGTTCCTATGGGAAGGATTTTGAGCCATTCTACCAAAGAACAGAGAGACTTCCCGGAATTCGATTTATAAGAAGCTACACGTCAATAGTAAAAGAGAACCCGGAAACCAAGAATGTCACCATACGGTATTCTACACCCGACGATGGAGTAAAAGAGGAAGAATTCGATATGGTGGTATTATCCGTTGGATTGAACCCTCCTGCTGATTATGAGGATCTGGCAGATAAGTTCGGCATCGAACTCAATGCTCACGAATTCTGTAAAACCAATCCTTTTAATCCTACGAAGACTTCTCGCCCGGGAATTTTTGTAAGTGGAGCCTTCCAGGGTCCCATGGATATCCCTGAGTCGGTTTTTACTGCCAGCGGGGCTGGTTCCCAATGTGGTGAACTCCTCGACTACAGGCGGGGGAAACTGACCATAGAAAGGGTATACCCGCCAGAAAAGGATGTTTCCGAAGAGGAGCCAAGGGTGGGTGTCTTTGTGTGTCATTGTGGAGCTAATATCGGAAGGGTTGTGGGTGTTCCTTCCACGGTTGAGTATGCCTTATCCCTACCCAATGTTGTCTACGCTCAGGAACAGCTGTTTTCATGTGCTGCTAATTGTGCCAAAGAAATAACAGACATGATAAAGGAAAAAGGGCTCAATCGAGTGGTGGTTGCCGCCTGTACCCCCAAGACCCATGAGCCGACATTCCGGGACACCCTTCGGGAGGCGGGAATTAATCAATATTACTTCGACATGGCCAATATTAGAGAACATTGCTCCTGGGTTCATTCTAAAGAAAAGGAAGAAGCCACACGCAAGGCAAAGGATATCATCCGGATGTCGGTAGCACGAGCTTACCATTTGAAGCCATTACAGGAATTTGATCTGCCCGTAAACAAGACGGCGCTCGTGGTTGGTGGAGGTATAGCTGGCATGACTTGTGCTCTCTCCATAGCTAACCAGGGACATGAGGTTTTTCTGGTGGAAAAGGAATCAGAACTGGGGGGGATGGCACGTAGGCTACATTATACCCTGGAAGGACTGGATGTTCAGGCATATTTGCGTGATCTGATACGTAAAGTTCATCAGCATCCCTCAATACATGTCTATACGGATGCGACAATCACAGAGGCTACTGGTTATGTAGGAAATTTCGTAACCAAGGTGAAGTCTGAAAGAGGGGTTACAGAGATAAAACATGGCATATCCGTCATCGCTGTGGGTGCTGATGTCTATAAACCGACCGAATACCTTCATGGAGAAGATGAGAGGGTGATGACCCACCTCGATTTGGAGGAGAGACTCGCCAAAGGAGATGAGAAGGTCATTAACGCAGAAAGTCTCGTGATGATCCAATGCGTAGGCTGCAGAAACGAAGAGAGAAATTACTGCAGCCGGGTATGTTGTAGTGAGTCTGTCAAGAACGCATTGAAACTAAAAAAGATAAACCCCAAGATGGATATCTACATTCTCTTTCGGGATATGAGAACTTATGGGTTTAGTGAGGATTATTACAGGGAAGCGGCAGATAAAGAGGTAAAGTTTATCCGCTATGAACCGCAAGATAAACCTCAGGTGGAAGCGGGTGAGTCGGAGGAGGGTCGGCCCGTTCTAAAGGTTACCGTCACGGATTATATTTTAGGGAACAAGCTTGAAATAGATGCCGATATCATTGCTTTGGCTGCTGCCATTATTCCCTCCCAAGGAAGCAAGGAAGTATCCCAATTATTCAAGGTACCTTTGGGACCGGATGGTTTTTTCAAAGAAGCCCATGTCAAGTTAAGACCTGTTGAGTTTGGTGCAGACGGTGTTTATCTCTGTGGAATGGCTCACTATCCTAAGCATATAACAGAAGCGATTAACCAGGCTTATGGATCTGCAAGCCGGGTCTTAACGCTTCTCTCACATGATACAGTCATCGCCTCCGGCTCTGTTTGCGAGGTGAATGAGAAAAAGTGCATGGGGTGTGGGGCATGTATCTCAGCCTGTACCTATGGTGCCATAGAGTTTCGTGAGACACGACAGGGCAAAAAGGCTGTAATGAATCCTGTTCTCTGTAAAGGAGATGGTCTCTGTAACGCAAAGTGTCCCACAGGGGCTATTCAACTAAAGCACTATACCGATGAAGAGCTGTTAGCCCAAATTGACGCAGCGGTTCCAGTCGTTTAGAAGTCTCCTACGGCTTCGTCACCCGCGAAGCACGAAAATTTTTCGACTTTTTGGGATAAGGTTAGGGTTAAGGTCAGGAGGCCAGTTTGGGCAAAGTGAAAGCGTAAAGTGAGATCCTTAATGCCAATGACCTAACCCATTTACTAAACTGGCATCTTTGCCTTGCCCATTACCTACGGCTTTTATTTTCTAACTAAGGAAGTGAGATAAGAATGAGCGCACGACTTAAATTTAAACCAGGAATCATCGGTTTTGTATGCCATTGGTGAGGATACGGCGCTGCTGACCTGGCTGGAGTTTCCAGACTACAATATTCAACTGAAATTAAGCTAATACGCGTCATGTGTTCCGGTAGAGTCGACCTGGAATTTGTATTCCGGGCTTTCTCAAATGGAATGGATGGTGTGTTTATTGGTGGGTGCCGTTTAAATGAATGTAAATATATTACCCATGGAAATTACCATGCACTCAACATGGTGCTTCTATGTAGAAAAATAATGGAACATATCGGGCTCAACCCAGATAGGTTAAGGATTGAATTTATGTCTTCCGCTGAAGGAATCCTTTTCGCCGAACTGGTGAATGACTTTGGCAGCAA
>Ga0315310_10001287_pt1 | contig 15825 bp, 10 predicted proteins | sample TDP5_MG_FD_203630 | JGI IMG/M metagenome (GOLD analysis project Ga0315310, IMG submission 203630) | Freshwater sediment microbial communities from Lake Towuti, South Sulawesi, Indonesia - TDP5 | ecosystem: Environmental > Aquatic > Freshwater > Lake > Sediment | place: Indonesia: South Sulawesi... | reverse complement strand
CAGTTCCAGCCAGCATCTTCTCAACAAACTTCCAACGAGAATCGGTCCACCCAAGTACAGATTCCTCTTCCCCGCTTCCCCTAGCCTTTCTATCCAGTAGAAACTGATCACTATCAAAGTACATGCGAACGTGGTAGGGACAGACGTTCAAGTATCCGTAGGTTTCAAAGAGCCTCAACATAAACTCAAGTTCATGATCCCAGGGTAGCTTTAGCTTCTTATTTCTAGCGAGTTCTCTCAAACGCGGATAGCCGTCTTGTCCGTTGACCCTGAGATCCACAAGCCATGTTAAGTGGTTTACTCCCATGGCACGCGGTCTTATGTCTTCATTAACGCAGTAACGTCTATCAAATGGCGGCATGTTGAGCAACCTTGGAAGTAGACTCATGGAAAATCCTGCGTAGCAGTCGCATATTGAGATGAACTTGATTTTAGTTTCCCTGCGAACTGCGTCTGCGATAAAGTTTGCAGGGTTTACATAACTGATGGCCCATGCGTCGGGGCAAAGGTCTTCCATCATTCTGCAGTAGTCGAGGGTGGCTGGGATGGTGCATTGAGCCATGAATGTTCCCCCTGGTCCGGCTGTCTCGTCACCACTTATACCATACTTGGTTGGGATTTGGATGTCGTAGTTCATGTGTTGTAACCCACCGATCCTGTAAGCAGGCATGACGAATGTTGCGCCTTCAATAGCCTCTTTAGGGTTGGTGGTTGATGTGAACTTCATATTTGCCTTGGCTCTTCTTGACAACTCCTTTCCAAGTTTTGTCAATGTGGCAAGGCGACCGGGGTTTATGTCCATCAGGCAGATTTCACTTCCATCGAGGGTTTCCTTGTTCTCTAGAATTGCATAAATCGAGGAAGGAACAAATGGACTTCCGCCTCCAAGAAACGCTATTTTTTCACCCGACACTTGTTAGACCTCATTTGACAATGGTTTTTTCATTATTTAAGAGTGATTGAACAAGTACACGTCTCAAGCAATTTCCGTAGAACTGCAGACGATCCTTTTGTAGACATGAAATCGCGTGCGAAATAGGTTTCGGTTTAGGTCTTTGCGCCCTTTTCTGTGGCGTGGCAACTTTTATTAGCGATAGCTGCCTTTAGCAATGAGACTCTTGCGTTGAAGGGGATGTTCTATTACTAGGGATCGGTCTCGCTTCACACGTAAGATATCGATAAGCACGTTGAAGTATTTGATCCTGGTAATTGGAGCTATTTCAGCAATTTTTCCATTGTACTTTATGTTTATCACAGCCATCAGTGACTGGGGACCTATAACGTGGTTACCATTAAACCCTAGGTGGGAGAATCTCGTTTATGCTTGGAGTTATATGCGTTACCCCCCACTCTGGAGAGCGCTTCTGAATAGTGTTATAGTCTCTGTCTCCCGTACATTTCTTGTGCTCTTTGCCAGTTCTCTAACAGCTTACGCGCTCGCTGTACACAAATTCCGAGGTGGTCGCCTGGTTTTTTGGGTGATTTTATCTACTATGTTCATGGGTTCATTCCGGCTCATTCCGGTCGTTCCGGGTGTTGTGACCTTGATTCCTTCCGTCGTGCTCATTTTTTGGTTGGGGTGGTTGGACACTTATTGGGCGTTGATTATACCTGGCTTTGTGAACGCCTATAGCGTTTTTCTTTTGCGGCAGTACATGATTACTATTCCGGATGAGGTGGTGGATGCGGCGAGGTTGTATGGTTGCTCAGAGTTTGGGTTGTTTTGGAGGATAACCCTTCCATTGTGTAAGCCTGCTCTCGCAGCCATAGGGTTAATAAACTTCGTTTGGAGCTGGAACGATTATCTTTGGCCTCTAATAATAATATCCGATGACAATATGTACACAGTTCAACTAGCGCTCAGCTGGGCTAATCCTTCTGGGCCGCTCGGTGCGGCACTTCTCACGCTTGTCACATTACCTTTAATAGTTTTCGCAATTATAACCCAGAAATATCTGGTAAAAGGCTTGGCTGGGCTTGGTTATGTGAGGAGGTAGAGATAATCCTAGGATCAAAGATAAAAACGCTAAAAGATGCATTGAAGTAGCATTCATTGTAGTCAATCCTTGAAATTTAATGATCGATAAGAGTCTACCAACAGATAATGTCAAGCGCTGACATTGATTCGTCATTTGTTTAGTTTTGTTCTACGAGCATCTAAGTGGTACTAATGATCATGGTATTTGATGAGATCCGCGATAAAATCATTTGCTTGATGGCTGCAAACTTGTTCTGGCGTGCCCACTTGCTGAATTGTGCCTTCTTTCATAACGGCTATCCTATCCGCCATCGCCATTGCTTCAACCAGATTATGGGTCACGTAAATCGTTGTATCTCATCAAGTCTTCTAGCTTAACTTCGCTAACTGCCCCCATGCCCTTAAGGTGCAACGCATAGAAACTTGTGAAAAAGTGCTTTTTCAGAATCATACTATGGCTTTTTCTGTTTTCTTGTCTAGAATATGTATTCTGTTCATGTCAAATATGATCCATGCGGTGTCGCCGGGTCTGGTTCTGTATGTCGGCGGTGCTACCGCCTTTATTATCATTTCTCCGAGCTTTAGGTCTACGATGGCTTCGGATCCTAAGGGCTCCATGGCGTACACTTCGGCGCCAATAGAGTTAGGAGTCTGCTTTTCATGTAATGTTATGTCTTGCGGTCTTACACCTAGTACGATCTCGGAACTAGTTGCATTCTCCTTTATTTCTTTCCCAAGGTTTTTTGGAATCTCAAGGGAGAATGCTTCAGAGATTAGGGCTTTCTTTTCTTCTTCACAAGTGCAGTTTATGAAATTCATTGGGGGGCTGCCGATAAAACCTGCGACGAACAGGTCTTCTGGCTTGTCATACAGGTCAGACGCTGTCCCTGATTGTCGTATTCTTCCTTGATGCATCACAGCAATTCTGTCTGCCATCGCCATGGCTTCTACCTGATCGTGGGTTACACATATAGTTGTGACACCAAGCCTTTCTTGGAGTTTCTTAATCTCAACTCTCATGTGGACTCTGAGTTTTGCGTCTAGGTTGGCCAATGGTTCATCTAACAAGAAGACTTTGGGATCCCTTATGATCGCTCTTCCTAGCGCTACTCTTTGTGCCTCGCCGCCACTGAGTTGTCCTGGCGTGCGATCCAGTAGATGCGACATTTTAAGGAGATCTGCTGTTTCTTTTAATCGTTTTTGGATTTCAATTTTAGGAACTTTGTGCATTCTGAGCGGAAATGTGATGTTGTCTTTGACTTTCATGTGGGGCCAGAGTGCGTAGGTCTGGAAAACCATTGCGACGTCTCTATCTTTCTCTGATACATCGTTTACCAATCTATCGCCTATGTAAATGTTTCCAGATGTCGGGGTCTCTAAGCCGGCGATGCATCTGAGAGTGGTTGTTTTTCCACAACCAGATGGACCTAACAGCACTATGAATTCTTTATCCTTGATCTGTAGGTCTATGTTATCTACGGCAACCGTGTTCTTACCAAAGACCTTTGTGAGTTTTTCTAGTCTAACTTCGACCATTTTTTCACCTTGCTGCGTAGGTCAGTCCTGTGTACCCTTTTATAAGATATTTTGAGGTGATTAGACTGAGAATTATCAATGGTAACGTGGCATACACTGTCGCAGCAGCTACTAGATGTAGAGATGGAAGAGAACCATGGACGTCCCATAGCCCCATAAGGGCTAGCTGCATTGTAAACATTTCCGTATCTTTTCGGGAAATTATAACTAGAGGCCAAAGAAGATCGTTCCAGTTCCAAACAAAGTTTATCAATCCTACGGATGCGAGAGCGGGCTTGCACACTGGAAGCATTATCCGCCAGAATAGTCCGAACTCTGAACAGCCATACAACCTAGCTGCTTCTAGCATTTCATCCGGGATTGTAATCATGTACTGCCGCAGAAGAAACACAGTGAAAGCATTCACAGCTCCAGGAACAATCAGCGCCCAGTAAGTGTTCAACCACCCTAGCCAAAACATAAGCATAACGGACGGAATCAAAGTGATAATGCCCGGAAGCATCATTGTCGATATAATTGTCCAAAAAACCAGACGGCCACCTCGGAACTTATATTTAGCCAGCACAAAAGCCGTTAAGGAGCTGCAAACCAAAAGAAGTGCCGTGTTTGAACCAGTGACTATGATGCTATTAAGTAATGCTTTCGGAACTGATGGGTCTAGGTAATCCAGAGCTGTTATTAAGTTCGTAAAATTAGGATTATGTGGCCACCATGTTGTTATGCGACCAAGGATTTCCGCTGGTGTCTTGAGGGATGAAATGAACAACCAGTAAAATGGGAGAATTGCTGAAATAGCTCCAATCACTAGGATCAAATACTTTACTGTGTTTATCGATGTCTTGCGTATGAGACGACGCCAATTCTTAATAATAAACCATCCCTCCTCGGCGCATAAATCTGAATTCTATGATGGCTATTGCAAGTATTATTAGGAAGAGTATGATAGCCAAAGCCGCTCCGTACCCAAAATTCATATACGCGAAAGCCTGTCGATATATGTACTGTACGGCTACGGTTGTAGTAAGGGTTTCACGAGTTAATACGTATACTTCTGTGAAGACTTGAAGCGATCCTGCAGTTGCCGTTACCATACAGAATAAGATTGATGGTTTGAGCAGTGGTGCGGTTACGTGTCTAAAAGTGTTCCACGCATTGGCGCCGCTCATACGAGCGGCTTCGTGATATTCATTTGGAATGCTCTGTAACGCTGCTAGAAATATTATTGCGTTGAGCCCCATCCATTGCCATATGCTCATTAGCATTACGGAGTAGAGGGCGTTCTGTGGACCTAACCAAGTCTGAGGAGGTAAACCAAAGAATTTTAACAAGACATTGAACGGGCCCCTTTCGTAGTCGTAGAGCCAAGTCCACACGAAGGCTATTGCGACTGTTGAAGTGACTACTGGGAGGAAGAAAATTGTTCTGAACGCTGATTTGCCTTTGATTGCGCTGTTTAAGACTAAGGCTAAGATAAGCCCTATGGATATGGTGACCGGTTCATACAATACGTATGTGAAGGTGTGCTGTAGAGCTAGCACCCAGTCCTTGTCACTGAATGCTCTTGCATAATTTTCTAAGCCGACCAACTGACCTCCAAAGAGAGGGGGTCTGAACTGCCAATCAGTAAAGCTAATGTAAAAAGCGAAACCAAGAGGGAAGGCCCAGAATATTGCAAAACTCACGAAGAATGGTATTAGAAAAATGTATGGAACGCGTGACCGTTTCACGGTGTCCCCTCTCTTCATTCCTAATGTTTCGTGAGCTAATATAAGCCTTTTTTGACGTGCAGAAACAGATTTATAGCACGTGGGATTCATTAAATTATAGCGAAAACTTCCGTTTCGCTACACGAGAGAGGAGAATGAAGAAAACGAAACCAAGTAAGAAGACCATACCTTTACTAATGCTACTACTGTTCAGCACATTGACATTAGCATACTTGCCCACACCTGTTGCTGCTAACCCTACTGAAATTGAAATGCTGACATTTTTCGCTGAACCGCACGAAAAGCTCTATTGGGACCAAGTTATTCCGAAGTTCCAAGCAGAGTACCCTAGTATTACAGTGAAACATACTGCCATAGAGTTCGATGCCTTGTTTGATGAGATCATTAGATTGCACCTGTTGGGCCAGGATCCAGATATTATAAGCGTGCACGGAATGTGGTTACCTAGATTTGCTGACTATAGAGACCCAATAGTGAGCGAAGCGCCTTCTGGGCCACCTCTTTATATTAAAGAGGACATTGAATGGAATTACTTACCAGCAGCGGTAAGGGGATCGACCTACAAGGGTATTATATACGGTTACCCCACTGAAATCGACTCTCATGCGCTTGTATACAACAAGACAAGGATTCCAGTCCCTCCAAAGACGTGGGATGAGTTGAAGACGATGGCTAGAGCAAACACGCAGAGGGATGGCAGTGGCGCGGTCTACGTAACGGGTTTCATGCCTTACATAAATGGGAATGAAGAAAAACGCTACGAGTTTATGAATCTGCTCTGGTCAAACAACGGAGAATTCTTGGACCTTTCCGGGGAATTAGGAGATTGGGGAGTGCCCAAAGCAGTGTTCAACAGTACTCAAGGAGTCGAAGCCCTCCAGCTCTTCGATGATTTAAACGAAAACAAGCACCCAGGAACAGGGACATACGATCCTGACATACTACCTGACATCTATTGGCAGGGTTGGGTGGACAGCAGAATAACTATGGCGATAATTCCAACATGGTTCAACTACATACGAGACGCTTTGGGACCGCGCTTCTTTACTGACCTAGGAGTTGCGCCAATACCGATTGGACCAAGCATGGTAGCTGCTGGAGGAACATACCCAGAGAATTCCAAATGTGTCACATTCAATCATCTGTTTTCGGTTACCCAAAGAGCTGCTAACGAAGGTAGAGCTGAAGCAGCATGGACATTCTTGAAATATATAAACACGCCACGACCAGCTCGTTACATACCGAATACAGCTGTCGGCGACATTCCAAGGGGAGGCGACTGTTCAATACTAGGTGATTACTTCATCTTCGATGGCATCTTACCTAGCAGAAACGGTGATCGACTGAACGGACTAACGAAAGAACTCAAACATCTCTCCGAGGACTTTTGGTTCAAAGGATTCATTGACATGATGGAACTCTACGGAAGACCAGATCCCGCCTTCATAAAAAGCCAAGAAGTGCAGGACAAAGTAGGAGTCATGTTTGAAAGAGTCGCAAGTTACAATGAGAATCCAAAGACCGTAGCAGATGAAACAGCAGCTGAAGTTAACCTCATATTACCAGCGCCTGGCGACGCAAACATGGATGGAATCGTAGACGTCAAAGACGGTGTTCTTGTGGTCAAGGATTTAGATGCCAGACCAGGAGATACAAACTGGAACAGAGGACGAGCCGACGTCGTTGAAGACAACTGGATTTCCGGCAAAGACGGAGGCCTAATTGTGTACAACTTCGGAAGAAAAGGAGATCCGTGATAGGAGGAGACATAAATGAAAAAACTGAGTAACTCTATCCTGTTGCTTCTAACTCTGTCCCTTATCATCACAGCCTCAGCGAATGTAAGTCCAACCTACGCCAGCCCCACCGCCCTTTCCGTAGAACCTTCAGCAATTGTTGGCATTGAGAAGACGCCAGGCTACTTGTTCTCTGTTAACGTATCCGTGACAGACGTCGCCGGCCTCTTTGGCTTCGAGTTTAAGCTTGCATATGATCCAGCAATTCTTGAAGTCACTGGAATCACCCTAGGCTCTTTGTTCGAAGAGCCAATAGGCGAACAGCCTTACGGTCCTGTAATAGAGTGGCACAAAGAAATAAACAAGGACTTAGGCTACGGATGGTACGCTGTCAGCTTCGGCGCCTTGTCCATCTACTTGGAGACCGGGATTTCTGGAAGCGGAATATTGGCAACTGTCAGCTTTATCGTTACCGGCAGCGGTGGAACCATCCTAGATCTAGTAGACACCAAACTCGTCGACCCTTTGGGCAACTCCATCGACCATGAGGTATTACCTGGCCTCTTCAACAATCTGAAGTCGGCACCTGTGGCAATCCTTGAAGCTTCATTACTAACGCCTGAGATTGATGAAATGGTAGCATTCTCTGCCCAAGCTAGCTATGACCCAGACCCAGACGGTTATATTGTAAGCTACTACTGGGACTTCGGCGACGGAACTGCAGAATACAGCTACGACCGCTGGGGAATGCCCACACCACACTCAGAGCACTCTTGGGCATCTGTAGGAGTCTACACGGTTAGACTTACTGTAACTGACGACATGGGCGCCCAAGGAAGAGCTTCAGTTACGATCAAAGTCACTCCGCCAAGAGGACTGAGAGCCGACATAATCGATGCATTCCCAGAATTCAGAAACATAAAGACTGTCTGGCCCCTAGAGGAAGACTGGTGGAGGAAGGATGCCCATTTCAACCCCCTCTACGCAGATGTTCAGAGCCTAACTGGCGGATCCGTGACGGTCAAGGTCAGATTCACCATAACTAGAGACGGCGTCAACGTGGCATCATTTGAAACGAGTACATACACATTTCCAGCAGGAAGCTATCTTGCTGAACACCGCTTTAACACTGCCACAGATTGTAGTCCACCGCAATATGACATTGTGGTAAATGGTATTTGGGTAAAAGGCTCGTACATTGTGCAAGCAACATGCCGCTATTTGGCCAGCGCCAAGTGGGTTGATGGAAGGACAAGGACCTTCAAATTCAGAGTCACATAAACGCAAAAGCCCAGAGAAACCTCAAAGCGCGCACAAGCGCGCAACCCTCCCGTTTTTCTATCTTCTGTCTCTCAGAGGAGTACATGTGGGTCACAAGATTTCCCTAATAATGGTGATATTTTCATTCCTAATCATGATAACTGCGAGCGCACTCCTTGGCTATGGATATGACTGGTCGCCTGAGATGATGCTCACTTGGAATAGTGAAACTGATGCGAACCCTTCAGTAGCCCAAGCGAGCGACGGAAAAGTCTGGGTTGTTTGGCACTCGTACAGATCGGGTAACGCCGATATCTTCTACAAAGTATACGACCCATCCAAGGTGCATCCCTGGTCTTCGGAAAAGAACTTAACCACGGATACAAACGACGACATATCGCCATCTGTCATGCTAGCAAACGATGGCAAAATCTGGGTCGTCTGGTCAACTGGCAGAACTGGAAACTATGAAATCTACTACAAGACCACAAGCAACAATGGCGCAACCTGGTCACAGGAACAAAACCTGACCACAAACCCAAAAGAAGACGAGTGTCCTTCAATCATGCAGACTGCCGATGGCACGATTTGGCTCGTATGGTCAGCGAACAGAACTGGAAACTTCGACATCTACTACAAGACCTCCCAAGATAACGGCGCAACTTGGGCAACGGACAAATCGCTCAATTACCCAGAAACAAATGATCGGAACCCATCAATTACGGAAGCTGCAGACGGCAAGATATGGTTTGTCTGGGTGAGAGATAAAAACCGGAATCTAAATATATGGTACAAGACCTATAACGCAACTTCAAATAGCTGGAGCGCCACTACCCAAGTCACTCAGGATTCAGGAGATATACTCAATTCGAATCCATCGGTCATGCAAGCAAACGATGGCAAAATTTGGATTGTCTGGGACTCCGATAAAGTAGGCGGGCAAGCGGACATATATTATCAGACTCGTTCTCCGCCTTTATTCGGTGGATCCGAGATCATAAGGCTAATCGTCAATCAGGAAGACGATCTCATGCCTTCCATCATGCAGGCAGCAGATGGAACTACATGGATAACTTGGGCAACAGTGCGAGCCAATAACTGGGATATTCGCTACATGACAACAAAAATACCCCAACCCAACGACGTGGCTATAGTTAGTGTCATTCCCACCGAAGTCACAGTGAACGAAGGCCAGATGGTTGCCATCGAAGTTGTAGCTCAAAATCATGGAAATAACTCCGAAAACTTCATAGTTAGACTTTACGCCGACTTGACCTCAATAAATCAATCGACAATTGGTTTGTCTCCGGGACAATTGTACCCAATTAATTTCACATGGACCGCTTCGAACACAGGCACATATAAGATATGGGCTAAGGCAAGCGTTGTTTATGGAGAAATCTGCACTGTTGACAACTCATTTCCCGCCATTCTAGGCGACGTGAATAGTGACCGAACCGTTAACGCTTTCGACTTGTCTGTCTTTAGCAACGCCTACGGGTCCAAGCCTGGAGATTCCGACTGGAATCCTGACTGCAACTTCGACGGCTTCAACGGAGACAACAAGGTTGACGCTTTCGACCTATTCAACTTAGGCAATAACTATGGGAAGTCACAATAAATGGGAACAAAGTATAGACTTAAATGTTTATGGGCATCACTTAACCTTGGTGGTGGAAACTGAGCAAATCTTTCCTAGATAGATTTCTCCCACTGATCATCATTTCGCTCTTGGTTAACATGGTCATCATGGCTGCGGTAAGTCCAGTTTCCGCCCAATCTATCCCTACGCTTTACGTGGACCCTAGGCACATTATAGACACGACCAAGACTGCTGGCACGGATTTCACTATCAACGTAAACGTCAAAGACATAACCGATTTCTACGGCTATCAAGTCAAGCTAAAATACAACACAACTCTTCTGGACGTGAACACAGTTACTCTGGGCTCATTCTTCCCATCTGACTCGGTGCTTTGGGTGTCCGAGGAGAAAAGAATAAACGAAGCAGGAGGCTATGTATGGTACATTCTCACCATGCCTTACGGAGCACAGTACGGAGTAGACGGAAGCGGAACACTACTGTCTATTAGTTTCAATGTCACCTCCATAGGTGAAACCGTTCTGGATCTGGACGCATTAGAGGTTTTCAACCACAAGACGAAGGAGATGCCTCGTAATGTACACGACGGCTACTTCAGCAATATTCTTCGACACACAAGGCTTTACGTGGACCCAGAGAAAAAAATCGACCTAGATTTAGTCCCTGGCAAGAACTTCACAATTAACGTAAATGTCTTCAACGTCACTAACCTCCGTAGCTCCGAATTTAAACTGGACTACGACACCAGACTCCTAGACGTCCTTAAGATTACTGAGGGCTCCTTCATGGCAAGCTTCGGAAAAACGAATTTCGTATCAGGAATGAACGAGACACTCGGTCTTGTAGAGGGTAACGTTACACTCGTCGAACCGATAGGAGCCACAACCCCTAATTGGCCCCAGGCTGGCAACGGAACGTTAGTCATGATAACCTTTAACATCACTGCAATAGGCGGATGTGACCTATACCTCTACAACACGAAGCTCACCGACCCAACCGCAACGCCAATCAAGCACTATCCATTCGAGGGCGGCTACTTCAACAACAAAGACATAATCCACGATATAGTCATCACCGACGTTAAAACAACTATAACCACTGTTGTAGTCGAGGATGGCGTGTCTGTCCCGGTATCCAAACTAGTAAGCGAAATGTACGCCGGTGAGAAAGTAAACGTCACAGTATTCCTCAAAAACGATGGAAATATTCTTGAAAACTTTAACGTGACCGCCTACTACAACGTCACCCACATCGGCACTCCGATGAACATAACTCTCTCAGAGGGCTTCGTAAAATCAGTTGTCTTCGAATGGAACACAGCGGGTGTGGAAGCAGGTAGCTACATAATATGGGCGGAAGCAAGCCCCGTACGCGGAGAAACGAGTGAAGATCAGATCAACAATAAGTTTACCATGAAAAGTGAGTTTAAAGTGCTCGGCGGCCGCTCGCTCCCAGTAGAACTTGTCGTCGCTGCTGTGGCCGGCGTCTTCATCATCGTGGTCGCGGCTCTTTACTTAATGAAGTTCAGAAAACCAAAGCCCGTTGCCGAGGCACATTGAGCGAAAACTAGGATTAAGTTGCTTTATAAAGGATTAACTGTTAGAAACTTTAAAATATTCATTTCTTGATTATCTTTTAATGAGGAGAGAGTGGAATATTGAGGAAGTCTTCCTTAATTTTGGTAGTTCTGCTTCTAGTTAGCATTTTTTTGACAAGTCCTGCTCAGACTAGTAGCACCAGAATTTTCGTCAACCCTTCAAGCAGTGGCGCTGGGCTGAACCCGCAAACTCCGATGACGATTAGGCCAAACGCTGATGGAACAGTAACCGCCTTGAAAGAGTGGACTAATAGCAGCGTTGTGCTCAGTGCTAACAGCGACGGAACCTACAGTGACTGGGCTGGAAGGATTCTTACGCTTAATCCTAACGGCGAGGGAACTTACAGGCAATGGCCTGCCTGGAGTCACCTCCAACCTAGAACAGACGTAGAACAAAACTACACAAAATGGGCTGGAACTTCTGGTCAATGGAACGATTGGCCTGATCCTGACGGGGACAGTAGCGTTGTTTCAGCATCTTCAGCATCATATAATAATTGGAATGAAACGTCGGGCTTGCCGCGTCCGCCCGTTGAACGCAGAGGTCTCACCATACAAAAAGTGAGGGTCAACATTGTTGCAAGATACTATGTGACTACTGGGGCTTCTGATGAACAGGTGCAGATGATGCTTTGTACTGTACTCAATGCAAACGTTTCTGGAAGAGAAGTGGATGCGGGCTGGGATAGCTGGGCAAGGACGGGGAGCAGCCCATGGTTGGATAAGGAAGATTATCCTTCGAATTACATTAACAGCAGCGTCACAGGTGACAGAATAGGCAACTTCACTTTTGCAGATATTCCCGAAGGGTTAACATGGAATCGGTGGGAACCCGGTGGGGCAGTGGTGCGCTTCAGAATTTGGCAAGACCCTGGCGGCGACGATTCGATAAATATTCATTTGTATAATGGAACCCACTGGAAAACGTTCACAGGACTAACTCCAAAGGGGGTTCCTGATCCATCATATGTTGAATACGGAACCCAAACAGATTTTGACGTTTATGATTTTCTGGACACAAGAGACAAGATCAACAACGCTAAAATGGCAATCGAGAAGGTTACAATTGGTACTCCTGACACTATCTACATCGACCATGCTTTAATACGCCTCTCAGGGGTGACAACTCCTAGTAGTTATGGAGTCACAACTGGATTGACACCCTCGTATACAACTTATTACAGCGACTGGTTAACCAATCCGCTCACAGGCTCGCCTTGGACGTGGTCGGATATAGATGCTTTACAGGCTGGCGTGCGGGCGATACAAGTCGGCGCTACATGGTCAGGCGTTCTAAGGGTTACTCAACTATACGTGGGCATTTTGACAAACCAAGGATTTTATACAGACTGGGATGATTATCCAGACCCCACTGGCCCTAACGGAGGAGACGAGGACCTCTTCAGTGCAACCGCTGACGCACTGAGTCAAAGTTCAGCGTTGACAAATCACGGTAGCGAAACTTGGTCCATATCAAAAGTGAGGGTCACCGCTGTTGCAAGCAATCCAGATACGCTGGATGTTTCTGGAAGGGAAGTGGATGCGAACTGGAATGGCTGGTCGCGGGTGGGAATCGACCCATGGTTGGATGCAGCAGACTACAGTGTTAATTACATTTCCACCACTACTATCGGTGCCAGAATAGGCAATTTTACTTTTCGAGATGTTCCAGTAGGGACAACATGGGACACAGTGACGATGCGTATCAAAACTTGGAAAAGCACTACTGGTCCCACGCTGAAAATTTACCTGTATAACGGGGTAAGCTGGACATGGTACACGGTTGTTCCAACCAGCACCACTGCGCCCGGAAGCTACGTGGATACTGACGTTTCCAGTTTTCTGAATTCAGTGGCAAAGATTAATGCGGCTAAAGTGGCAATCGAGAGGACTGGTACTGCAGGCTCAACCGGCATAGACCATGCTTGCCTATCTCTCGCAGACCGTGAGAAGATACAGCTTATGGTTGCGGAGCCCCCGTTCGACTTCACAGCGAATGTTAATTCTTGGGCTCAAGATGTTTCAGCTTGGAGAGGCTGGTCGAGGACGGGAACGCAACCTTGGTTGGGTGCGGCGGATTGGAATGTGAATTATATCTCTAGTAGCGCCACAAATGACCAAATAGGCTATTGGGGTTTCCAAGATGTTCCCACAGGGATAACATGGAGCGCAGTGAAGTTGCGCATTAAGACTTGGCAGACTGGCGGCGACGGCTCCGACAACCTGAATATTTACCTGAATGACGGATCAGGCTGGCCGGGCACTCCTACTGCCACGGTTATCCCAACCAGCACTGCTGCTCCCGGAGACTACAAGGAAATCGATGTTTCCAGTTTTCTGAACACAGTGGCAAAGATTAACGCCGCTTTAATGCGCCTCGCGCATATTCAAGGTGGGGCTTCTGTCGACACTATCGGCGTAGACCATGCTTACTTGTATCTTTCAGGGGTGTCATATTGTGGAGCGGAGACTGCGCTTACAACTACTTATACAGAATACACAAGTGAGTGGACAACCAATCCTGCCACAGGCTTAGCTTGGACGTGGTCAGACATAGACAATTTGGAAGCAGGCGTGAGGTCGAAAGTGTCTGGCTTATGGACAGGTGAAATAAGGGTTACCCAACTGTACGTTAAAGTCATGGAGGCTGGGACCTACGCACATTGGGATGATCCGCTGCCAGACTATAACAGTGACACTGACTACGTTTCAGCAATCGCAGGCGGACTGAGTCGAAGTTCAGGACTACCAGACTCAAGCGGTTGGACCCCCGCAAGAGTGCAGGTCACAATTGTTGCGAAGACTGATATCCCTACAGATGAGAAGGTTCGAATAATGCTGGTTAATGGAACGACGGGGGCTCAGTATCTTGGGTCAACTTCTTTCACTCTGACAACTTCCTATGCAACTTACACATCTGTGTGGACAAGCGATCCTGCAGGTGGGGCTTGGAGTTGGGCAGGTATGAATGGGAAGGAGGCAGGCGTGCTATCAGTACAGACTGGCACTGTGTGGAAAGGTGAAATACGAGTTACACAACTATACGTTATAGTTGGCAGGGATGGAACTTACGAGAACTGGGATGAAGCAAGTGCAAACGGTGACACTGACTACTTTTCCGCAACTATGACGGCGATGGAAGAAAGTTCGCAACTCCAAGATGTCACTAGTCCTCCAACATGGGAGATAGGAAGAGTGGGAGTAGCTATAGTCGCGCGAACCAACATGACTACTGATGAACAAGTGGCACTGATGCTTGTCATTGGAGGAACTGCATATGCAACGGAAGCAAAATCCCTAACCACAACTTATACAACGTACACCGCTGATTGGGGAAAGAACCCCAAGTTCAACATACCTTGGAACTGGACAGCCGTAAATTCGTTGGAGGCTGGCGTGGCATCAAAACAGGTTGGCACTGAGTGGAAAGGTGAAATAAGAGTTACACAACTCTACGTTGAAATCGCAGGTCCACGGTTCATGGTAAACATTGATGTCGAAAACGTCGCCAACCTTTATGGCTATAGTATCAAGCTAAAATACAACACAGCCGTCACAACCGCCACCGCAATAATCTTTAACAACACATTCTTCCCGCCTGAACAAACTATATTGCGGGAGGAAGTAAACGACGCATTAGGCTACGTATGGTTCGATTCCCAGATGTACGGCAGTACAGAGAAGAGCGGAAGCGGAACATTGGCAACCATCATTTTCCTCGTCGACTCCATAGGTGCAACTACCCTAGATTTGCGCGTACCAGAATTCTACAGGTTTGTAGGCGGGTATCCGGAGATCTACACGATTCTAGGAGACGTCGAACGTGATCGAAAAATTGATGTCTACGATTTGTCTATATTGCGCAACGACTATGGGTCTAAGTCTGGAGATCCTAACTGGAACGACGGAAGATGCAACTTCAACGCTGACTCACAGGTTGACGTTCTCGACCTGTTCGCCCAGAGTAAGAATTACGGTCAAGCCTACGCGTATGATGGCTACTTCAGCAATATCTAATATATCTAGGCAAAGAATAATGGAGAAAATCGGCGAAATCGCTAACCTCCTATCTATTTCTACTTCCGATGATAATATTAGAAAGAGACATGGTGCGAGGTTATTTTAGGAACCTTTTAATTCATTGAAACGATATTGAATAATTGTAAAGGAGAGCGGAGTAGAGGAGAAAGATGCGTGGAAAATGTCGATTTTGGTTGCACCTCGTTCTTATTGTTTCGCTCATTTTTACAGCCACGCTGATTTTGAGTCCAGCCTACGCCAGCCCAACCGACCTCCGCGTTGATCCTTTTCCAATCATTGACATAAGCAAGACGCCTGGCAATACCTTCACCATCAACATAGACGTGATAGAAGTCGCCGGTCTCTTT
>Ga0315310_10001286_pt1 | contig 15830 bp, 12 predicted proteins | sample TDP5_MG_FD_203630 | JGI IMG/M metagenome (GOLD analysis project Ga0315310, IMG submission 203630) | Freshwater sediment microbial communities from Lake Towuti, South Sulawesi, Indonesia - TDP5 | ecosystem: Environmental > Aquatic > Freshwater > Lake > Sediment | place: Indonesia: South Sulawesi... | reverse complement strand
TCTCGTGCTTCTTCTCGCCCTTGATGGTGAGAGTATCGCCTTCAACCGCGATGTTGAGCTCCTCTTTCTTGATCCCGGGAAGCTCTGCCTTCAGATAGATGTTGTTCGAGTCCTCATGGATGTCCACAGGGGGCAGCCAGCCTTCGCGGAGCAATGGGGTCTCGGTGCGAACAGGGTAGCCAAAGGCCGATTCAAACAGCCTGTTGACCCTGTCCTGGAGCGTGCGCATCTCCCTGAAGGGTTCCCACAGCTCAAGAGGTCTCCTTTTAATAATAGCCACTTTTTTCACCCCCTTTCCTATTGATAAAATTAATTACTTTTTCCTTGCTGTCAAGAGGCTTTTGCCAGCGGTATATAGGCATTGATTTGATTGTTATAAAGTGATATTGTATTAGAAAAATTGGACGAAAAGTGGAATCTGTAAGCAGGAGGTGGCTGATATGAAAGAGCTTGTGGAAAAAATAGCAAAGGCACTTGTGGATAAACCTGATGAAGTGCAGGTAAAGGAGATTGAGGGAGAACATACATGCGTCCTCGAACTCAAGGTTGCCAAGGAAGATATAGGAAAAGTCATAGGGAAGGACGGGAAACACGCTCAGGCTATCAGGACCATTCTTTCGGCTATAGGCGGTAAAAAGAATAAAAGATACTCGTTGGAGATCTTAGACTGATTCATGAGTTTGCGCCCTTTAGGGCTATTAATTGCTGCCCCCATTGAAATACTCCTTGGGATTTTTTATGGATATAATGGTATTCGCGAGATTATTGAGGCCGTTGGTTCGTCGTCGTCCCAGATTTTGATTCTCGGTATTGTTCATATTTTTTTATCCATAGCTTTACTAACCGGAGGGGTAGGGTTATTAATGATCAAGAGATGGGGAAGAACACTAAGTCTTATCGTTGCCGTCCTATTTATTCTCTACGATGTGTTTTCACTCGTCGGAATTCTCGTATTTGAGTCCCCTGCTTACATTAAGAGTGTAGCTCCTTTGCTCCCTATTAAAGCCGTGTTGCTTGGATTATTTGTGGCCATCTTATATTACCTCACCAGGCCATCAGTCAGAGCTGTCTTTGGAATATTAATGGTGATTCTCCTCTTCACCGCATGCACAAAAGTTAAGGAGGAGGCGGTGAGGCTTCCTGCTGTGGCGGGGTCGTTCTATCCCGCGGATCCGAACGAACTGAGGAAGATGATACAGGGCTTTTTAAATGCTGCAAAGAAGCCAGAGCCGGAAGGGGATCTTGTTGCACTCCTGGTTCCACATGCAGGGTATATGTATTCCGGATTGGTTGCTGCCTACTCGTATAAATTGCTTGAGGGGGCAGATTGGGACACGGTTGTCATCATCGGAGCCTCCCACCGTCCCAGCCCCTTTGTAATGAAAGGGTGGTTCTCCGTTGTCCCAGAAGGAGGTTTTGAGACACCCCTTGGCATGGTTGAGATAGATTCAAGGACTGCAAGATACATTCTGGAGGGGGGAGGGAGGTTTACTGCGGATGCCGCCTCTCATCTTATGGAACACTCCATTGAGGTTCAGCTTCCGTTTCTCCAGGTTCTACTTAGGGGGTTCAAGCTCGTTCCCATACTCGTGGGTAGGGCAAAGTATTCCGATATTGAGGAGGGCGCAAGGGTAATTGCGAGAGCGCTTAAAGGGAAGAAAACACTCCTTATTGCTTCCTCTGATCTTTCACATTATCCGGCAGATGATGCGGCGCGGAAGTCAGACGCAGGTGTTCTTGATGCCCTGAAATCATTGGATCCGGCGCGCTTCAGAGAAACGTGTTCTTTGGCCGTAAAGAAAGGCATACCGGGGCTTGAGGTTGCTGTCTGTGGAGAGGATGCGATCCTGCTCACCCTTCTGACAAGCATTGCTCTTGGCACCAACAGGGCACAAATCCTGTTCTATGCGAACTCTCATGACGCTGGTGGGGCACCTGAGGCGGTTGTGGGATATGGTGCCATGGCTTTCTATAAAGGTCGCCCGGCGAGGCAGGGGAAAGAGGAAGCTTTAGAGCCAATCAGCCCCAAAGGACAAAAAATGCTCCTTTCCCTTGCAAGAGAAACCATCAGTTCATATTTGACCCATAAGAAGCTCCCGGCCCTGAAGGGATATGAAGTTAAGGAACTGATAAGGCCGCTTGGTGTTTTTGTGACCCTGAGGAAGGGCGGTAATCTCAGGGGTTGCATTGGAAATCTTGTCGGGGGCCAACCCCTCTATAAGTCTGTAAGGGATATGGCCGTTGCTGCAGCCATAGAAGATCCCAGATTTCCTCCGGTTGCCGCCTCAGAGCTAAAGGACATTTCCATTGAGATCTCTGTCCTTTCTCCAATCAGGAGGATAGATGATGTGAAGGAGATCGTCCTGGGCAAACATGGAGTGATTATCAGGGAGGGAGGACGATCCGGCCTTTTCCTCCCCCAGGTGGCCGATGAGACCGGATGGGACCTTCAGCGTTTTCTAAACGAGATCTGCACTCAGAAAGCAGGGCTTCCCACTGAATGCTGGAAGGATAAGGAAGCCGAGGTGTCAGTTTTTACGGTCCAGGTCTTTGAAGAGAGCCAAAGGTAAGGGCTGAGGCGCAGATTCCCCCCAGAAGCAGACAAACACTTGGTATTCCCATAAGAGGGACGAGTATCACTCCGGTTATGATCGCGCCCAAGGCACCACCAATAAGATCAGATGCATAAATAATGGATGTTCCCCTGGCCTTTCTGAATGAACGGTCAGCGATCGGAAAGGCATAGCCTGTCAGAAATCCGAAGAGAGCAAGAAGCAGGGAGAATACTGGAACAAGTAAGGGAGAGAAACACCCTCTGAGTATTAACAGAAGCGGGGCAAGGCACAGGGAGCATGCCGAAAGCAAAACGATGACTGTCCTAATCCCTACGCCTTGATGCCTCTGGCCCGCAGCGCTTCCTATGGAAAGGCCTGCCATAAACATCGCAAGGAGTATGCCCATATGGTTGTAAACATAGCCGTAAAACGCCTGGAAGACATATAGAAGGATAATCTCAAGGGCCATGCCTGTGAATCCGATGATCCCCATGGAAAGGACGATCCTTTTATTGATGCCGAGGGAAAGCCCAAAGAAGGGCAAGATGAGCAATGGGACAGCGATGAACCAAGGGCTTGTCCTTTCCAATGCTTCAAGGGCCTTCACAGCCAATGGAGAGAATTGTGAGAGAAAGAGGAGAATTCCGTAAAAATACGAGACCGGCTTCAGGTCCTCGTTCACTGGGGTTAATGTGGATGGTTCCAGCGCCTTCATCAGTTTTGATACCCGGAGTGCGGAAAGCCGATAAGAGATATACGAAGGTGTAATAAATCTACTCGGTATTTGTTTCTCACTCCATGTCCTTGAGATGAGTTCTGGAGTGGCCTTCATCAGGCCGGGGTCGTATGACGAAATGAAGTATGTTTTTTCCCCTGGGATGGCACGAACATAAGGAAAAACCATTTTGAGGGAGCGCATGATGCTTGTTGAGAGGAGCCTCATCTCTCTTCCGAGATATGCCTCAGATGATGGGAGGCCAAGGGAGAGTATTCCTCCTTTTTTCAGGAGTTCCCCGGCTTCCCTGAAGAATTCAATAGTGTAGCAGCGGTTGAGCATGGCCGTGGAGGGAAGGGGAAGGTCAATGAGGATCACATCGTAATGTGCAGATGTGAATTTAATGAATCTTCGTGGATCCATGAAAAGGACTGAGACTCTTGGGTCAGAGAGTGATTTCTGTGAGGAGGCGGGTAGATAAGGACGGATTGTTTCCAGGGCAATAGAGTCAAGTTCCACATAATCCACAGATGTGCCCCTGTGTTTGAGTATTTCCTCTAATGCTCCTGCACCTTGTCCAAAGGCAAGAATGTATTCCGCTGTTTGGTGGAAAAGCATGGGAAGATGGACAGCCTCCTCCCTTAGGGCGTAGTCCTGAGTTGAGTAGGAGAGCAGGCCGTTTTCATAAAGGCTGAATTGTTTTCCTTCCTTGACGATGACGATGTTCCCATAGGGGGATTCCTTTTCAGCTACCGGTATCAGGCCCTTCCATTGGAATGACAGGGAGAGGCGCTCCAGATGTTTTGAGGAGATTAACAGGGAAAACCCAATCATGAGAGATAGAAGGACAAAGGCGTATTTCCTTACCATGGTCCAGCTACTGGAGTTTGCTGAGAGCATGAACAGGATAGAGCAGATGATCTGGAGGAAAGAGATAGAAAGAGCAATGTTGAACGAACTAAAGTTTGGGATGAGAATGAATGTAAGGACAGCGCCCCCGAATACAGCTCCGACACCTTCAAGTGCATAGGCTTTTCCCCCTGAGCCTCGCTTACACATAATAACCATGGCAGGGAATTGCATTCCGACAAGAAGACAGAGAGGAGCCATTAATAGCGGGGTAGAAAAGACCAGAGGCATTAGGCCAAGTGCTTCCCCCGGGTGAAAACCGCCCAGGATGGTTCTAAGGGACCTTGCGGCAAAGAGGCTTAAAGGGATAAAAAGAGCTGTAAGGAGCTGAAGGATTACAATAAACGACAGACGCCTTTTTAATGCAATGAGATGTCCCACCCATGCCCCAATGGCGGTGAAGAGCATCCAGGAGCACAGCGCAACCCCTATCGTTAGTTCCGATCCGAGAAAAGTAACTATCAGGGCCCTGAGAAGGAGCACCTGGCTGCTCAGACTCACGGCTCCGAGAACGCAAAGGGAGATTCGCATAAGGATTGACATATATATTTCCCTTATAGTAATTTAAAACACCATTATGGATGACGCAAGAAATGGCATTGGTCCAACCGGCGGGATGGTGAAACTCACAAATAAGTTCAGGAGATTGATGATCTGCCACTTCAAAAGGGATTATCTCCAGAAAAGCCTTTCTGTCCGGCAGGGGGATTGCCTTCAATGCGGTAAGTGCTGCGAGCTTCTTTATCGCTGTCCTGCCCTGATCAAGAGGAATGGAATGACACGATGTCTTATCTATCACAGGGGAAGGCCCATGCAGTGCAGGGCATTTCCCATTGACAAAAAAGACCTTGCAGATGTGGATTTTAAATGTGGTTATTTCTTCTCACTCCCTAATCCGTGGAGTTCATAAGAAGCCCTGCCAAATCCCTGAAAGCCCATTTGCCGCAGAATCTTGCGAGGCCTGTTATGACCATAGGAAATTTCGACGGAGTTCATAGGGGCCACATGAAGCTGCTTTCCCAGGTTATTAAAAGAGCCAGTGCTCTCAATCTTCCTTCCCTAACCGTGATCTTTGAACCACATCCCCAGGAGGTCATCCACAGCGGGAACGACCCCCAGCGTGTCCTATCTTTGGAGGAGAAGGTAAAGATGATAGGGAAGACAGGCCTGGACTACCTTGTCTGCATAAATTTTTCAAAGGAGTTTGCCCGGATGACCCCCTCAGAATTTGTGAGGAGACTGCTGGTAGATGTTCTCAATCCCAGTGAAATTTTGGTAGGGCCCAATTTCACATTTGGCAGGGGAGCCAGGGGACATGTAAACGATCTGATGCGTCTGGGAAAGAGATATGGGTTCAGGGTCAGGATGATCAACACGGAGAGGATCGGGAAAGCGACGGTTAGCAGTACGCGTATCCGTTCTCTACTTGAGAGGGGAAATGTTAAAGAGGCTAACCGCCTTCTTGGATATCCTTACTACATCGTCGGTAAGATTGTTGCAGGGGCTGGGCGTGGGAAAGAGCTCGGTGTCCCGACTGCAAACATCAAGCCACTGGTTGGGGTTTTTCTAAGAAAGGGCACTTATGCCGTTCGGGCCTGGGTAAGTGGAAAATCCTTTGCGGGTGCGATGAGTTTCGGGACGAGGCCGACATTTAAGGAAAAGAGGGAAATTATTGAGGTCTACCTTCTAAATTTTTCCGGCTCCATCTATGGGGAAACAATGAAGGTAGAGTTATTGGAAAGGATTAGGGGGGAAAAGACTTTCTCAAGCGCATTTGAATTGAAGGCACAGATGGAGAAGGATATCCTGAAGGTCAAGAAGATCGTAAGGGTTCTCCCAAGGGGAAGTTGACATGAAGAGGAAAGAAGTGATGCGTCTTGTAGGTTTGTTTGGCTGTCCAGTGGGGCATAGCCTTTCTCCGGCCATGCACAACGCTGCATTCAAGGCCGTCGGATTGCCCTGGACATATCTTCCATTTGAGGTTCGTCCCTCAGGGCTGCAGGCTGCCCTGAATGCAGTTAAAGCTCTGGGGATGCCTGGATGCAACCTGACGATTCCGTTGAAGGAGATATCCCTTAGATATCTGGATGAACTATCCGAGCCTGCCAGGTTTATAGGCGCCGTGAATACGGTGGAAAACCTTAACGGGGTTCTCCGGGGGCACAATACAGACGGTGGGGGATATATCCGTTCTCTCATTGAAGAATGCAATGAAGAATGCAATATCGTTCTTCATAAGAAAAATGTCTTGATCGTCGGTGCTGGAGGTGCAGCAAGGGGTATTGCTTTCGCCTTGATGAAGAAGGGCGTTGGTTCAATCAGCATATGCAACAGGGCTGTTGACTTTTATAGGGCAAAGAGGCTTGTTAGAGATATCAAGAGGGCATTTCCTGGGGCGAAACTCGCTGTCATTCCCCTTAAAGAGAAGGCTCTGGCACGGATTTTTCCATCGGTGGACCTGCTGATCCATGCCACCCCCATGGGGATGGGAGGTAAGGGTGTTGTCCCGCTTCCACTTGAGGAGCTTAGAAGGGAGGCTGTGGTCTCGGATATCGTCTATAATCCCAGGGTTACACCCCTGCTAAGGCAGGCGCTTAATCTCGGTCTCCGGGTCCATCACGGAATAGGAATGCTCCTTCACCAGGGAGCCATGAGCTTTGAGATCTGGACGAAAAGAAAGGCCCCCCTCAACATCATGAGAAAGGCAATCTGAAAAAACCCTTTGTCTTAAGCTGGCTAAAAAAAGTCCCACAATTTATAGAACTAAACAGGAGAGTCGAAGGATTGACACTCTTGCTTAACACTTCTATAATTTTTATTAGATATGGCAGAAAAACTTGGTGAACTTCTTGTAAGAGACAAGCTGATCAGTCCGGATCAGCTTAAAAAGGCTATAGAGCAGCAGAAAATCTCCGGCGGCAGGCTTGGAACGCAGCTTACAAAGCTTGGATATATCGGCGAGGAAGAGCTTCTTTCCTTTCTGAGCAAACAATACGGGGTTCCTGCAATAGATCTGAAGGAGTTTGATATTGAACCGGAGGTCATCAAGGCGGTTCCCAGGGAAGTTGCTCTCAAGCATCAGGTAATTCCTGTTAACAGGGCAGGGTCAACCCTTGTTGTTGCCACTTCAGATCCGTCCAATATTTTTGCCCTGGACGATATCAAGTTCATCACAAATTATAATATTGAGCCTGTTGTGGCCTCCGAGGACTCCATCAGGGAGGCTCTTAACAAATACTATGGAGAAAGCGGAAGCACAGGGGGTGCCGTAGATACGGTTGTGGGCGATGTGATGAAGGAGTTTAGTGATGAGGGATATGAGGTTGTGGGAGAAGGAGACGATGACATCGCCGACGCAGCAAAGGGCGCTGAGGAAGCACCGATCATCAAACTCGTTAACCTTGTCCTCACAGAGGCCATAAAGAGGAATGTCAGCGATATCCATGTGGAATGTTATGAGAAGGAATTCAGGATCAGGCTCAGGCTTGACGGGGAGCTCTTTGAGTTCATGAAGCCCCCGCTCAGGATCAAGAATGCCGTGGTCTCCCGCCTCAAGATCATGGCAGAGCTGGATATCGCAGAGCGCAGGCTTCCTCAGGACGGCAGGATCAAGATCCGGGCAGCAGGGAAGGAGATGGATTTTCGCGTTTCAGTCCTTCCGTGCGTGTATGGAGAGAAGGTTGTAATGAGGCTCCTTGACAAGTCCAATCTTCAGCTTGACATGACAAAGCTTGGCTTTGAAGAGGAACAGCTCAAGCAATTTAAAGATGGCATTTATCAGCCTTACGGGATGGTGCTGGTCACGGGCCCTACCGGGAGCGGGAAGACAACGACCCTGTATTCCGCCCTTTCCGAACTAAACAAGGCTACGACCAATATCATTACTGCCGAAGACCCAGTTGAATATAACATAGAGGGCTTAAACCAGGTCCAGATGCAGGAGGAGATAGGGCTCAACTTTGCCACTGCCCTTAGGTCCTTCCTCAGGCAGGACCCCAATGTCATCCTGGTAGGAGAGATCAGGGACTTTGAGACGGCAGAGATCGCTATAAAGGCAGCTCTTACGGGCCAGCTTGTTCTATCAACCCTCCATACAAACGATGCACCGAGCAGCATAACAAGGCTCATCAATATGGGTATCGAGCCCTTCCTGGTCTCCTCCTCCCTGAATATAATTCAGGCCCAGAGGCTTGTGAGAAAGGTCTGCCAGAATTGCAAGGAACCGGAGAAGGTTCCAGTTGAAACCCTTGTTGAGCTTGGTATGTCCAAAGAGGATGCAGAACAGGCTAATCCACAAAAAGGCAAGGGGTGCTCCATATGCGGGAACACAGGCTACAAGGGCAGGATTGCTGTCTATGAGATACTTCCCATTACAGAGGAGGTAAGGAACTGCATAATCAGCGGGATGTCCGATCTGGAGATCAAGAGGATGGCTATTAACCAGGGGATGAAGACACTGAGGCAGAGCGCCCTTTATAAAATGACACAGGGGGTCACCACAGTTGACGAGGTGGTGGCTGTAACCATGGCTGACGAAGCCTGAGAACAAGGATAGGGAATGGCATCAGAGAGACTTGGAGAGCTTCTTGTTCGTGAGAAGCTGATCACGGCGGATCAGCTTGAGAAGGCCATTCAGGATACGAGGAACACCGGGGCCAGGTTGGGGAGCAGTCTTGCAAAGCTTGGTTACCTCGGGGAGAAGGAGTTCCTGGGTTTTTTAAGCAATCAGTATGGAATCCCGGCAATTGACCTCAATGAATTTGAAGTTGACAAGGAAGTCCTCGACCTTGTCACGCGAGATCTATGTATGAAGCATATAATCATACCGGTCAACAGGGCAGGCAATACACTTATTGTTGCAGTTTCCGATCCATCAAACATGTCTGCCCTGGAAGACTTGAGGTTTGTCACCGGATATAACATTGAGATGGTTGTAGCCTCTGAGGAGTCTATCAAGAAAGCCATGGATAAGTTCTATGACACCGGGATTCAGGTCTCTGAAACACTGGATGATTTTACGGATACCCTCGAGGTCATGGTCAAGGGAGAGGAGGTTGACGTCAAAGACCTTGAGAAGGAGGCCGAGGATGCTCCCATCGTCAAGCTTGTGAACATGCTTATGACCGATGCCCTGTCCAAAGGAGCAAGCGACATCCACCTGGAGCCTTACGAGAGATTTTTCAGGGTCAGATACCGGATTGACGGGATGCTCTATGAGATAATGAGGCCGCCTTTAAAGATTAAAGACCCACTTTGCTCAAGGATCAAGATTATGGCAAAGCTCAATATCGCCGAGCGCAGGCTTCCCCAGGACGGTCGGATCAGGATGAAGATGGGCAAGAAAGGGGAGGCGGTGGACTACAGGGTTTCCGTGATGCCGACCCTTTTTGGGGAGAAGGTCGTCCTACGGATACTCAGCAGGTCCGGCCTTCAAGAGGACATGACCAAGCTTGGTTTTGAAGAAAAGCAGCTAACAGACTATAAGTGGGCAATAAAACAGCCCTATGGAATGGTCTTGGTCACTGGACCATCGGGTTGCGGGAAGACCACAACCCTTTATTCAGCACTGATGGAGCTAAATGACCTTTCCTCTAACCTGTCAACCGCTGAGGACCCTGTAGAGTATAATATCCACGGGATTAACCAGGTGCAGATGAGGGAAGAAATCGGCCTTAATTTTGCTTCATCCCTGAGGAGCTTTTTGAGGCAGGACCCTGACATCATCATGGTGGGAGAGATCAGAGACTTTGAGACGGCTGAGATCTCCATCAAGGCAGCACTCACCGGCCATCTTGTCCTTTCAACCCTTCATACCAACGATGCACCGAGCACAATCACAAGGCTCCTCAACATGGGGCTTGAGCCATTCCTTGTAGCATCTTCTGTGCTCCTTATCCTTTCCCAGAGATTGGTGAGGAAGATCTGCGAGAATTGCAAGGAGCAAATAGAGGTGCCGCTCCAGGCCCTCACGAGCCTGGGCATTCCTGAGGAAGAGGCGGGTGAGGTCAAGGTGTATAAAGGGAAAGGGTGCGGGGCGTGCAATAACATCGGTTATAAGGGGAGAATAGGTATATTTGAGGTCATGCGCCTCATAAGGGACATCAGGGAGGGGATCCTGAAGGGGGATGCAACTTCTGAGATCAGGAGGATGGCCCTGGATTCAGGAATGGTGCCACTGAGGCAGGCTGCCCTGGAAAAGTTGAAGGGCGGATTCACCACCGTAGAAGAGGTTGTTAGGTCAACGGCTGTGGTAAAATAGGAATAAGGAGATAGGAGGATAAATGGCGAATCTTCACCAGCTTCTAAAGGCTATGATTGAGAAAGGCTCAACTGACCTGCATATTACGACAGGGTCTCCGCCCCAGCTCAGGGTTGATGGCAGTCTGACCCCAATGAGGATGCCTCCCTTGACTGCTACTGAAACGAAACAAATTTGTTACTCTGTCCTCACAGATGCCCAGAAGCACAAATTTGAGGAAGAGAATGAGCTTGACCTGTCGTTCGGGGTAAAGGGGCTGAGCAGGTTCCGGGCTAATATCTTCATGCAGAGGGGAGCCGTTGCAGGGGCATTCAGGGCCATCCCTTTCAAGATCCTGAGCTTTGAGGAGCTCGGGCTTCCCGCAATTATGTACGAAGTAGTTAAAAAGCCCAGAGGGCTCATCCTTGTCACAGGGCCAACTGGATGCGGGAAAACCACAACCCTGGCTTCTGTCCTGGACAAGATCAATATGGACAGGAAGGAACACATTGTTACCATTGAGGACCCCATAGAATATCTCCTTCCTCACAAAGGTTGTATTGTGAACCAAAGAGAGGTTGGTGCGGACACGAAGAGCTTCAAAAACGCCCTCAAATATATCCTCAGGCAAGATCCAGATATTGTGATGATCGGAGAGATGAGGGATCTTGAGACCATAGAGGCTGCCCTGATCACTGCAGAAACAGGCCATCTTGTCTTTGCCACCCTTCATACCAACTCCTGCGTCCAGACCATCAACAGGGTCATTGACGTGTTCCCGCCGTTTCAACAGCCGCAGGTCAGGGCCCAGCTTTCCTTCGTCCTTGAGGGTGTTTTGTGCCAGGCACTTATCCCAAGAGCAAGCGGTCAGGGCAGGGCCCTGGCTGTTGAGGTCATGGTTCCGAACCCTGCAATCAGGAACCTTATCCGTGAGGAGAAGATCCATCAGATTTATTCCCAGATGCAGGTTGGTCAGGCAAAATACGGGATGCAGACAATGAACCAATCCCTGTTCAGTCTTTATTCAAAGAGAATCATCAGCTTGGAAGAAGCGCAGAGTTACAGTCCGGACCTCGATGAACTCAAGCAGATGATTGCGACGGGTCAAGCTGTCCTGCCTGGGGCGGCTGCAGCTCAGGCAGCGGCTCGTGCCGCAGCACAACGGTATTAATTTAGAAAGAAATAGTTTATAATAATATAGGAGGAACAATATGGCAATGTATGCATGGGAAGGGATGACGAGGACAGGAGAGGTCAAAAAGGGAGAATTTGAGGCACCTGACGAGGCGGCTGTTGTTGCACAGCTGAGGCGCCAGCAGCTTCGTCCTGTTAACATCAAGGTGAAAGGAAAAGGGATGACCTTTGATTTCAAGATTCCATTCCTTCAGCCCAAGGTCAAGGAAAAGGACATCGTTGTTTTCACCAGGCAGTTCTCAACCATGATCGGGGCCGGGCTTCCCCTTGTCCAGTGTCTTGACATACTATCTACACAGCAGCCTAACATGACATTTAAGAAGGTCCTTTCTGATGTCAAGGAAAGCGTGGAGAGTGGAGCAACCTTTGCTGATTCACTCAAGAGGCATCCTGCTGTCTTTGACGAACTCTTTGTGAACCTTGTGGCCGCCGGCGAGGTCGGCGGTATCCTTGACACCATTCTCAACAGACTTGCGAGCTACATTGAAAAAGCCATGAAGCTCAAGGGCAAGGTGAAAGGAGCCATGGTCTACCCTGCTGCGATCGTGGCTGTTGCTATCGGAGTCGTTGTCCTGCTCCTCTGGAAGGTCATCCCTGTGTTTGCCAAGATGTTCGGTGACTTCGGAGCACAACTTCCTGCAGCAACCGCTTTTGTGATCACCCTGAGCAACTGGATCGCGAAAAATGGTATCTTCGCAGTGATTGTGATTGCAGGGATAGTAGTGGCCATCCGTCAGATCAATAAAACAGGGAAGGGGAAGCTTGCCATTGATGCCTTCCTCCTCAAGACACCTGTGTTTGGGGATTTGATCCTCAAGAACGCAGTGGCTAAATTTACGAGGACACTTGGGACCATGATCTCCAGTGGTGTTCCAATCCTGGATGCTCTGGATATATGTTCAAAGACAGCAGGCAACAGAGTCCTGGAGATAGCCATTCAGGAGGCACGGACAAGCATAAGCCAGGGGAAAACGCTGGCGGAACCTCTTGGGAAAAACAAGGTTTTTCCTCCCATGGTTGTCCAGATGATCGGCGTAGGTGAGCAGACAGGTGCCATGGATAACATGTTGGCCAAGATCGCTGACTTCTACGATGATGAGGTGGACACGGCTGTCGGCGCGCTCATGAGCCTGCTTGAGCCCATGATCATCGTGTTCCTTGGCGTTATCATCGGCGGGATCGTGATCAGCATGTACCTGCCCATCTTTCAGATCGCCGGCGCCATTAAGTAGTGACAAAACAACATTATTGAGGGTGAGGGTATGAAAACATTCTTCCTCTCCCTGGAAGGGAGAGGGTAGGGTGAGGGTATGAAAACATTCTTCCTCTCCCTGGAAGGGAGAGGGTAGGGTGAGGGTGAAGGAAATGATGAAGGGATATTATGGGTTTATTTAAGGTCAAGGTAGGAATAGGGATTCAAAGGAATGGGGCCAAGGTTTTATTTCTTGAGTCCCTTGATCTACTTGTGGATACAGGCGCCACATATACTACCATCCCTAAATATCTTTTGGAAAAACTCGGTGCGGAGCCCGTGGGGGAAATGCCAGTGAGGCTTGCAGATGGCAGGATTGTAGAGAAAAAATATGGCGGCATCTGGCTGAATATCCTGGGAAGACCTGTTTCTGTCACAGTGCTTTTTGGGGATGAAAATGATATCCCGATCCTTGGTGCAACCTCTCTTGAGCAGGCGGGTTTTGGCGTTGACCCTGTGACAAAACAGCTCATTCCAACGCAGGCAATTCAGGCCTCAGTCATCAAAAATTTCCTTCTTCCCTTTGGGAAGCCCTTTGCTCCCTCTCTCTGAAAGGGAGAGGGTAGGATGAGGTGGTGACCAGAGAATTTTATGGCCGCCTGAAGGGAGCCATGCTCCTTCGCGTGACCATTGTTACATTCCTTCTTGGCCTTGCTGTTGTCTTCCAAGCACGGGAGGCTCAGTCCCTTTTTTCCATTCCTCTCTATCCTCTTTATATCCTAATTGGCATCTCCTACTTTCTCACGCTTGTCTATGCACTTATCATAGATAGGTTCAAAGAACATGGACTTTTCGGATACCTTCAGTTGTCCGGGGATGTCCTCTTTGTAACAGCCATTGTTTATTTCACTGGTGGGATTGAAAGTCCATTCGGATTTCTCTACCCCCTCGTTATTATTGGTTCAGCAATTCTCCTATACAGAAGGGGAGCTCTTTTCATTGCTTCCCTTTCCGGTATATGTTATGGCCTCCTCCTTGACCTTGACTTCTATGGGATTCTGAGGATTGGCAGATGGTCTGCCACTTCAGCACACAGTGCCAATGAGGTCTTCCTCTCCGTCCTTGCCAACATTGCAGCCTTTTTTATTGTTGCTCTATTTTCAGGGTATCTTGTAGAAAAACTCAGAAAAACCGGAGAGGAACTTACGGAGAAAAGGATAGATTTCTCAAGACTTGAGGCTATCAACAGGAAAATTGTTGACAATGTTGAGAGCGGTCTTGTAGCCCTTGACCACAATGGAAAAATTATCTCGTTCAATAAGGCCGCAGAGGAGATCACAGGCTACTCCCTTCAGGAGGTCTACTATGAGCCTGTAACCTTAGTTTTTATAGAGATTGAGCCCTTTCTAACACCTATTCAGGGATTTCCGGGGCGCTTCCCCAGAAGACAGGAGATTGGATTCACACGAAAGGATGGGAGAAGGTTGACATTGGGATTCTCCATTTCCAGCCTAAAGGACGAGGGAGAAAAAGAGCTGGGGAAGATCATAATTTTCCAAAACCTGACACCGTTCAGCGAAGAGGAGCAGGTATTCCCTGAGTTCATTGGAAGCCATCCTTCCATGAAAGAGGTTTATCGCCTTATCCAGCAGGTCAAGGACTCAATGGCCACTGTCCTGGTATTAGGGGAGAGCGGCACAGGGAAGGAACTTGTGGCCAGAGCCATCCACTATAATAGTCCAAGGAAAGACACGCCTTTTGTTCCAATCAATCTAAGTGCAATCCCTGAGACACTTATAGAGAGTGAACTCTTTGGCCATAAAAAGGGCTCTTTTACCGGGGCAATAGCAGACAAGAAGGGCCTACTTGAGGCAGCGCATGGTGGGACAGTATTCCTGGATGAAATCGGAGAGCTTCCTCCTTCTATCCAGGTGAAGCTCCTGAGGGTCATCCAGGAGAAGAGCTTCAAAATGGTTGGGGGTACGCACGATATTCATGTTGACCTCAGGATCATCTCGGCCTCAAACAAGGATTTGATAAAAGATGTTAAAGAAGGAAAATTCCGAGAGGACCTATTCTATCGCCTCAATGTCATTACAATCTTGCTTCCCCCTTTAAGGGAACGAAAAGAGGACATTCCATTTCTGGCCCGACATTTCCTTGCAAAGTTCTCCAAAGAGACCGGAAAAGAGATCAGGAAAATATCAAGAGAGGCTATGGAAATCCTCAAGGGATATTCTTATCCCGGGAATGTTCGGGAGCTCGAAAACATCATGGAGCGGGCTGTTGCATTGGAAAAGACAGGGACTATTCAGGCGCAAAGTTTGCCCCCTTCACTTTCTTCTCCTAAAGTTGGTTCCTTTGTTCTTCAGTCCGATCTTTCACTTATAAATCCCTCTCCCCTGGTGGGAGAGGGCGGGGTGAGGGGGTTTAATGGGCTTCTTGACTCCTATCTTGCCAATATTGAAAGTTCCCTCCTTATTCAAGCACTTGAGAAGACAGGGGGTAACAAAACTGATGCTGCAAAACAACTTGGCATTAGCTTTAGGTCATTGCGGTATCGTATGAATAGGTTTGGACTCAAGTGACAATTATTGTCACTTTTGCCGTAAAATGTCATATTAATTGAATATCAGAATATTTAACTATATGATTTAATTGCAAAATCTTTCTGGCACACCCCTTGCTATTTAAATTAGTGAAAACCCAAACCATAAATGCCCTCTCCCTTTCCAGGGAGAGGGTGCGGGTGAGGGTAAAAAAGAAAGGGGGTGAAAAAAGATGCTAACGAAGATGAAAAAGGCAAAGGGATTTACCCTGATCGAGCTGATGATCGTGGTAGCGATCATGGGGATTCTGGCTGCTATCGCTATCCCCAACTTCCTCAAATTCCAGGCACGGTCTCGCCAGTCAGAAGCAAAGGGAAACCTGAAGAGCGCGTTTACAGCTACCCTGTCGTTTTTTGCTGAAAACGCCATTAGAAGTACGAACCCGTGTGTTATAGGGTGGGCCCCTGAGAGAGGAAAC
>Ga0315310_10001285_pt1 | contig 15834 bp, 13 predicted proteins | sample TDP5_MG_FD_203630 | JGI IMG/M metagenome (GOLD analysis project Ga0315310, IMG submission 203630) | Freshwater sediment microbial communities from Lake Towuti, South Sulawesi, Indonesia - TDP5 | ecosystem: Environmental > Aquatic > Freshwater > Lake > Sediment | place: Indonesia: South Sulawesi... | reverse complement strand
GCTCATTCACTCGTTTCCCGTCGAAATAGACACTGCCACCCGTCGGTTCCTCCAGACCGGCCACCATGTTGAGCGTAGTGGTCTTCCCACACCCTGATGGACCCAGCAGCACGAAGAACTCTTCATCCTTTATCTCCAGGTTGACCTCGTTTACCGCCACCACGTCCCTGAACTTCTTCGTCAGGTTCTCCAAGGTGACCTTTACCATGGCAGATCTCCCGTGAAATGTACGCTCTCTTCGAGTCGGTCCGACAGACTTTAAAAGCTTTGCCAGGCTTCACAGGCAAATTCAGACTTGCAAAGTCTTATATTGGTTACACGGCTCTACATCAGCACTAAGGAGATGATGAAAAATATCTGAGAAAACCGATAGAAGGACCTATTTGAAGGTTGTCGGTGGAACTGTTGGTGGACTAGTAGTCGGTGGTGCTATTGGCTATCTCGCCAAGCCCTCAGAGGCAGTCGAGAAAACCATCACCCAGACTCAGACGGTAACCAAGACCGTAACCGCAACCGCACCCGTCGTCACCACGACTCCTGTGCAGTTGACAGGCCCGGATCACGCCTTGGTAATGCTGATGGGTGGCTATCGCCCCGACATGGTTAAGGCAAGCCTAGGGGAGTTCGACACGCAGTGGGGCGTGCCCTCGTCGACGGCGACTCAGCTGCAGCAGCTTTCAGGCGATCTGATCGTGGCACAGGAAGCGAAGCTGGCGGCTGGCGCACCCGTGGATACCTGCTTATCCTATCCGTACTCAACCGTGACTTGGGCGAAAGCTGGCTGGATCCAGCCAATAGATGACATCAAGCCGACGTCGGACGGCGTCGTGATGTACGACATGAATGACATCAAGAAAGAGCTGTACAAGAACTTGCAGGACGCCTTTTCCGTTGATGGGAAGCTCTATGGTCTCCCGTACTATACCTCCGTCGTAGGCATCAAGCAGACAAACGAGAGGCTCTTTAGCCGGGAGGGCATGTCCGGCGAGTACCCCAAAGACTACAAAGAGTTCTACGACCAATTGCCGACGCTGAAGGCGAAGTGCCAAGCCGGCGAGTACCCATTTCTCGGCCCGTACTACAACGAGGCTTTCGGCATCCCCTGGACCTGGCTCTACGAGACCATGAACCAAGGCGGAGTTGGGGCTATGTTCGACGAGAAGCCCCCCTACGGACCGACTTTCGACGTGGGGACTCTAGCGGAGGAGGTCCTCACGAACTGGAAAGACACCTGGGACAAAGAGTACACGCCGCACAGCGTTCTAACTATGAAGCAGACGGACTACCTAGGAGCCTTCTCAACCGGGAAGTACTTCTACTCTGACAACGCTGATTACTACATAGGATACATGAACAACCCGGCCAAGTCGCAGATGGCAGGAGACTGTGGCCTCGTACCACCAGACAAACAACCGTGGGGCATGATGGATGCGGCGATCTACGTCTTGGCCAACAGGAAGGACCGCACCGAGAAAGACCAGCACTATGCCCAAGCGTTCATGGAGTTCCTGGGATACAAGGACAGAAAAGGGGTCTACTACGTCCCGAGGAGATGGGGGATCGAGGAATCACTGCAGTCCGGGTTCCCCGGGGTGGTCGAAGACCCCGAGGTCAAGGCTGCCTATCTGAAGCGCCTGCGCAAGCCGGAGGATCTGCAAACCATCGGAAAGCTACTGGACATAATGCCTCTCTGCTCAGCCTGGAAGGCCGCCTGGTACACGAAATGGAACGTACGAGCCATGACAGAGCTGCCCCTCGTCCTGACCGGCGAGAAGTCGATCAAAGACGTCGTTACAACGCTAAGGAGCTACGCCGACGAGTTGGTCAAAGGAGCTTAGCAGCTGGGTCACCGAAGTGCCGCTGATCAAGAGGAGTCTCAGCGACGTTCAATTCGGATTGGCGTTGCTGCTCCCCCTAATCTTTTTTGTGGTTGGTCTCAACGTTTACCCGCTCGGCTACAGCATTTGGATGAGCCTGACGAACTATGACATCAGCCGAGGTACGAAGGATTTTATCGGATTCGGGAACTATTATACGGTCTTCTTCAAGGACCCGTACTTCGCCCGTGCGCTGGGTGTTACCCTTCGCTTCACCGCTGAGGCGGTGATCATAAACATAGCACTGGGGTTGGGGATAGCTCTCCTCCTCAACGAGGTGTTCAGAGGCAGGGGATTGATGAGGATGATCGCTCTGCTGCCCTGGTCGATGTCCACCTACGCCGTCGCCACGCTTTTCAGATATATGACGAGCCCTGATGTAGGCTTGCTTAGCGCAGCCGCCCAGTACTTGGGGTTGTCTGCGGGACCCGTCACTTTTCTTACTGCGGCGAACGCCATAGATTGGGTTGCCCTTGCCTTCAGTTGGAACCTAGCCCCGCTGGGAGCGTTCTTCTTTCTTGCAAACCTACAGGTGATACCCGAGGATCTCTACAGGCAGGCGAAGACGGACGGTGCGGGAGCGATCAGACGCTTCCGGCACGTGACCCTGCCCTACCTCCGCTACTCGCTCCTTGTCGTGCTTCTGCTGGTCACCCTGTTCGCGGCAACGGAGACAACGCTGATCATGACGTTCACCGGCGGAGGTCCAGGTATCTCCACTCACACCCTGACGTACTGGGTCTATGTCCAGACGTTCCAAAGCTACGCTTTCGGCTACGGCTCCGCCCTGTCGTGGATACTGATGGTGATCGTCCTATCCATAGGTATCGTGTACTTCCTCGTCCTGACCAGGCGTAGAGGAGGCTGACAACCGTGAAACCTAAGCGTGTGGCTATCTACGTTTGCTGCGTCTTGCTTGGGCTGTGGAGCCTTGTCCCGCTGTACTGGATGGCAAACCTTTCCTTCATGTACCACCCCGAGGCGTACCACTCTCCCGCGCATCTCTACCCTTACCTGCCGACCTTCAGCAACTATCTTAGGGCCCTCGGTTTCAGCGCATACAACGCGATCACCGGAGAGATACAGGGACCCGCGGGGTACCCTGTGAGGGAAGGGCTCATCAACAGCGCCGTAACGGCGCTCAGCGTGGCCGTGGTGACCGTGCTGATAGCGAGTCCAGCCGGATACGTGCTTGCTCGGCTACGGCTGCCGCGGAAGAACTACCTGTTGATGGGTCTTGTCGGCACCAGGACATTGCCACCCATCTCGATCATAGTCCCCTTCTACGTGATCGGGTTGTCGCTTGGCTTAATAGGAACCCAGGTGGGGCTCATCATAATGTATATGAGCATAACGCTGCCCCTCATGACTTGGGTGCTGATGGGCTTCTTCGCGTCGCTGCCGGTGGAGACGGAGAGAGCTGCAAGGATTGACGGTTGCACCAGGTGGCAGACGCTAATCAAGGTTGTGTTTCCCATGTCTCTGTCGGGGATAACCGCTGTTGGCTTGTTGACGTTCCTGATGATGTACAACGAGTTCCTCTTCGCGTGGATACTCGTTCAGGGAACGCCTGCTGGAACGATACAACCGATTCTCGCCTCCATGTGGTTCATGATCGGAGAGCTGAACATCATGGCCGCGGCCAACATGACTGGGCTGATAATTCCTATAATAGTCTGTATAATATTCCAGAGGTACATAATGCAGCTCAAGATCGTGGATCCAGTATCCGTCGTCATACAGTGATATCTTCGTCTTTATCGTCGAAAGCTCGGGCACTAGCGTGCCTGAGTTGGTGATGAGCTTACTTCCGGCGAACGAGCAATCGATCGGCAACTCAGATTCAAGACAGAGGAAACCACGAGACGATTAGCAACTAACGCGATTGGATCCGATCATCCGTTGAGGCAGCTCTTATGAAGAAGTCGCGCACCTTTTTCTCCGCTTCTGGAGCGAACGGGCCTGGCTCTCCGTAGAAGAAGTGTCCCATCTCAACCTCGTATCCTCCCTCCTCGTGTTCCAGTTCGCCTGGAAGATAGCCTCTTGTTCCGTCGACATATCCGCATACCCATAGCCGTCGCCCCAGGCGCTTCCGCAGATGTCTTGCCGTCGAGGAGAATACCTCGGCTCCGATACCGGCTACGGCCAGGCCGCCCCAACCAATGTAGTGTGCGGTCACGGCGCAGACGTTCTCTGCTCCAGATTTGTATCTGCCCAGAGTGATTTCAGCCCATTCACGTAGCGCTTTCGTGTTGAAGAACGCCTCGGTCGAGTGCGGAGATGTGATTCGTTCGGGTGGATGCTTCAAGAACTCCTCCACTTTAGATCGTTCCACAGGAAAGATGGGAACCTCCAACTCAGCGAGATGGCTCCTCGGGCATGAAAGCTTGATCAAGCTCGCGGAACCTATTGCCTGCAGGACATAGTCCGCCAAGAGCTCCGACACCTCCGCCAGCTGCGTCAGAGACCCGCGAAAGGCGAGGGGATTCACGCCAGCGGAGGCTCCGCTCAGAAACACCGAGCCGTGATGACCGAATCGCCTGTCTAGAACTTGGCAGAGACACCCAGGAAGATCTCCGGAGATCATCAGGTTTTTCGGCCCGAGCACCGTTCCATGGGTTCCGAAACAGACAAGGCATCCCTTCACCACACCGCCCAGGTCTCTGGCGGCGAGAACGTGGATCGTGGGATCGATCGAGGACGTGCCATGGTCCTCGCCGGGCCCAGGCACCTCCATGTTGATAATGCCATTCGGCATGCGGCGACGGCGATGATAGGTTATTCCTTCGGTAATTGCTTCCCCGTAGGAGAATTCCACCGGTACTCTTCGTTCCATGGCTTGCTTGACGCTGGACAAGAAGGCTCGGCGTAGCGAGCGTAGCGTTTCAGGTCGGGCTTCTAAACAGCCGAGAATTCGAGTGACGGTTGGTGCCGCGTGATTATGGGTTGCGGCAAGCAGGACGTGATCTTTGTCAAGCCCCGTGGCGTGACAAATCTCCTCTCCAAGATTGTGCGACCATTCGGCAGGTAAGCCCAGTACGTCGGCGACGGCTATCACAATCGGCTCGGAGTCTACCTCAACACAGGCTGCACGGACAGCGACTGGATCAGCCACGCCCTCTGAAAGAGCGGTGCGGTCAACGTATCCACTCAACTCCACCGGCTCACTGGGAGTGAAGTCTTCGTAGCCGTAGCCCCACTTTGCCCTCATGTGTCTAGCACTTTCCGGCCCAGAGGCCTCGCACATGGCACTTCTTCCCCTTTATTGGAGAAACCTCGGAGGCGGCGAATAGCTAGTGAAGCCCGTGCGATTCCCGTTCCAGCTCGCTCAGATTCTCCTGAATCTTCACGATGCCATCGTACAGATCGTCGACATCCTCCTTCGACCCGAGGAACACTTGATGCGGGATCCAAACCGCTTCTTGACGACAGGCGCGTTCCGCGGCCGGGCACGCCCCCCGATAAAGGGCAAAATCAATCCGCTCCTCGTGGCCCTTCTTGTACGGCGAACCTGGCGAATTGAAATCGATATTCTGGAACATTGGATTCTCATACGTCGGGAAAGAGTAGCCGGAGAGAACTGGCATGCCCTCCGCCTTCAAGGCCTCAACGAACCGGCCTCGTGAAAGCCCATCCCACTGCGCGGCATCATAACGAAGAATCACTAGGTAGTAGACCTTCCTTTCCGCCTTTGCGTTTTGTCGCGTCGGCTCGATCCCGGGAATTTTTCTCAGTCGACCGAAGAAGTACTCGACGTTCTTTTCACGGATCGTGTTCTGAGCTTCCATTTTCGCCAGCTGTGTGAGCAAGATCGCCCCCTGAAATTCGGTCATTCTATAGTTCCACGCGAGCCTGAAGTGTTCGTACCAGAGCCCCTTTGGTTCACGGCCAACGTGGCGAAGTGACCACGCAAGCTCTCCCAGGTGGTCGTCCTGGGCCGTAATGATGCCGCCCTCACCGCAGGTCAAAAGTTTCGACTGCTGCATGCTGAAGATCCCCAGATCACCAAGGCTCCCGGCGTAGCGTCCCTCCTTCAGGCTCGCTCCGTGCGCTTGTGCTGCGTCCTCGATGACCTTGAGACCATGACGGTCCGCGATCACCCGAATCTTGTCCATGTCGGCGATTGCACCTCCAAAGTGGACGGGTATGATAGCTTTCGTATGTTTGGTGATCGCGTCCTCGATGAGATCCGGGTCAATATTGTATGTGTCTGGTTCGATGTCCACGTAAACGGGCAAGCCATAGGAGTTTAGAACGCAGCTCGAAGTAGACACGAAGGTGTATGGGGTCGTGATGACCTCGTCTCCAGGCCCTATCCCTAGGGCCCGGCAACTGATATCGAGGGCTGCTGTCCCACTCGTGACGGCGAAAGCGTGGCGAACATGCTGTGCTTTTGCAAAAGCCTCCTCGAACTGTTCGACTCGCGATTTCGCTGCTTCTCCTTCTGCTGTGACCAACTCTTCGGTTCCGTAGGCGTACATCCACCATTTCCCGCTCCGCACAACCTGTAGTATTGCTTCCTCATCCTCGGGATCGTGTTGGGGCCATTCGGGAAATGGCTTCGTTCGGACCGGTTTTCCGCCTAGGAGAGCTAGCCTAGCCAAGTCGATCACCAGTTTTCTTGACGGCCCAGGCCTTAAGTGCCTTAAGTAGCTCTTCCGAAGCCACGTCATATCCGAGGAAACCGAGTGCATCGGCTCCGCCGGCAAGCGCCTCCTCGGCTAGTATTGAGACCTCCTCGGGTCGTGTTGGGCCATACAGGCGTAGATCCGTGCAGAGCTTGCACTTTCCGGCCACGGCGTCTACCGCTCGGTGAGTCTCGTAGCGGACGACGTCAGGGCTCCAGTGAACGACGCAGTGAATCAGATCGAAGACCTCGGCGTATCTCTTGTAGCTCTGAACTGCAAGCCAGGATCTAGGGGAAGTTGCATCGTGACCTATGTGCATTGTGGGCACAAATGCCGCGTGAAGCTGTACGTCAGGTCGGATTGCCTTAAGTCGTTCGCGGATCTTTCTGACGTAGTCAGTTACACAGTCAAATCGAAACTGAAGCATATCGTAGATCAGCGGCTCATCCACCAGGAGCTGTGGAATCTCTGTGTCGCCTGCGAGTTGGTCTCGCAGGGCGTCAACAGTATGCTGCGGAATTCTGAGGGATTTCCGGGCGATCTCGGTGCAGCGCTCCTTTACGGCGGACAGATCCAGGTCCCGTTCGCTGGCAGCTTGCTGGCAGTGCTCGCAGAAACAGAAGCTGCCTACCACTCGAAGAAGCGGGTTGATACGGCCGTTGAAGGCGTCCTGCTCCAACATTGTCTGCGGCATCTTGTCCAGCAATATGGCGTCCACCTCATATCGGGATGCGATGTCTTCGATCATGGCGTTTCGATACCGAAGTACTTCGGGGTTGTTGAAGCAGAAGAAGAGTCTATCTCTAGACCCGAAGAGATTCTGCACCGAACATTCAGGGTGTTCCTTCGCAAATCGTCCCGCCGCGAACATGGGGACCAGCGCGGCGACCGCAAGCCCCTCCTCCTTGGCAGCCTTCGTCACCTCTTCAAGGAGGTCGATGCCTGCAAAGTCTCGGCTTCGCTCAGGCTGTAGCAAGCATCCCTTGTACTTTGACGGCTCTGGTTCGAAGAATACACGGTCAGTCTCTAATGCATAGATTCCTCTCTGAGGGTATCGGGGCTGGATTATCCGATACCCGGTGTAGAGACTGGTGAAGATAGCCAAGGCATCTCCACCAACATCCCGAACTCCCCGACAAAGCCTAGCCGCGCCTTCATCGGCAACAGCAGGACCAAAAGTGACGAGCCACCGTTTCATAAAACATCTCGAACTTCTTGCCATAACAGATATTTAAGCTGAAGCATTCAGATAGTTTGATGGCCTCCGCCAAATCCTTTGATCGAAAGAGTTATTCGTCCGTTAACCCAACGTCTCCGAGTCGCGGGAAGCACGATGACTGTCAACGTCGGACTGATCGGGTTAGGATTCATGGGCAAGACCCACCTCGAAGTTTACGGAAACCTCGGAAATGTGAAGGTTGTGGCCGTTGCCGATCAGCTGATCGAAAGGGCAAATCAGGTAGCCAGCCAGATAGACGGACGAGCCTATGAATTGCAGGATGAACTGATGGAAGACCCGAAAGTGGACATGGTTGACATATGTCTTCCAACTCACCTTCATGCGGAAACAGCTGTAAAGGCTGCTGATAGTGGGAAGCACATACTGTGCGAGAAACCCATTAGCCTCGATCTCGGTGAAGCAGACAAGATGATCAGCGCCGCTAGGAGAAATAACGTCAAGTTCATGGTTGCCCACGTAATCAGGTTCTGGCCTGAGTATCGGATGCTGACGGAGATGAAAGAGGCAGGTGAGCTCGGGATGCTTCGTTCTCTGGTTTGCGTTAGGCTCAGCGCCAGACCGGCATGGGCTCAAGGAAACTGGATCATAGATGAAAGGAAGAGCGGCTCCGCAGCCCTGGATCTACACATTCACGATACGGACTACGTCCTGTATCTTTTAGGAAGGCCCGCCTCTGTTCTCTCGGCGGGAACGGTGGAGCATATTCAAACCATCTACAACTACGGAGATGGAGTCCTAGTTTCCGCCGAAGGCGGATGGGATCTTCCCGAGAAATTCCCCTTCGTCATGTCCTACAGAGCGGTCTTCGACAGGGGAGCAGTCGAGTTCTTCTCAAATCGAACTCCTACGCTCATCGCATATGAGGATGGAAAAGAGCCGCGGGCGCCTCAGGTGCCGATGCCGCCGATCCGTGCGGAAGCAGTTGGTGGAAATATCTCCGCCATAGCTGGTTACTACAATGAGATAAAGTACTTCGTAGACTGTGTCGAAAGCAACGAAAGACCAGCGATCGTAACCCCGAGTGACGCTCGGGCCGCCTTGGAGGTAACGCTAGCGGAGATCGCTTCACTCAGGACGAGAAAGACGATGGCGTTAGGGGATATCGTCCCCCAAAAGCAATCTTGACACATGCACGCATGTATTTGATGAGGACGAGGAATATGAGACAGTCCGGAGATGAAAAGACGCGGGTTCTGGCCTTGGGAGCTCATCCCGACGACGTAGAATTCCTTATGGCAGGCACACTCGCACTACTCCGACAGAAAGGCTTCAAGATATCGATCGCTACGGTGGCCACCGGAGATATGGGATCGATGAAAATGAGAAACCAAGAGATCGCTAGCAAGAGATTTCAAGAGGCGACTGGCGCGGCAAGAGTTCTTGACGCATCGTATGAATGTCTCGGGGAATCCGATCTCCACATAGTCTTTGACAACCCCACACGGTTCAAGGCAACCGAGCTTCTCAGAAGAGCACAGCCAGACATCGTCTTCACCCACCCACCGCAAGACTACATGAGGGACCATGAACTGACAGCGGATTTAGCGTGGGACGCGTGCTTCAACGCATCAGTCCCGAACTACTTCACCAACCAAGCGAATCCGGCAAGACCGACAAAGAAAACCCCCTACCTCTTCTACGCTGATGCGCTAGGCGGCAGAAACAGGTTCGGCGACAGAATAAGGCCCACTTTCTACGTCGATGTGACTTCCGTTATGGGGATCAAGAAGATAATGCTTGCAAAACACCGAAGCCAAAGATCATGGCTCCATGCTCATCACGGCGTCGATGAATACTTGGTCAGCATGAAAAACTGGACAAGAGAGAGGGGGAAAGAGGTCGGGGTAAAGTACGCTGAGGCTTTCACACAACACAGAAGCAACCCATTCCCATCGGACAACATCTTGAAGAACTATTTACCGGTGCTGTACAGCAGTGGACCCAAGAATCTAAGAGTCGAAGAAAATCGACTGCGAGAAGGGGATTGAATATGGTGGGTGTCGGCGAAAAAAGACTGCGCCAGATGAGAGAGGAATTCGAAAAAGTCGCGATTGTGCTGGATAGCTGCCAGACTATTGACAAAGCCCTCTCCGTATCGACTTCAGAGTTTAAGCGGAGGCAAAAAGCGGTTCACTCCGCGCTTCAGGAGAAGGACGTCGACGTCGGTTTCGTCTTTTCTGATGAGCACTATTGCGGGGATGTACCTTACTTGGGAGGCAATACCAACGTGACGATCGAGCAAGTGGCAGGAATAATGGGTGAAACGGGTTTCCACATAGTAGCAGGGCTTGAAGGAGGATACGTAGCAGAGCAACTTGCAGAGAGGTCTGGCTCCACTGTCCATAAGGTCCAGATACTGCAGCTGGCCGATGAGAAATATCCCATCAAGGCGGAGAGGCTTGAAGACGTGTTGGCGGAGGCTAGCGGGGGAAGGAAGGTCAAGACAGTAGGTTTGCTCACCCCGCGCCAGGTGGTTCCGGGGGCCTTGGTTGAGTACTTCGGCAAGATAGTTGGACGTGAAAACGTGATAGATTTCCAGGAGCCCTACTTCAGGATCAAGAATCAGAAGTCAGACGAGGAGATGACGCTGATCAGAGATGCTAGTCTTGTTGCGAACGCCGTGATGAGGGGAATGCTAGCGGTTCTGAAGCGAGGAATGGTTGAGACGCAGGTGGCTGGGTGGGGCTATTTCATCGCGAAGGAACTCGGCTCAGAGGAGAATGGTTGGGATATAATCGTCGGTGCCGGCGAGGCCAACAGGACCCTGATCGGAAAAGCTTTGAACAGGGAGATCCGAAAGGGTGACTTCGTGCACCTTGGCGTATCTCCAAAGCGCGATGGCTTGAACTCATGCCTCAGGAGATCAGCGGTGGTCGTCTCAGCTCCCAGGGATTTGACTTCGGATCAAAGGTACTGGTTCGATCTGGTGGAGGAGGCCTTCCAAGTCGGCTTCGACGCCTACTGCAGAGTTGCAAGAGAGGGACTTCCAGCGAGGCTCCAAGAAGAGGCGCTAGTAGAGTTCTTCAGGTCCAAAACCGAAGACGTGAACGAGAGATTCGGACTGCGGCTTGAGGACCTGTCAACGCTGAAGCCCTACACGGGGACTCATAACGCCGGCTACACCGAGTGCCAGGAATTCTACGGAGCCATAACACTCGATTCAAATGAACCATTAGCTCCTCAAATTGTGACGATGCTTGATGTAGCCATCAGGGGCATAGGTGACCGATGGAACGATGTAGTTATCCCAGGACTCGACTACATAGTCGTGGAAGATACCCTAGGCAAGTTCGGCAAGAGAGTCGAAGACTTCAACGCCAAGATGCCGAGGAATGTTCAGAGTCTTGTGGGCAACGTGAGCGAACTTCGTTGATAGGCATTCAAATCAGGACAGGTTCACAGCGGACAGACCGGTCGCCAGTTCTGTTGGAACGATTGGAAAGAAGGCGTCGCGGTGGTCCTATGATCTGGCGCTACGCCGTGATAGGAAAAGATCGAACGCGTTTTCTCTAAGCAGCCTCTTGGCCAGCCACATGGCATGTTGCTTTGAAAAGCTGCCCTCCTCCACCTTCTCCGCCAGGACCTTCGCTATGCAGCGCCTCGCGAGGACGGAGTGCCCGTACGTCCCTTCGACGAAGAAGTAGTCCCCACCAAATCCCAGAATCTTGTTCGATGGAACGATTTCCAGCAATTCCGAGAGTGCTTGTTCCGCTACGAGAGGCGATATCGCGTACAGCCAACACATGTCTACGTAGACGTTAGGATAGGTCTTGGCGATGGAAGCCACCTCGCTCACATACGGGTATCCAGCGTGGAAGACTGAGAACCTTGCTTCGTCATACTCTGCGAAGAGGTTGATTAGGAGTGTTGGGTGAGAGTTGTTGACCACATTCATTGTTCCTTCGTGGACCCCTGCATGGATCTGAACCGGGAGGCCGTATTTAATCGCAAGCTGGATTATCTTGTGCACCATAAAGTCTTGGAGAGCTCTCGTCTGATCAAGTGATATCTCTTGGAACTCTCTTCTTTCGTAGCCCTTCACATCGACCTCTCTGAAGACTTTTCTTGAATGGATCTCCTTGAACACTCCTTCCGCTTCGCAGTAACCGGTCTTCTCGAAGTAAATGGGCCTCTGATATGCCAACCCAATTTTCACAGCTGCTATGGAAGACGCGGATTTCTCGAACTCCATCTCGAGAGCGTTTATCAAGTCCGAGAGGCTGTGGATCGATCGATCGCACTTTCTCTCAAGTGATTCTAGATCTCCCCTCGATCGAATCAGTATAAAGTCCTCAAATCTTCTCACAGGTACGAAGAAGCGCGTGTCGACATCAACTCTGTCGGGTTCAGGAGGATCCAAGAGCGATACGTCAATTCCCGCTTTCTTCTTGAGTATCGACTCATAGAGCCCGGGCTGGTTGGCCTCCGAAATCTTTCGACTTATCTCGAGGTATGTTTTCCTGTCTATGCTCTCGACGTGATAGAGATCTTTGACCGCCGTCTCCAAAACTCTTGCGTATCCTGTGTTTCGGATGTGCTCCCAGTAGGGCTCGAATATTTGCCATCTCTGCTCAATGGGTATATGAGTATCGCGGATCAGGCTTAGCTGCTCCTTGGACATCCCTGCGACACGCAGGTCTGAAGGCGCGTAACAAGAAAAGAAGGTGGACAACACGTCGACGCTTTCCTTCAACCGGTCCTCTTCCTGCAGAAGGTGTTCGTGTGTGTCGACGATCCTGATATCGGAAACAGCTCTTCTCAGATCCTCATAGAAGGAGGCAGTCATATGTTGGTCTCCGTGCTTCGGACGACGCTTGGAGGCAATATAAGCGTTCCAGCTTTGCGCTGTTATAGATCACTTTGTTGCTTGGAAGAGTGACGGGTCTCAAGAGGATGTCGTATATCTGTTGGGATATCGTCATGGGGTTGATCGATCGATGAGGCGTTCTATGTTTCCGCCAAGGATCATCTCTTTGTCGTCTTCCTCGATTTTTAGCCGCTGTATTCTCAGAATCTCGATGTACGGGTATAGGAAAGGGGTGTCAGTTCCGAACAGTATCTTGTGGGGACCGAGTTCCGAAACCGCCTTCTCCAAGACAGGGGTGTAGGGCATGGCTGAGGTCTCCAAGAACACGTTCTCGTACCGCTTCGCCGCGTGCACCGCATCCACATACATGCACGTCAAGCCCATGTGAGCCAGGATTATGGGTACGTCCGGGAAGTACTCCGCCATCCAAGCTATGGCTAGAGGCTGCGCGTATACGGGTGTTCCCGAATGAAACATCATTGGAAGACGACGCTTTGCGGCAACCTCCATGATGGGATGCATCACATCCCCACATGGGAAGTCCTGGTGCCAGGGATGAAACTTCGCTCCTCTGAAGCCATATTTTGCTATGAGGCTGTCAAGTCGTTCTGCTGCTCTTTCGATCTTGGGATCAACTGTGCCGAAGCCCACGAGGCGGTCGGGATAGGACTCGACAGACTCAGCGATCTTTTCGTTCATCCGTTCCTCCCAGGCCTTCGGAGCCACGGACACGTCTGTTGAAAGGAAGTCCGATGTGAAGAGACATGCTCTATCGATACCTGCCTTGTCCATCATCTGTATATTCAGTTCAACGCCCGCCTCCTTGTACATGAGGAATTTGACCATCAAATGTGAATGAGCGTCCATTACGTTCATCGGACAGACCTCACTCATAGTGCTAGTAGTCTCGCTATATTTTCCGAGAAGATCTTACTCTTCGCCGCGGAGGAAATGTCGAGCGTCTCGATCTTTCTTATCTCCACGACAGGGTCTGTGTGGGGAATGTCGGTGCCGAACACCAGCCTATCTTCGCCGACGTCCTTCACAGCTTGCTCGAAGGATATCTGACAGTCTTGGGACGAGGTCTCTATGATCACGTTTGGACAACTCCTTGCCACAACCAGGGCGTCGAACCAGTTATAGTCAGCTAGTCCCATGTGTCCCATGATCAAGGTGGCGTCAGGAAATGTCTTGGCCAGGTCACCAAACTGGAACGGTAGAGAGAGCACGGGAAAACCTGTGTCAATCAAGACCGGAACGCCGTGATTGATGGCCGCCTCTATCACCGGGTGGACAATCTCGTGGTTGACTGGAAACCCTTGTGTGACCGGACTGAGCTTTATACCGCGAAGTCCGAGGGAACCGATAGCTCTGTCAATCTCTTCGACAGCTTCTTGCCCGTACCATGGGTTTGCGGCCGCTAGTCCAACAAGTTTGTCACCATACCTATTGATCACGGAGCTAAGTTCATCATTTGTCTCTGCGAGGTTTGAGATCACGGCGCGCCCCATGGGCGACACTACTGCCTTGCTGATGTTCCAATTCTTCATGCCGTCGACCAGCTCCTCAGCGGACATCTTGCAGAACAAGTCTTTCCCTATGTGTGCGTGCGCATCAAAAATCCGATAGACCATTTCGATCGAGCTAGAGCGCTACCTCTCCTACTTATATAGGAATTGCCAATGATTGACGTCCGCTCGGGCGGATACGAGGTCAGCAAGGCTTCGCGATGTTCGTCACTACCAAATCGGCGATCCTTGAGATCTTCTCGATGGTGTCCCTCTCGACCTTCTCGTGTGTATCGGTTGGTCGGTGCCAATGGACATAAGGCCACAGAGAGAACATCACCGCCGGCACTCTCTCTTTCAGGAAGGGCCAGTGGTCGCTTGACGGATGAGGGTCGGAGTAGATTATGTTCAGATCGTCCTTCAGCGTAGAGTTTGCAACGATTTTCTCCAAGTACTTATTAAAGTCCGGTAGAGATTCTGCGTACATACTCCTCCCCACCCCCGCCATGTCTATGTGGACCGCGCCCTTCACCTTGCTCAAGAGACGTTGTTCCTTCAACGTCTCCACGTAGTATTGCGAACCGAGCATAGAGTATTCCTCAGCTCCGAAGGCAACCACCTTCACTGTTCGCGTCAGGATCTTCTTTTCCAGGGCCTTCGCGCAACTTAACGTGGCCTGGATTCCACTTGCATCGTCGTCAGCACCAGGACAAAAGTAGGCCGAATCGTAATGGGCAGAAAGGACAACCTCCTCTTCGCTAGAGGTGTTGCCTTTGATCGTACCTATGACATTACGGGATTCCAGCCCGGGCATAAGTCTTCCGGCGACGTCAAGCCTCACCGAAACGTTCTCACCGTGGTCAAGCCACTTCGCTATTCTTTCGTTGTCTTCCTGACCGATGGCGACGTACGGCGCTCTCCCCCAGGTTCTTCCCATCCCGACAAGCGGAAACGGTACCGCAGGTCCGTCAGGACGGCCCAGCACGTAGGCGACCGCCGTCCCTTTCTGATCTGTCACCGAGTACTTGGCCCACTCGAAGGGTCCCTCCACCAAGTGACACGTCCCAGCCTTGCTCAGTCTGCCCGCAACCCCGCCTGGAGCCGTGCTTTCCGAGAACAACATCACCGCCGACTCCAGTTTCCGCTTTTCAGGCTTAACTACCTGTACACTGGGAAGCCTGACCGGTTTCCATCCAACAAACCTGAAGCTCTGCATCCCCACCGAGAGACCCAGGTTCCTCATTTCTGCAGCGATGTACTCAGCTGCTCCCTTCTCTTGCCTGGAGCCAGCAACCCTTTCTCCGATCTCTCTGGACAGATACTCAACAACGTCCAACTCTCGTGCCTCCGTAACCTCCCTCTCGATTGGATGGCATCGGTAAAAAGCTTCCCACCAATGCGCGCCAAGATTCTCTGCCAGATCCTTCTCGATGCAGATGGAGAAAGGAAGCCAACAGGTGATCGAAGTTCGCTTCAACCTTAAATATGGATTCCGGGTGTACATCATGTTCGGACAGTTTTCTTGGTGATGTGAAGACGACGTTGATCGAGAAGACACAGGAAACGGCTAGATGCAGCAAGCCCAGGGCGGTTTATGCGCAGGCGATCCATCCCCAGCGCGATCCTCTTCCTGTCACGAAGGTTGCTCTCTATCTAAGTGACAAGGGAGTCAGCGCGGCCAAGAGGGGCGCCGGCGCTAGGGTTGCGTGGGCGAGAATAAGGTTCAATCACGGACAAATAGACCACGCCGAGATATGTGATTTTGCTAAGGAGA
>Ga0315310_10001284_pt1 | contig 15849 bp, 14 predicted proteins | sample TDP5_MG_FD_203630 | JGI IMG/M metagenome (GOLD analysis project Ga0315310, IMG submission 203630) | Freshwater sediment microbial communities from Lake Towuti, South Sulawesi, Indonesia - TDP5 | ecosystem: Environmental > Aquatic > Freshwater > Lake > Sediment | place: Indonesia: South Sulawesi... | reverse complement strand
TCCTGCATTCGTAAGAGTTTATCAATAACCATTGATAATATTCTTGAAAAAACGGATTTAAACTACCAGATTTTTATAGATTTTTAGACTTTTTTATAGATTTTTGACTAACAGTTGGTATAATATATTTTTGAGGAAACATTTTCTAGCATTACAAGTCTCTTCCAGAAAAGATACCTTAGCTGTACACAGCAAACTTCTACTGAATTCATTCAAGTTCTCAAGAAAGAAGGGTTTCAGGTATCTATTTCTGATTCAACTCATGTGAATATTTACCGTAACGCAATAAAGGTCGCAGTTGATGAGATTGAAAAAATCAAAGCAGAAAATCGAAATAAAAAACTATTCTATATTGATTTTGATCGCTTAATGCATTGGTGCAAAAATTTTCCAGAGGAATTATCGCATGTAATGTCCCACCTTAATGAAAAGGATCTAACTTTATTTGGTCGTTCTAAACGAGCCTTTAATTCACATGCTTCTACTCAGAAAGAAACCGAGATCATTATAAATGAAATAGGCTCTAAAATATTAGGCCTTTCAAATACTTATGATATCATATCGGTTTGTTGGGGATTCACCCCTGAATTAGGAAAGAAGTTATTAACCGTAAAAAATACTACCCGTACGGGATTTTATGGCACGTGGCCCCTTCTGTTATGGAAATGGGCTTCTTCAAAAGAATATATCGAAACTGATGGACTAGAATGGGAAACACCAGATCGTTATGTTAAGGATATTCAGGAAATAGAGAGCCTTTTGATTAGTTTAATCATAATTCTGGTATATATCGGATTAATGGTCTATTTAATACACACATCTGATGTTTAATCATTTCATTTAGAGGTTTTATATGCTATTTCTTGGATATTATCTATCTTTCTCCATCCATTTTAAAAATTTAATTTAATATAATCTCTAAATTTATTCATATATTCACTAATTCTTTTTTCCCATTATTTTTTTATCGAAGTATTCGGTATTTTATAATTATGTTCCATTCGATTTATATCGTTCTTGAAAGTGGCGTTTGTGTATTTTCAAGGAATTTTATTGAAAGCAAGATTGACACTCAATTAATTACCGGTTTTCTTAGTGCTTTAAGTGCTTTTGCAATAGAGGCGGTAGGAACTGGCTTACAAAGTTTGAGATTGCAAACAGGTGAGCAATTAAGCATTCTAAAATACTTTGGCCAGAACAAGAGAACTCCACTTGTAGGAATTGTTATTGCAGATCCCCGTGACAACCCGAATTTGATTCAAAATCTGTTACTGCAGATATTAACAGAATTTCAATCCATTTATGAACGCCAATTAGAGGGACAAATTCTTAATTTAAATGAGTTTAAAGAGTTTAGTTATGCCCTTGATACTATTTTAGAGGGTAAAGTTTCATCTCGTACAAAGCTCAAAATGTATTTAGGGGTATTAATTGGATTATTATTAATGGGATCTATTTTATTGGCGTTTATTCCTGCCTTTATAAGAATTTCCAATTTGAATATTGCACAATATGGGCTCCAATCTATTAATTTTTCCGATGGACTGAGTGCAGCGGAATTACAGACGCTACAGACGGTCGTATTAACAATAGTCGGCCTTTTAATGGGATTTGCCTGCATTGTATTCTTCTTACCCGCTGTCCTAGCTGGCTACATTGCAGGAGATAGACGACGTGGTATTTGGGCGGCTATTTTACTAGGAGTAAGTGTCGGAGCAATAATTCTAATAGCTACTCCCTTTAGAGCTTTCGTTTTAGAATTCAATGTCTTTCTTTGGTATATTACCTTCAGTCCTCTTTTGATTTTTCTTGCAATTGTCTGTGGTTTTTATGGAGGCCGTTTAAAGGAACGAAGGCGATTATATCCTCTCGTTAGAGGGACTTAGAATGGTGAAGAAAGCTAAACTTGGTCGAATTGAAAAAATTTCTATTTCCAAATCGGAAGGCAAATCGAAGAAATTACTAGAGGTTCCACTTCTCTTTTACAAACACTCTCTCAAACTTACTCTTCCTGATGAATACGATATCAAAATTGATCAATTCTATGATAACTTATCTGAGTGGATCCAACAAATCAAAGAGAAAGTTGGAGATATCCAGAAAATCTATGTAGAATCCATTACTGAAACAGGGCAAGCTGCCAGTATCCAGTTAAAGAAAATATCAGAAAACAATAAACGTTTATTACAAATAATTGAAATGGTCTTAGAAAATGGCGCCCAATTTGAGATGATCGAAGAGAAAGATTTATTATTCGAATATTTGGAATGGGTGAATGCGGCTAATAGCCCCAAAGCTCTTGACATTACCTTAGAATATCTCCTTCAAACTAAAAAAGACCGCGCAAACTTCATAGTTAAAAGGGTTAAAGACACACTTTTGGATCAGGAAATAGGTTTGTTATTTATCACCTTTGATCTAGAGCCGGTTATCACCTATCCAGCGGAAATTGAGGTAATCAAATTTCGCCCTCCTGTCGTTGATGACATTATTAAAATTCTAGGATAAATGGATAATTAATTTAAATAAAATGAATTCAATATAAATTGGAAAGAAGGTTGACATATTGGTAAAGAATGAGGAAGTTTATCAAGAATTGGAATCCATTGTTGGATCAAAGAATATCTCCACGAAGGATACTGATCGAATTGCTTACGGTAGAGATGCATTTCAATTGAAGATCATGGAATATCGATTGTCTTCGATTCTATCCCAACCCCTTCCCGATTACGTGGTCTGGGTAGAATCCGTAGAACAAATCCAAAATATTATGAGACTTGCAAATGAAAAGAAGATTCCCATAATTCCTTACGGGGGCGGAGCGGGCGCAAATGGGGGAGTCGTCCCACTAACTGGTGGAATCTCTCTCGATCTGAAAAAATTAAGAAGGATTGAAATTCATGAGGAGGCCAATTACGTTTTGTGCCAAGCAGGGGTCCTTGGGCAACACCTCGAGAATTTCTTGAATAGAAAGGGCTACACCCTCGGACATCTCCCCTCTTCATTAACAACGAGCACTATCGGAGGGTTTGTCGCGACACGATCGGCAGGGGCTTTATCCAGCCTTTACGGGAGTTTTGAAAACATGGTCTTAGATTTAGAAGTCGTTCTCCCTAATGGAGAGGTCATTCACACTAATCGCTCACGCGTTCCACGCAAGGCAACTGGTCCTAACTTCAATGAATTCTTCATAGGCTCTGAAGGAACTCTTGGAATCGTCACGGATATCTGTTTAAAGATCAAACGCAATCCTACCATCCGGGAATTCGCTGGATTCCTCTTTCCTACTTTAACCACGGGGCTCCAGACTGTACGGAAAATCATGAATTTAGGCATTCGCCCCTCCATTGTCCGCCTCTATGAAGCCGTGGAAGCGCGGATTGTGTATCATATTGAAGAGATCGCGAATGAGCAAAGCTATCTAACACTTGCTTTTGATGGCTACGAGGAGACTAAAGAATTAATTGAAGATCAAAAGAGGATTTGTAGTAACATTTGCTTGAATGCCGGCGCAAAAGACATGGGCGATGAGGGGGGCAAAATTTGGTTTAAAAACCGGCTAAATATGTACTATCCCAACCCTGATTGGGCGACCGCGGGTATTCTGGCTGACACTATGGATGTGATAACAACTTATGATAAACTGGAGAATCTATTTTATAAAATGAAGGAAGCGATGCAAAATAAAAAGGTGCGAGTGATGGCGCATTGGTCTCACTTTTATACCGAAGGGGGCAGTATGTATCTCATTTTTGTAATGCTTGAAAAAAACACGGAAAAAGACCCCAAGGCCTCGAAGTTATATCAAGAGACTTGGAATAAGGGGTTGCAAACGTGTATCGATAATGGGGGGTCCATAAGCCATCACCATGGAATAGGTTTGCATGGAGATTTCATGGAACAGGAATTGGGCCCAGGAACCTACCAGCTCTTGAAAGGGATTAAGGACTACCTGGATCCGAACGGAATCATGAATCCAGGCAAATTGGGACTTTAAGAGGGTGAGTTGTATGTCAGAAAAGAAACGCTTTTCGCGGGAAGTTCGGCTTCGATTAGAGATGTGTAGCGGGTGCGTTAAAATGTGCCGGGACAACTGCCCGACGACCATTGCATCAAGCTCAGAAAGTTTTAGCCCCTATATGCGTTCTTTAAATGTGAATTTGAATGAAAAAGGAATCCGGGTCTATGATGAAGGGGCGCTCGATACGATATTTTCCTGTCTCACCTGTAACCTGTGTAATACGTTTTGTCTCCCGAAAGTTGATGAAGAAGACCTGATGAAACTCGCCAGGGCGTCTATAGTTGAATCAGGCATCGACGTATCCAAGTATTCTAAAATAGGGGAGAGCATTGCCGCCTATCACAACCCGCTCCAAGAGGCACACCAAAACCGAATCGATTCGGTAAAAGATCTAATCCCTGAGAGTGAGGACAGCGATATTCTCCTCTTCCTGGGCTGCATGGGATCCTACCGTGAAATAGAAATTGCCAGAGCCGCCATTGAGTTACTTAGCAAATTGAAGATAAAATTTACGATAATGCAAGACGAGTGGTGCTGTGGATCTCCTGCTATTCAGACCGGCTTCCTAAAGCAGGCAAAAGAAGCCATGCAACACAATGTGACTGAATGGAAGGAGCGCGGAGTCAAGCAAATTATCATGCCCTGCAGCGCCTGCTATAGAACTATCAAAATTTCCTACCCAAAACATATAGCCGATTTCGATTTCGAGGTAAAACATGCCATCGAGGCGGTTATATCAACCATCGGGGATAGCCACCTGCAAAAACTCGCTTCGAAAGTGACGTACCACGATCCCTGTCATTTGGGACGTGCTGCAAACGTATACGATGAACCCCGTGAACTACTTCGGAAAATTCCGGGCTTAGAATTAGTGGAAATGCAGCATTCCCGTGAGGCGTCCTTCTGCTGCGGATCAGGTGGCGGAGTCCGCGCCAATTTTAAGGAGTTAGCTCAGTCAGTAGGCGCCTTCCGAATCGATGAAGCCCACGAAATCGATGCCGAATACTTGATTTCCGCTTGCCCACTGTGCAAATACCATTTCAAAGAGTTAGCCAATATAGACAACCTGAAAATCTTAGATATATTGGAACTAATAAATCAATTACTCATCATTTAATTCCAATAATGGCTGAAGTTCATTCCAATTCAGGCTTGAATCAAAACATCTTCTATCACCGATAAGTATTTTTTATTTTCTAAATATTTTATTATTATGAAAGAGGTGAATAATCATGGATTTTTCTGCAGAAGAGGTAATTAATCTTGACTACTCTGATAATAAGAGAGAAGAAATTATTGAGAAGTTACAAACAACTGAATTCGATGTGCTCGTAATCGGTGGAGGAATTACCGGTGCTGGGGTCGCGCGAGATGCAATTATGCGCGGAGAACTGAAAGTTGCACTTATTGAAAAAGATGATTTTGCAGAAGGGACTTCTTCCAGATCCTCTCGCCTCTTTCATGGAGGTTTGCGGTATTTGCAGACCTTTGAAATCCCATTAGTGGAAGAATCAACACGAGAGCGAAATTGGGCGAGGGATGTTGCTTTACCCCACAATATCAGACCGCTTCAGATAGTGGGCACTGTGTATGGTGAAAGGACGGACCCAAGAAACGGAAGAGTTTTACGTGCCAGTTCTTGGAATCTGGCCCTGCTGGCTGAAGGCTTAAAATTGTATGATGCAGCGGGTAAGAATCAAAATTATGGACCATGGGAGATTATCACCGATCTCGAGAAAATAGCCGAGCTGGAACCTAATCTGAATCGTGAAGGGTTACAGGGGATTGGGCTTTATTATGATACCAATACGGATGATGCGAGAGTGACCCTAGAAACTATCAAAGAATGCGTTGCCTCTGGACAATGCACGGCTTTAAATTATCTTAAAATGATTGACATCACTCATGACGAAAACGGGATAGTGAATGGCATGAAAGTGGTCGAAAATGATAAATTCTCGCCCAATTTGAACTCTGAGCCCTTCATAATAAAATCGAGAGTCGTCATTAATTGTACTGGAATTTGGGCGGATGAGATTCTGAAAAGTGGAGATGATTCAAAATTAATTGCCCCTTCGAAAGGTATTCACTTTGCAGTGAAGAAAGAGAATTTAACAATTAACCATGGCTTTGGATTATCGAGTATCGACGATCATCGGTTCTTTTTCGTGGTTCCGCGTGAAAATTGGGTCTTAATTGGAACAACCGATACATTCTACGAAGGAGATCTTGATAATCCCGTTACTGAAAAAGAAGAAGTCGATTATCTTCGAAATACGGTTGAATTACTTTTTCCGGATGCTCAATTGGACGATTCTCATATTCTAGGCGCTTATGCAGGTATCCGGCCGCTCGTGAGGGAGCCTGGTAAATCAGCTGACGAGATCAGTAGAAAACACGTATTTATGGAGAGGGATGATGGGCTTTTTACTTTGGTAGGTGGCAAGTTAACCATTTTCCGAAAAATGGCTGAAGATCTGATGCGTAAATGTGTCCTTAAATCCAAAATTGTGGATATTACTAAAGGGGGAACTATAAGGGTATCAAGTGAAAAGGATATTGCTAAACCTCCCTATAAAATAGCGCTTACCAAGCCCGAATTTGAGGAGAGTGAGCAATATCAGGCGGCAAAGGATACAATTGATCCTTTCATTTTGGAACATCTGTATATCGAATTCGGCAAAGCTGCCTTAACAATTATAGATGAAATTTTAAACAGTAGCGAATCAGGAGAACTTTTAATAAATGACTCTGAGTATCCAGCCAGCTATTTCCCGTGGACAAGGGCGGAAATTAATTACATCGTTGAACATGAAATCCCGCGCCATTTGAACGATACCCTTTGCCGAAGGACCGAAATATGTTGGCTGGTCGATCCCTCAAGACAACGAAAAGTCGCAGAAGCGACAGCGGAAATTATGGGCAAAATTCTCGGGTGGGATCAAGCCCGAAAAGACGCGGAAATCGAATACTATCTCGCTTATATTCAACGGAACTCTTATTTTTATAAAGGAGAACTCTAAGGTATTAAACGGAAGGAGACTATATGGCAAATAATTTATTGGTTTTTGATGTGGGCACCACCGGTGCGAGAACAATTCTTTATGATATGGAAGGAAAGGAAATTTTCAAGTCCTATGAAGAATATCGAGCAGGAATAATCGAGCAAGATCCCCAAATTTGGTGGAATGCAATCAAACAGACCTGTAATCAAGTAGCGAAGAACCTTGATCCCACGGACGTATTAGGAATCTGCGCGACCTTTCAACGAAGTACTACCACCCTCGTTGATAAAGCGGGCAATGTGTTGCACCCGGCATTGACGTGGCTTTCTGAAAAAGAAATCACTGATGTCAAAGATTTTCGGATGGTTATTCCTAAAATTCGATGGATTCAAACGAATCGCCCCAAGATCTTTGAGAATGCTTACAAAATCGTTTCACCCGACTCCTATTTTTATATGAAACTATGTGGGCAAGTCGTGACCGACCCCTCTAACGCCATCTATGGAATCCTGAATACCAAGACCATGCAATGGGATGAAAGTCTCGCGGAAACATTCCAACTCCCGATAGACTTATGGCCCGAACTTGCGATCTCTGGCCAAACCATTGGTGAACTTTCCGGCGACGCAGCGGAGGAGTTAGGGCTGAAGCCAGGATTGCCCATTATAGCCGGAGGGGGCGATCAACAATGCAGCGCCTTAGGGTTGGGGGTCATTAATACTGGGCAGGCTAAAGCTACCACGGGCACCGGAACTTTTGTAGATTTGGTAATTGATCAACCTATTCCGATGACCATGGATATTCCAATATACTCATTCCCCCATGTGGTTAAAGGCAAATGGGTTTTAGAAGGGGTGGTGCCTGGAACGGGAACCGCCTTGAATTGGTTCAGAGATAACTTTTCTCAATTGCAAACGAAAGAATGTCAGGAAAAGAATCTGAACATTTACGATGTTTTGACAGCAGAAGCTGAAGCCATCCCCCCCGGCAGCGAGGGGCTCCTCATCATTCCACTTTACTTCTTCAAGAAGGGAACAATTTACGGGCTAGGGTTTCATCATACCCGCGGTCATTATATCCGTGCCCTGATGGAATCGGCTGCGTTGTCTGCGCAAATGTATCTTACGTTAGAAGAAGGTATGTCCAAACTAAAACCGCAAGAGCTAAGAGTTGATGGCGGCGGAATGAATAGCGATTTATGGTGTCAAATTTTCGCAGATACCATTAAAAAACCCACTCTCGTTTCCGAAAATAAGGATGGCGCGGCATTAGGAGCCGCCATTCTAGGTTACTATGGATGTCAAGCCTACTCTACTCTTGAAGAGGCCATCCAGAATATGGTTCGATTCGCAACCGTCAAACAACCTACCGAGAATTCAAAAGTGTATAAAAAATTAACAGGTATTTTTATGACGGCGATGCTGGACATCTATAACAAGAAAAGAATTACGGGAACCTTGTAATTCGTTTTTTATTACTTGAAATGAGATCTAAATAGGGGTGAAATTCATGACTACGATATACAATAATAGGAAGGCGCAAGAAACTGTGACTTGCAACATATGCGAAAAAATTACCGAACGCGGGTCTATGTATATCGAACGCATAGAGGATGGAGTTTCTACACCAATTTGTCATTTTTGTTACTATTGATTGAAAAAAGAGAATAAGCTTTGAGATTTTGATTCTATTTTGGTTCTGCCAATTTAGTGAAAGTAATTATTAATTTATTTCCTTCAAATTTAGCGCTTGCAACCTTAGAGTGCTGGGCGATTGTTGGCAACAATAAAATGCGTTTGTAATCGCCAATTTCAATAATTAATTCTTCTCCTTTTTTCCTTATCTGGGTTTTACCTTTTTTTACAGCTGGGAGACTAATAGTCATAACAAGATTACCATCGATGTCAGTATCAATTGTGAAAGGTCTTTCTTGCGAGTAGATTTCAGTTGGATCGCCTTTTTTCTCGTACATATCATAAGCAACTTTCTCCAACAAAGTTAGCCCTATTACTTCTTCTTCTCTCAAATATATCTTAAAAATTTTTAACGGATAAAAGGTGTTCTCAATCCTTTTCATATACTCATTCTGAGTTTCTTTCCATTTCAGAAAGTAAGGGTCGGTTATTTCTTCGGGAATTATTTTATTGACACACAGTCCATCTACATTCAATCCATATAGATTCATGAAGGTTAATGCGCGCTCACTTTCTAAAATAGGCATTTTTTCTAAGTTGGTCACAATACGAACCGTAGTTTTAGTTGATTCTGCGAGAAGTTCTCGCATATCGTTTATCCGGTCGATTAAACTTCGCATTTGCGAGAAAAATAGTTCATCAGGGATGGGGGTTCGAACTACTTGCTCGGTTGTTTCCCGGAGCGGCTCAAAGATGCGCATGATGCCCTGTTGCATTCGCAAAAGGTATTTTCCGAACGTGTTGAAAACCTGTGGAAAGCTGAGTAAACGAAAGGTATGTCCAGTGGGAGCAGTGTCCAAGACAATCACCTCGAACTCATTAATGAATTCTGCTATTTTTAAGATTGAAAATAATTCATCAAGTCCTGGTAATGCTACCATTTCACTTGCTATAGAAGTTTCTATGCCTCTCGATTGAAACAAGCGCATTAAAAAGGTCCGAACAATCCCATAATGCTTTTCAATTTCACGCTCCAGATCAATTTCAAGTCCATAGAGCTTGCTTCTTATTTCCTTTGGGGCATCGATGCCCAGCTCTAGGTCGAAGCAATCTGAAAGCGATTGTGCCGGATCACTGGATAAAACGAGGGTCTTTTTCCCGATTTTTGCACATTGTAAAGAGGTAGCAGCTGCGCAAGTTGTTTTACCAACGCCCCCCTTTCCAGTAAAAATTATGGTTCGGGCCATTAAATTCCACTCCGAGTTCCACTAAGAGAATACCATTTTTTATTATTTCTTTTATAAGCTTTAATTAAATTCTTCTCCTCAAGTTCTTTGAGATATTTTACTGTCCAGAACTGCTGAGTCCGCATGAAAATGCGATATAAAAGGTTATGAACGAAGTGAGTTCGCTGGAAGATGTAGGGAAGCATCTGGCGCACAGTTAATTCTTTCTTTTGTTGAAGTAATTTCAAAATGCGCTTTTCAGCTCTTTCCATATCCTCTAAAAATGAACGATAATTAGCTCTCTCAATTGCAGCTAGAATAGGTTTTTGGTGACCCCGTATCATCATTTTAATATCATATTGCTCTGAATAGTCTAAGATCTTCTTAATGGAGGCGCGAAAATCTTCAATACTAGTATGGATGTAAGGCGTCCATGGAATCATATCCCCAGTAAAGAGAACTTTTCTCTCTTTATCTAACAGCCCAATACTATCGCTACTGTGGCCAGGAATAAAGAAAACTTTAAAATCGCCTATTACATCTCCCTCCTCTACAGGCGTAATATGATCAATTCTTTTTCCACGCCGATAAACGAAATAATTATATCCCATTGTCACCAAGCGCCGGATTAAATAGCTCTGATGAATTCTAGGATAGGTCTCTTCAACTAGTTCCCAGAATTCAAATCCTTCAAGTGATCTCTCATGTTTTAAAATTGGAATTGCATTCTTGTGGGCAAATACCTCTGCACCAAATTCGTCTGCAAATTCTCCTATATTTTGGTAATGATCTACATGAGAATGCGTTATAATTATCTTATCGATAGTCTTAATATCCAAATTATTTAATAATCTATTAAGATATGGGAAGCTTGGCTCATTTACTGAACCACAATCGATTAATATATTTTCATTTGATTTTAAAATATTTACATTCGCATTTGAGAAGGTATTGCGACTAGGTAATAGCGTATAAATGTCTTTGCAGACGCGATATAAGCGGGGCATAATTCTATCTCGTATTATCAAGCAAAATTACGATATAAAAATATCTCACAAGCTTTTATTTCTCTAAAGTATAGAGTCTTAAACGCCCCCTACCCTCCGAACTTTCATTTTCCATTTCTTTTTAAAGCGCTCAGTTTTATATTCAAGGCGATCTCTGCCTTTTTCCTTAATTGTTCCATATTGATCTAATAGCTTCATCAATATACTTTTGGCATCTTTATTAAGAATGGTATTGGGATGAAGTAATTTATCAAGAATCGTTTTCTTATCAGCATTCTCTTCTAAACCAAGATTTTTAATGGGAATTTTATATGCTAAAGTTGTTAAAGTCTTTTCTTTTTTATCCTTATCCATTATATCCTTTTTCTGTTTGGTAAGAAAGCCTCTCACACGTATTATTCCACTATTTGATATAACATTACTTTTGGCTTTAGAATTGGGTTTTTCCTCATGAATATTTATAATTACATAGATCGTTTTATCTTCCTTTTCATCTTGAGGCATAATTATTCCTTTTTCTATTTTTCTACTTAATTATTCACTTCTAGGCATTCCTCAATCTTCGAAGAATCAAACCCATTATAACAAAAATATTTCCTAAAATTCCAAACGTATGCAGTATTTTTGTCTATTTCTTTCTTTCCCTTCATTCCGGGGTTTTTTAAATTCAATTATTGAAAGCAGGTTTTATTGAGGAAATTAAGATCAAAGGGAAATTCAATCTCACGCAAATTTATAAAAAGATAATCCCGTTGTTATGAATAATCCAGATTCCATAAAACATTATAGATCCCCCAAGAATACCTCTAAAAAAATAATAAACCAATTAGAGATGTTTTTGAAACATTTGATTAATTTGCCTAGCCACTATTGTTATATCATCAGCTATTAAAAGAGGGTCCCCGTCTTTATGGATTTTGGTCAAAATGAAAAGAGCTTCATTTATTGGAATTGCAATAACATGCCCAAATCCTTTTATATTAGTGGTAATAAGCATATCAGGCGTTGCCTTTATAGTGGCATATTTAATGTTATCTCCTAAAAAGATTGAGGGCGCTTGTGACTGCCAATTCTGAATCAATTTCAAGGTATCTTTGCTAATATCCCACAACTCTGATTCCTTAGTGGTTTGGTAAAAAATAATACCCCCAGAATCGATCAAGGCCAAATAAAGGATTTCGGGAATTCCTAATAAGCTATCGATAAAATTCAAAGATTCTGTAACTTCTTCTTCTGAAATAGGGATTCCTTTAGTTAAAAAATCCTTTTTTACAGAAATTGATTCTTTGGTCGCTATTAATTCCCCAATTGCTGGTTTTTCAGGTTCAATGGATTCTAAAGGTGGTTTGATCAGGTCAGGTTCAGCAGGTTCTGGCGACTCTGATTCAGCTTGCGAACCTGCTTTAAAGAGTTCTGATGGCCGTACAAGTGATTCTTCCTCAATTACTGGCTGCTCAACTAATTTCACTCGCCTATTAACTACCATTTTAGTTGGTTCTGGAATAGAGGGTACGGGTGATACCTCTACTAATTTCTTTTTAAATTTCTTACATGATTCAGAAGTCAAAAGTTTTTCGAGCATGGCGCCTCGGACTTCTTCCGGGAGTTTGAGTAATTTTTGCATCATTTGCGTTTGAGAATTTGATGGCATCAATGGTAATTCATCTTGAATTCGTTTGAGTAAATATTCCTCCTGTTTCTCCGTTTCCGAGGTCATAATTTGTTCTTCGACCAAACTTGAAGATTCAACTGCTTGATCAGGAATACTTATTTCCGTGCTCTCAGGTACGCTTACCTTCTCGCCCATTACGGTTTGATATTTTGCCTGCAATTCTTCAATCTGAGCTTCTGATTTTAATTTATTTTTAATTGCAAGAATATGTTGAAATTCTTCGATTGGAATGCGAACCCAACCCTTTTCTTCGTATTTAATAATAATTTTAAAAATTTCAAGAATTGGTATTTGAGTAACCATAAATATATCTTGAATACTATGATTACCATCAAATAGTGGTAATAACTTCTTTTCCTTGTCATCAAATCCCATTGCGAATGAGATATTTACTAATAAAGATGGTTTTAAATTTAATTCTGGATATTTGATAGCTTTAACTTCCTTAACCCCTTCTTTTGCCTTACCTTTCTCTGAAATTCTTGTTTCTTCCTCTTGAATTTTTACAGTCATTTTTATTATTTTATTTTCTTCCATTTTCTCCAATAATTTTTTGATTTCTCTCTCAGACATACTCATTTTTTTAGCAATATCCTGAATGGTTCTATTTCCATCACATAATTCATTTATATCATAGGTCTTCTTTGAAATCATCCCTAATCTCACAGCAGTCTCTGGAAACTTTTTGATGGATATCGGTAGAATCTCTACTTCCCCTTTAAACTCGAGTTTTAACCATCCCTTACTCTCAAAATGCCGTATAATATCCACCACATTTTTTCGAGGAAGGCGCGTTTTAATTTGGATCTCTCCAATAGAATGATTTCCATCACATAGTTTTAAAACAGAAGATTCGTCCTCCGATAAACCCATCGTCAAGGAGATAGTTTCTACTAGTTTTGGTCGTATTTGCCCTTTCGCTTCCATCGCAATAGTTTGTATTAACGATGATTCTGACACCTCATTCAGTTCATCGACATATTTAGCCAGTTTTGTCTTGAAAGAGAGCAATTGACCTTGATAACCTTTCTTAGTATATAGAGCAATTAAAATATCCTTTGCTTTGAAAAGTGCTAAATTGGTCCCAGGAAGGGGAAAATGATGATCGAAGTCTCTCATTTGTTGGAATTCTGTTATGCTGAATAACTTTAGTAGTTCCAAGTGATTATCTAAGGCGGTACTAGCAAAAAGCACAGAACCATCTTTAACTATAGCAATATAAACCCTTTCGAGAAGAAGCTTCTCCATCTCGTTCATTATTTCTCCAGAAATTTGGTCTAATGGTCTAGGCAAAGAAAACTCCCCGGTAAATGGGTTTATTCTTATCGTATATTTTTATTATATAGTGTTTGTATTTTATCGATTAAAAAATATTTGTTTTTTCCCCTTTCAAAAATAAGTAAAAAACCTAATTTAAACAAAAATTTTTAGAGCGGCGATTTTAATGGGTAATAACCTTGAAAAGGAACTAGACTTGATTCTGAGGGAATATAATGTTGATTATTCAGCAGAAAATCCTGGAAAAATCAATCTTTTCTTATCAATCACTCCTGAAATTCATTATATAATTCAAATTGATTTTGCTAATTATCCTGAAAAATCAGAATTTATCCTCCCATCCGACTTATATGACGAATTAGGTAATCCCGCTGAATTTTTGCTTTATTTACGTGATTGGAGCAGCCAAAACCCACCACATATTATAGAAGTTATTCATGAACTAGAGGATATTCTCCAAAACTTAATTCATCCTAATGATGAGATGGAAGAATTGATGATAGAGTTCAATGCTCGAATGATAGGGCCCAATCGCCTTCAAGTGAGTCTTTTTTCCTATAATAAGAAAATCTTTGAATTCAAGATAGTCCATAAGAAACCAAATCCTCCGTCTATTTATTTGAGTCAAGAGCTGGAGCAAATAATAAAGCCTCAAGAACTCAAGACGCTAAGGAATTGGCCTCACTCGCGTCTCATAGAAATATGCCGTGAGCTTTCTAGGCTAATTGAGCACCGAACAAGAATTCTCAGTGAGTTAAAACATTTAGACTTTAAAAAAGAATACAAAAAGGCTATTTCGAAAGAGGGTCAGAATTTAATAATTATAATCTCTATTGAAATAGAAAACGGCGAAATATGTGAAATTAAAATAAAACTAACTGAGGAATTTCCATTAATACCCCCCGATATCGAATTAAACGATTTAAGCAATAAATCCTTCCAAGATGACATCAATAAATTCCTATTAACCGCCTATAATGAATGGCAACCAACCAATACCTTAGTTGAGGTTTTAGAGAATTTAAGAAATCTCTTAAAAAGAAAATCTAAAAATATTTGTCAGATTTGTCATGAATATAAGTGTCCAATATGCAAAAAGCCCTTATCAATAACTAAAGCCAAAGGAATCTCAGGTGAATTTTTTCACGAATGCAGACAGCAATGTAGTTCCTGTCATACAACTTTTCATAGATGCTGTTGGGATAATCAGATAAAACCGACCCGAAAATGCCCAATTTGCCTTAAACAATCTAATATTTTCTTATAATTAATTTCCGAAACATTAAATAAAAGAAAATAAGATTAAAACAATAGAAAATAAGTATGAAAATTTAAACAAAAGAGAGGGTCTCTAATGAACGATGAAAAGCGATCAGATAAAGAGGAAGAAGAAAATGAAGAAGAAGAATCTGTCTTCACAAATCTTTTGGATGCCATAGATTCCACACCTAAAGATAAAGAAACTCTCACTCAAACAGGAGATCTTTCCGGATCAGAAACTATACCGCAGACCTTATTTCCTTTTGCACCAATTATGAGCGATCCCAACGTAATTCCTGATTATCAAGGGGCTAAATTCTATATGGACCTTCGCAATTTTGATAAAGCCGTTAATATTCTCATTATTATTCTTCGAGACCCAAAAGCCACTGCAGACAGAGGTATGGCATCCGAATTAATCCTAGACCTAGTCAAAACAAATCCCGCCGTCCTTACTCCATTATTGCCTTATCTGGTTCTCACAGAGGGCACCAATGACCCCATTTTAGAGATGAATATCAATAATGCCCTGATGTATATTCGAGAACCCTATAATGCTGTTATTGCTCAATTGAAGCTAGGCATTCAAACTTTTATTGAAAACTATTACTCAGAATTGGATACCACTTATATTCCATTCGTCGATATTCTTAGTGCAATGGGAACTAGCCTAGAAGTTGTTATTAAGATCTTAGATCTGATGACTAAGAACCATGAAATCTCTGGAAAATTGGATTATACAACCC
>Ga0315310_10001279_pt1 | contig 15887 bp, 16 predicted proteins | sample TDP5_MG_FD_203630 | JGI IMG/M metagenome (GOLD analysis project Ga0315310, IMG submission 203630) | Freshwater sediment microbial communities from Lake Towuti, South Sulawesi, Indonesia - TDP5 | ecosystem: Environmental > Aquatic > Freshwater > Lake > Sediment | place: Indonesia: South Sulawesi... | reverse complement strand
AAAAAACATGTTAAGTGAAAAGCGAATCCCTCTTGTGCGAAGCGAAATAATCAAAGTCAAGACTAGGGCTTTACGAAAAGGTGTATGGTGTAGAGTGTTGACAGGAGCGGAGAGAGCGTGCGTAGACCTAGCCATAATGGTTGTCGAGAGGGTTCGCAGCCGCCTTCTCCAAAAAGTGCTTTCTTCAATTTTAAACAAACTTGAAGAGGCTATGGAAAGCAAGGTTCAGCGCCTAATGCGTGAGATAGGAGACAACCTTGCCCAAAAGCTGAGTCAGGTCGCCCAAGACTGGGGTAACAAAGCCGCAGCCCAGTGGGTGAAAGATGCAAACTTCATACAGTTTCTCACCATAACCCATATGAACCTGCTACCTTGACGCAGATTTCGATTCGTATCCCTTCCCAAAATGTTTAAGAGTTTCTCAGAGCTAAAGAGACCAAAACCAACTTGGAGGAAACAAGCCGAACCCTTTGAAAAGCTTTGGAAGCTGAAGGGGTTAGATAAGATGGAGCCATTAGTTCACTTTGTTTTGCCGTTCGCTTCCCTGATGCTCATAGGTGTTGAGGCCAAGAGGGCTTTTCCCATCTCCCTCGTTGCCCTCTTGCCAGACTTGGATGCTTTGTTTCTTGTGCACAGGTCGATTTCCCACTCGATTTTGGTTGTGTTGATTGTCATAGCCCCTTTTCTCCTGTTGACTCATAAGTTTAAGCCGAAGCTTCAGAGTTATGCTTTTTTGGCGCTAATGGCTGTGGCGTCTCATTTGGTCTTGGACCTTTTCGCAGGGTATACGCCGATCTTGTGGCCTTTGTATGACTACTCTGCTTGGGTTCAAATTGAGCTGGTTACTCACATTGGCAGTTCTCCAAGTTTCGTGCCAAGTGCACGATTATTTACGAAGCCGACAACCTTCCAGAAGTTTCAAAGCTTTGATGCACCATTATTCACGGGCGAAGGTTTCATCTTATCGGTTGTTTTGCTTATGCCAGTTTTATTAAAAGGTTTCACAGCATTGTGGCAAAGAGCTCGGCGCTTTCGGGTGTCGATGTCAGACTGAATCCTCTGTATATAGTTGCCGTAGCTGTGCTCTCCGTTCTCTACGTGTGGACCCTATACAACATACCTGTCCTTGTGGTTGGTGTGAAAGATCTTCGGCTGTCAACTCGAAAAAAGAAGGAGAGGTCTTCGCTAGGTAGAGAAGAATTGCCTACTGTTTCTATTGTTGTCCCAGTGAAAGATGAGGAGAAAGTCGTGGGGAGGCTCCTAAAGTCATTGTTGAAACTTGACTATCCGCCGGAGAGGAGAGAGGTCATTGTTGTTGAAGACGGATCAGTTGACAACACTGCGAAAATATGTGCAGAGTACGCTGACCAGTATCCAAAGGAAATAAGGCTCATTCGTCAGTCAGCGTCAACTGGAAAGCCTCCAGCCTTAAACTGTGCCCTAAAACATGCCCAAGGAGAGATAGTCGCCGTGCTTGACGCCGATAACGTTCCTGAGCCAGACATGCTCTTGAGAGCGGTTGAATATTTCAAGGAGCCATCACTAGCGGCTTTGCAAGGTCGAGCCTGCGCTATCAACGCCGAAGAAAACATGTTGACAAAATTCGTATCCTATGAGGAAGCGGTGCGGTACGAAACCTATCTGAGGGGCAAAGACGCGCTCAATTTGTTTGTTCCTATAACTGGCAGCTGTTACTTCATCAGGAGAAACGTGCTTTTGGACGTTGGTGGATGGGACAACGAATGCTTGTCGGAAGACATGGAGATGGCTTTGAGGCTTACTAAAAGAGGTTACAGGATACGATATGCGCCTGAGGTGCGTTCTTGGCAAGAAAACCCTGTGAGTCTAATCCAATTGATAAGGCAGCGAACGCGATGGTTCCGAGGCGACATGGAGATGGCGCTAAAATACGGAAAACTTATGACGAAACCGGACCGAAGGAACGTTGATGCCGAAATGACCTTGATAGGACCGTTTCTGTTTATTCTTTGTCTAATGAGCTATTTTTTGGGTCCGTTGACTTTTTTGTCACCTTTTCAATCTGAAACTGTCTTCGTAATCGTGACTCAGGTCACTTCGGCGATAACCTTGGTGCCTTTGTTTATCATCGGGTTTGCTCTAATGTATGTAACAAAGCCATGGAGAGTGGCAAATCTGTTGTGGCTTCCTTTCATTTATGCATACTGGAGTCTTCAAACTCTTCTCGCATCATTTGCGCTTTTGCAGATTGCGTTTAGGCAGCCGAAAAAATGGACGAAAACAGTGAAAACTGGGAAAGCCGCCAATCGCGATTTTACAGAAAGAGTTCCCTCATGTGGGTTAAAGAGAGGATGAGTGGCGTCGGAAGAAGGCTTGTTTATATTCGAACTTATGCATAATCCATAAATCTTAAAAAGCTCAAAAATTACCTCGTTGTAAAAAGTGATGCTTGATTGAGCCGCACAAGGTTCTTGCTACTTATCCTAGCCGTTTATGCTATGCTGGCTTCTTTCACCAGCCTGTTAGTAGTTAAGCCTGCGTTCTATGGGCTCTCAACCATCCTTGGAACCACGATTCTGGGAACAACTGTTTTGGGAACGACCGTGTTAGGGACTACGATGCTAGGAACAACTGTTTTGGGTTCGACTCTTTTAGGAACGACCAGCCTAATTCAGGTGTATGCTACGGCGTTGGTTACTGGTCAGTTGGCTATAAGCCTAATAGCCATCGGGATGCTCGTTTACTTAGAGCTTTCTGATCCATCGTATGGTAAGACTCGCAGAGTAATAGAGGAGTTGAGAAAGAGTTGGCTGCCTCTTTCAGTGTTGTTGGTGCTACTCTTCGCTATTATAGTAGCATTTAGAATCTGGGCTATTATAGGCTAACTTTACTAATTTAGTTCGCCAGGGTATCGTTTGGGTTTGTTTGTTTTTCGCAGATTTCCTGTTGACTTAGCTCTGGCCTCGTCGGTTCTCGTTGGAGTTTCGACGGTTTCGTATTTTGTACTTTTGGCTTTGGTTGGGTATACGTATGAGCTTATTTTCTTCTCTAGTGTCGCGTTTGTGGCGGTGGGCTTGTTGATGCTGTTTTTCAAGGGTTTCCGTGGCTCCTTAGTTGTGAGTTTGTTGTTTTTTGTTGCTGTTTTGGCTTTGGTTGAGGAGGTTTTGTTGAACAGCGCCTTGGCTTGGTATGGTTTGGCTTTGGCTTTCTTTGGGTTTGTATTTTTCCCTATTTTGGGAGTCTTGTTTGCGGGTAGGGGTGAAAACCTTAGGGTTGTGTTTGAGGTCTGTGGTTTACTTTTTGCTACAAGGATTGTTTTTTCTCCTTTTCCGATTCATTTGTTAGAGTCTGCCGCTTTTCTTCCAGTTGTTTACACTTTGATTATGAGTGCTGTTGTGTTGTATGTGTGGTTTAGGAAGATACCTTTAGAGAAGGTAGGCTTCAGTACAGGCTCGATTAGGTTGCCTTTTCAGATTTTAGCTGGGGTTTTGGTTGGGGCGGTTTTGGGCTTGATTGAAAACTTTGTCTTGAACCCTCAGCCTATAAACATAGGTCCTAACGTGGTCTCTAATATCGTTTATCTTGTTGTCACTATGATGGTTTTTGTGGGTTTGACTGAGGAGCTATTGTTTCGTGGGTTGCTTCAAAACTATACGGCGGAGCTGATGCCAAAGTGGCAGGCTGTGCACTTAACTTCGCTTGTCTTTGCTCTCTTTCACATCGGATGGCTCAACCCGTTGGAGGTTGTGTTCGCCTACAGTGCTGGGGTATTGTTCGGATACTTGCTCATCAAAACTGGCGGACTGACAGCGCCAGCGGTGGCCCACGGCTTCGGAAACATTGTGCTCTACATGCTAGCTCTGGTCGCTTAGAGGCTCTTCATGTCTGTAGGTAAGCATGAGGTTACGGTTGTTATTCCTACGTTTAATGAAGAGAAGGCGATTGGTCTTGTGTTAGACGAGCTCTTTGAAGTTGGCTGCAAGAATATTCTTGTTGTTGACGGTTATTCTGCGGATGCTACGGTGAAGGTAGCTGAAAGTAGGGGGGTTAGGGTGGTTCAGCAGAATGGTCGTGGCAAGACTGGGGCTCTCAAGACGGCTGTGGATTTTGTGGATACGCCTTACGTGTTGGTGATGGATGGAGACTACACCTATTGTGCGAAGGATATTGAGCGGTTTTTGAATAATGGCGAACGTTATGTGCAGGTTGTCGGAGTTAGGGACAGAGCTAACATGAGTTTGCTGCATAGGTTCGGGAATTGGTTGATTACGCGTACGTTTAATCTGCTTTTGGGTGCTGGAGTTTCGGATGTTTGTTCTGGTATGTATTTGTTGAAAACAGATACAGCCAAGGAACTTGAACTACAGTCTAAAGGGTTTAGAACTGAAGTGGAAGTGATAGCTCAAACGGCTATGGATGGCAACGTGACTGAGGTGCCTATCAGCTACAGGCCAAGGGTCGGTAAGCAAAAGCTGTCTACTTGGCGTCACGGTTTCGAGATCCTCGCTGCCACTTTGGGTTTGGCGCGTAGGTATAATCCTGTTCTTCTGTTTTCAGCCATTGCTGGGCTTTCCATTTTTCCCGCTGGCATCGTTTTGGGTTGGGTGGCTTTAGAGCTTTTGTTGTTTGGTGTTTTTCACAGTTGGTGGGCTGTGTTGGGGTTGCTGTTGTTGCTTTTGGCTTTTCAGGCTTTGGCTGTTTCAACTTTTTCGATTCTTTTGAAGAGAACCGAGCGAAGGATTATGCGGTTGTTGAGGAAGGAATAAGTAGAATGGCCGTGCCGTCTTGGGTTTCAAGGTTTAAAATGGAACATGACCTTCTCTTGATTAATGCGCTAGGAGTTTTGTTGGTTCTCGCTATAGTTTTCTTTCCAGAATTGTTTGTTCGAACAGTGATTGGGATTCCTTTTCTGCTTTTCTTTCCTGGCTATGCTTTGGTTTGCGCCTTGTTCCCAAAGAAGAAGGATTTGGATGAAATTGAGAGGTTGGCGTTAAGTATTGGGTTGAGTATTGCTGTTGTTCCTTTGATAGGTTTGGTTTTGAATTATACGCCGTTTGGGATTAGGCTTTATCCTGTCCTGGTTTCTATGTTCTTTTTCACTTTTGGTTTGTCTCTGGCATCAGCTTTCAGGAGAAAGGCTGTGCCCGTCGGAGAGAGGTTCAATCCTTCTTTCTCAGTAAATCTGCCTCGTTGGGGAAATTTGAGTAGGATTGACAAGGTTTTGTCTGTAGCTTTTATAGGGGGTGTTGTTGTGTCTGGTGGTTTTGTAGCCAACTTTGCGGCAAGTCCTAGAATTGGGGAGAGGTTTACCGAGTTTTATGTTCTGGGACCTACAGGAAAGATTGAGGGTTATCCGACTAATTTGACGCTTGGAGAAAGCGGCACGTTGATTCTTGGTGTTGTGAATCATGAGTATGAAGAGGTGAATTATAGGGTGCTTGTTAAGTTTGATAATGAGACTATAGGAACTATAGAGAACATAAGGCTGAAGCATGAGGAGAAGTGGGAACAAAACTATACTTTTATGCCGCAAAGGGTTGGTGACAAGTTGAAGCTTGAGTTTCTTTTGTTCCGAGATGGCACAGATGGGGCGTACCGTAGCCTTCATCTATGGGTTTCTGTGAAGACGTAATATGAAAAATAGTATTAACAGTTTCTTTCTGGTTCTGGCAAGACACCGACAAAATGTAAAAGAGAAAATTGTTGAATTAGAGGAAATGAGTTTGTCCTTTATCATTGTGTGTGGTGAGAGGGTGAACCATCCCAACGTCATTTACAGGGAAGCTAAAGGAAAATGGGATGCGATAAACTTCGGTGCTCAGTTTGTGCCTAAAGCAGCTGAAGTTGTTACGCTTAACGATGTGGACGCGAGAATTCACAACCTTAACCAGGCCTTCGACCATTTAAACGCAAAGGCAGATCTCATTTATTGTGGAGTGAACGTGTCTGCGGGTCCCCAGATGAAGTTTTACAAGATTCTTGATCCGATAAGGAGGAGGTTTCATGTGGCTGCCAGCGGAGAGCTTATGCTTATGAAGAGGGAGGTTTTTGAGCGCGTACTACCTATCCCTCCTTGCATAGCTGAGGACTCCTACATTCTCTTCAAGGCGCTTGAGTTTGGGTATCGAGCGTATTTCTGTGAAAGTGCCTATGTAACAACAAGGAGGACGGTAGACGCAAAAGAGGAAGAAGCCTACAAGGCTAGGACGACCCTTGGGATTTACCAAGCGCTGAAGTATACGAGGCCGCCCCCTTGGATAAGGGCGTTTTATATATGGTTGCCTTTAATTGCACCATTGCTGGCTATAGCAAGCGAGGATGGTAGAGCATGGGCATGGGGCATTGAAAAGGCAGTAAAGGCTCATATAACGAGCAGTTACCCTACAAGGTTTTAACTCCAAGATGAGATGGAAAACATCTCTGACTAATTATGTAGCTGTTCTCATTCCGAGCTATAATAGGCCAGAAATGTTAGAAATTACGTTACCTAGTTGGCTTAAAGCCAAGCGCGTGAGCAAAGTAATCGTAGTGGCTGAGGCATCATCGCGAGATATTTTAAAGAAATACGAGAAAATCCTCAAGGAATATGGTGAAAGTGGTAAAATTGTTTATAAGCTTGCCCTCAAGAGGCTGGGTTCAGTTAGAGCTAGGAACGTTCTTTTAGATATGGTCGCCAAATACGGTCACAAGTATTCAGTAATGGTCGACGATGACTATCTTCTGCCCAATGAAAATTATCTAGTCTTAATGGCTATGGATCTTGAATTGGGCGACGAGGTCGGGGCAGTTGGAGGCGGGGTGATTGTTAGCAGACGAGGAGTAGATCCAGATTTCTTTCTAAATCTGCCAATAAATTTGGCTGACTCATTATCCGCGGTGATCGGTTATGTTTTTCTCGACGTAAAACACGGTCCAAGATGCTCGGGATTTTTACCTCCCTTTTTCATGATAAAAAAGGAGATAGATAGAATGGTGCGATATGATGAAATTTTTGACACGCCAACCGGTTTTAGGGAGGAAAGCGACTTTCAACTGCAAATTAAACACCTGGGATATAGACTTCTATATGATCCTAGAGTATACGTGTTTCACTCGGCAGCTGAGAAGGGCGGCAATAGACCAAAGATGAGTTTAGAGAAAAGGGTCTACTGGAAAGCTAGGAATCACACAATTTTCATTTTCAAATGGAATAAGTTAATCATTAGGAGAATTTGGTACTTAATTTTGTCCACTTTGATTTTATTGGTTTATAGGCCATGGTATGCTTTTTGGATATTTAAAGGTCTACGAGATGGTGTATTCACTTTCAAAACCGCTCGGGCTAACGGAAGATGAAGATAGCACATATTTTTCACAGCTACTACCCGGTTTTGGGTGGTATGGAGAGGGTTGTACAGAGGTTGGCTGAAGAGCAGGCGAGGATGGGCCATGAAGTACACGTAATAACCAGTACGTTCAGAATGCAAAGGGGACTTGGGGAGGAAGCTGTTAATGGTTTTCGCATACATAGAGTGAAGGTTGTCTGTTTTCATTACCCAGACTTGGCGTATCCTGTAGATCGCCTAAAGCAGGTACTGAGAGAGATGGACGTAGTTCATGTTCACAGCCAGAACTCCCTTTTCAACATAATAGTAGCGAAGCGTGCTAAGAGAATCGGCAAACCGCTTGTCATCGACTTTCTCGCCTTGGACTACTTAAATTCTCATACAAACCCTCTGATTAGGTTCTTGGGCGGCTACTACCAAGTGAGAATCCAGCGTGAGGCCGTGAAGCTTGTTGACGAAGCTATAACACTAACCAAGAGGGATTATCGAATCCTTAAAGAGAAGTATGGCGTCGAATCTAAGATTGTGTCTCATGGTATAGATGAGGAATACTTGACGAAGCCTAAAGATGATAGGGTGTTCAGGGAAAAATATGGGGTTTCCAGCGGGAATGTTGTTGCCTACGTTGGGAGGGCGCATCCGTCGAAGGGGCTGGATACCCTGATAGAAGCGGCATCGTTTGCCGTGCATGAAGTCGATGATTTTTTAGTGGTCATAGCAGGTGGAATCTCTAAACCCTACAAGGAAAAGCTGAGTAGGCTTACTAAAAAGCTGGGGATAGAGTGTGAAGTTAAGCTTCTTGGCTACATCAGTGAGGATGAGAAGATATCTCTCCTAGATTCTTCAAAAGCTTTTGTCTTTCCTTCACGCCACTTTGGCGAAACATACCCCCTTGTAGTTGATGAGGCCTATGCGAGAGGCATTCCCATAGTCGCCACGAAGGTCGGGGTGTTACCGTACAGAGTTGAACACCTAGAAACCGGCATACTAGTGCCACCTAATGACCCATCGTCGTTAGCAAAGGCGATGGTAACCCTACTGAAAGATGAAGGTCTACTTGCAAGTATGCGTAAAGGGCTACAGAGCGTAAAAGGGTCGCTGTTAACGTGGAGGCAAGTATGTGCAAGGCTGGATAACATTTATGAGGACGTACTTTTGGTTGACTGAACCGTCAAAGCGCTTTGAAAAGCCAATTTTAGTTTTGGTTGCGATAACTCTCACAGCGATATCTTTAGCCTCAACTCCTGCTGTCGATAAGATTCAGCTTGAGAACAGCGGGCAATACCCTCTCTTCTACGCGAGCACATTGCCCTTCGTATACTTTGTTGCAATCGCTTACTTAGCACTATTAGCCGTGTTTAGCAGGGATAGATATGTTAAGTTGCTTTCAGTGATGCTTGTCGCTGTTTTGGTGCTATTCACCCCTTCGATAATGCTGGCAAATCCTTTGGTTCCTGATCAGTATCCATACCTAGCGGAGGCTATGTGGCTAGTTAAAAATCATCACATCGTGCAATTCCATTATCTTGGTCAGACGCCAGGACTCGGGCTCATGTTCTCGCAATTTATGTTAGTTACCGGCCTAGGTCCCTTTGAAGTTTCAAAACTGTATTCAATCCTTATTGTTTTAGTTACACCACTCATATTCTTGACCGGAGAGAGGATTTGTGGAGATGGTGCCTTCCCTTCATTGCTGTTCTTCGGCTTTAGTTTCCATCAACCTAACGTGTACCATAGAAATACCTTCTTTCTCATTTTATTCATACCTATGCTTTTTTTGCTGATAAAAGGCATGCATGAGCGGAAGCTTGGATTCTCTCTCGGATATATTCTCATAGCCTCAGCAATGGTGCTATCTTACCCAGGGTCAATAGTTCCAATTGTCTCTCTAATGATTGTTGCTATTTTATTCACTTTGTTGAACGATGGGGAACGGGGAATTATTAAGTTAATCACTCCCCTATTGTTCGCCATTATATTCCTCTCGTGGAATGCATTTGCCGCGACTTGGGAATTTGGACGTATGGTCGGAGACATCTATGGTGGTTTACAAGAGCTCATTTATCCTACTACTGAAAGGCTGCTTGAGATTACTGCATACGGCGGAGCTAGCCTTAGTGAGATTTTTCATTTACTTAATACAGGGAGAATTGCTCTCACAATCCTACTAGTGAGCCTTGCTTTACCCTTAAGTGTTTACATAGTGTTCAGAAGGCGTGAACATCGCATTGAAGCAGTCTTTCTCTCGGGAATATTCCTAGCAACATCAGTCCAGCTCTCTTTATTATCATTGTTTACATACTATGGGTTACCAACTGCCTTTAAACTTCATACTTTTTTCGTATACCTCTCTGTGCCATGCATTCCTTTGCTACTTAAATTAAAGTTTGTTAAGCATAAAGACAAAGTTAAGCTAGTGTTAGGAGTCTCTGCCTTAGCTTTGCTTTTGTTAGTGCCGTTGTTAAGCTATTCAACCATTCCGTTTTTGCACGTACCTTCTAGCGAGCTTAGCGCCAAGTTCTTCATTGATACTCACTACAGTGGCAAGGAGTCCATACTGGCTACAGAATCAAACTTACCGTATGGTCTGTCCATCCTACTCAAGGGCGAAATGGTGCTGGAGCCTAAGGCAATCTTAACGCCAAAAGAGCCGATACACTATGACTCAAACTATTTGATTCTTCAACGGTTTATGACTCGTGACGGATTCTTCGTTTATCCAACGGGCTTTAAGGACTATTTAGAAACCTTAATTAGCCTGTTGACAATTAGCCACAATGTCGTGTATGACTCTGGAAATTACACTAGGCTGTTTATAAAGACATGACCATGGTGAAAATAGGAGCAAGTTGCCAGGCTCCTTTTAAGGAGCGAGCAAGCATACCTTCATTACCAAGTTTAAGGTTCACATTACTAAGTTTCTTACTGCGCAGCAACCTAACAGCTGACAAACTTCTTGACCTAGGCTGTGGTGATGGCTCTTTAACGATTGAGGTAGCCAAAATGGTTAGAGCTAATGAAGTTTATGGCGTTGATATCTCGGATGAAGCCTTAATGGTTAGTGCTCAGAGAGGTATAACTACTAAGAAGCTAGATCTCAATTATGATAGACTGCCTTTCCCCGATGAGTACTTCGACCTAGTCATAGCTGCTGAGGTAATAGAGCACATGGAGAACACAGACAACTTGCTTAACGAGGCATGGAGAGTGCTCAGTTCGGGGGGCTCTGCAATACTGTCAACACCGAACATCTGTAGCTACATTAACCGAATTCTCGTGGCGCTTGGTTACCTCCCCGTATATTATGAGGTCTCCCCAAGATGGAGGGTTGGCAAGCCTCTATGGAACAAGGTTCAATTTAATGCCTCAGGCCACTTACGTCTATATAACTTACGTGCATTAAAGGACCATTTAGAGGTTAGCGGATTTAAAGTTGTAAAGGTATACGGGGCGCCGATTTATCAGCAAAGCAAACTGGTTAAGGTGGTAGATGGATTTTTTGCGCATATTGCTAGCTTAGCTTCGGGGGTTATTGTCTTGGCAAAGAAGCAGAACAGCCAAAGCTTCTGAGTTTCGACAGAGTGCCCAAAGTGCATATAGTAATAACTCGCGTAGGTAATGCGCTTACCTTAGATGGAGTAAGTACTTACATATGGGAACTTGCCACAGCTCTCTCCGAAACCGGGTTGAGAGTTACGGTTTGTAGTGGTTTTGGCAACGCAAACTTGAACGTTCGGGCATATATAGAGAGGTACTTTGGAGTGAGTTTCAAAGGAGATTACATTTCTTTAAAAAGCGGTTGCTTTCGTGGACAAAGCGATCTCTTGTTCACATGGAGCGTGAAGGGATCAGGCTTGATAAAGGAGTTGGATCCAGACATAATTCACATTAACGGTGCTCTACCCTTACTTTGCATGAAACCCAAAGTAGCCACATACCATGGCATCATGAACTTTGATTCAGATTTGAGTGCCTCCAAGCTTGTCTTGAATGCATTCTATGATCGTATATTTTATCGATTTTGCGAATGTATCATGACTGTTTCTGGTAATGCTAAGAAAGAGTTCTTGAGGTACATAGGTATACACCGACCGGCGCCCCTTGTGGTTCCACCGATGATAAATACTCTAGGCTATCGAACACCAGAGTTGTCGAGCAGAGAAAACGCGATCCTTCATAGAGGGACGCATTCTCGCAAGAACCTAAGAGGCACGCTACTGGCATTCTCCTATCTTAAGGAAAAAATCCCCGACGTTAAGCTCTATGTGATTGGGAGCATGCAGGACGTGAAGACGAGCTCAAAAGCTCTTGGCTTAAGACTCAGGGATATCAAAGTCATAAGCGGCATCTCGAAGCAAGAGATGGAAAAGCTTTATTCGCACGTTCGCATCACATTCATGCCCTCTTATTATGAGGCTTTTGGGTATGTAGCATTGGAGTCGTTGGCCAGCGGTACGCCCGTAATAGCTAGTAGTGCAGTTGCTAATGAGCTCGTGAGACCAGAATACAATGGATTTTATGCACCTCCAAACGATCCGAAAATCATGGCAGCCTACGCTTATGGCCTCTTAACAGACGAAGAGTTATGGGCTTTTATGAGCGAAAATGCCGTTAAGGTGGCAGAGGAATTTAGCCGAGAACGGATATTGCCCAAAGTACTATCTGTTTATAAGGCTGCTTTGAATAGCCCTCTACGTTTGTTGTCTGACTAGAAAAATTTTAGTCAAGATACAAATTTGAGTAACCACAAGAGGTTTGAGGAGCCCCTAATAACAATAGGTATACCAACTAAGAACAGGGCACGCTATATTCAAGAGGTTCTAAAGGCGATTGAGCGCTTAGAATATCCGAGGGAGAAAATCAAACTTATATTCACAGATGATTTCTCCAGCGACGGAACTTTTGAGATTCTCGCAGAATGGAATGCTAGAATAGGAAGGCAGTACTATGACGTCGTCTTAATTCAGGAACGGACGAACATATCGCAGGCAAGGAACATCTGCATTAAACATCTGGAAGGAAAGTACCTGCTATTCTGGGATAGCGATGTATTGCCTCCAAAGGATTTGCTTAAACAAATGGTTAACATGTTAGAGCGTAATTGTGGGGTTGGCTTAGTCGGAGCTGACTATTCATATCAACATATGAGCATGCGCACGCGTGTGCTGGGCGAGCCCATGACCAATAAAGCCACACATGCGGTGTATATGGGGTTTACACTGATTAGGAGAGAAGTTTTTGAAAGAGTTGAAGGGTTCAATGAATTGTTGGATGTCGGCGAAGATACCGAATTTGGTGTAAGAGTTGCTGAGAAAACGGGTTACAAAATCGTGTGGGCTCCTAGACCTGTACTCCATCTGAAGTCTGTAAGTGAGACTAAAGGATTTGGGCGTGGCTTCGTTGGGTGGTTATCCTATAACTTTCACGTACGAGGAGGACAATATGCCGAAAGCTTTCATAAGTTACCCTTGCTTCTGAAGCTCAGGATCTTTTACTATGTAGCGCTACCCCAAGTTTTAGCCTCCTTTCTGTTCCTAGCATATTACATGGGCAAAATCTGGATTTTGTTGATGTTCATTGCATACATGTTGCCAGCCTTATTCTCGGTTATACGCGGTTCAAATCTTAGAAGAGGAACAATATCGTTTTTCACATTTAACGTACCTACTGGTGTTGCGCTCTCCTATGGAGCTTTAATATACGTCTTCAAAAAGTTCTTGAGAAAATAGTTAGCTATGAAAGTCTCAGTGGTAATAATTGCAAAAAACGCTCAAGATTTAATTCGTTACACCTTAAACTCTCTAAGGAGACAGTATAGGAAGCCTGATGAAGTTATCATTGTTGTGCCATCTTCTAACGACAATACGTTAAAAGTTCTGAAGGAATATCCTGAAGTTCAAGTAATTATAACTGGCAAATCAATACGTGGTTTTGCACGTGCAATAGGAGTACGGAATGCTATTGGAGACATAATAGCATTTATCGACTCCGATTGCGTGGCCCACCCTTCGTGGCTGAGGGCTTTAGAAGACCTGTATTCAAGGGAGGAAAGTATCATGGTGCAGGGAGGGCCTACCATTGGGGTTAGAGATTTGAGGCAAGTTCCTCAACGCAATCTTAGCAAATTGAAATATCTTCTCCCTAGAGATGTAAAGTTCTTGCCCACAGCAAACTTCTCCTTTAGGCGGAAGATTCTCAGGATAGTAGGGAACTTCGATGAAAAGTTACACGAAGGAGAAGACTTAGACTTTTGTGTCAGATTGCTGAAACGTAAAGTCAACATTACTATGAATCCCAGGGCGACGGTCTACCATCATTCTAAAGATGATAAGGTTTCCATAAGGAGGTCAGTAAAATATGGCGCGTCCAGAGCTGTAGTATTTCTAATGTACAAACGCCATATTATCTCAGCAACCTTGACTTCTATAATTCACTTTTCGTTAATCTTAGCGTCTCTTCTCATGCTAATAATTCGCCGATACGACCTTTTCCTAGCTGCAATTGGGACATCGTTATTGCATCAATTTTATAAATTTTGGCGAGGCTATGTACAGCGTGAACCAATGGCGGTGGCTATTAAGACATTTATAGTTAGTACAGTATCATCTTATGTATTGTACATCTCCTGTGTTGTGCATCTCTTATATTACGCGTTACTGAACACTAAACGTTTTTTAAAGGTGTTTAAGTGACTCCAAGAGTGTATGTAGCTCTGACATTCGATGACGGCTACATAGAACAGTACAGAGTTGCCCACTTTCTAAGTCGACTAGGAATGAAGGCAACCTTCTTCATCATATCTCACCTTAAGGAGTTTGAAGGATGCCACCTGCTTAATCTAAAAACTGAACTTATTAGAAAAATCAACAGGATGGGTCACGAAATCGGCTCCCACACGAAAAATCATCCGACCTTGACTGCAATACCTCTAAGTAGAGTAAAGGAAGAGGTCAGGGATTCTAAGCAATGGCTAGAAGACTTGACGGGTAATGAGGTAAAGGGCTTCGCATATCCTTATGGAGCTTATAATGCCGGCATAGTTAAGATCGTCAGCGAATACTACCAGTACGGAAGAGGAGGAGGCACAAATCTCCTAGAAGATCCATTTAACGTTAAGCTCAGAAACTTATATACGCTGGGAGGCTTTGCAAGACAGAGGAGGCACGTTAGGGGGCTACTGCAATTACCAATAAAGTTTATCAAGCATAAATGCACTACCCATATGGGCATTATTATTTTACTGCACAGGGAGAATTTGTTCGAAATACTGAGGCTGATAACGTATCTAAAATTTTTGCCTAGGAATACTTGTTTCGTGACAATGAGCGAATTTGTAGAATCCCTCAGAAATAATTGTTGAGCTTGGGTCTGGTTTGCAAAGCACGCTAAGGCTTCGCTTCTATACCCTTTTGGAGGGTCAGTTATGGCTAATGGAGCTTTGAAGCTGAGGTATATACGTCATCCTTACCTAATTTGGAGAACGGTTTTCCGGCCATTGGAAGAGCGGGATTCAAACAGGCATCGTTTAAGGCTGAACGAATACAAGGTATGTACTGTGTCTTTGGAAGAAGCCATGGGTCTCATCTTTGGTTCAGAGGCAAGCGAAATAGTTGCGCTTAGGAAACAGCTTAAGGTCTCTCGATTTTTAAAATACATCGAGTCATCCCTGAATCAGATCGGCAGCTATGGTGGGTCGATGAGTGAAGAGTATGGTCTGATACTTTACATGGCGGTCAGGCTTCTGCGTCCAGAGGTTGTTGTTGAGACTGGTGTAGCCAACGGCATATCTTCGTCTTTCATCCTTAAAGCCCTGAGCGAGAATTGTTCAGGAAGGCTTTACTCCGTTGACTTACACTATAGGGAAGGCGTCGCTGTACCTCCAGGAAGGAAGTTAGGTTGGGTCATTCCTCAAGAGCTCCGCGATAGGTGGAGCCTGCTGCTGGGTGAGAGCGCGAAGGTGTTACCACGATTACTGAATGATTTAGGATTTGTAGATATATTTCTCCATGACTCTCGCCACCTGTACAAGACGATGATGAAGGAATATAGTATCGCTTGGCCTCATCTAAGGGAAGGAGGGCTTCTTCTTTCAGATGACGTTATTGAAAACGATGCATTTATCGACTTTGCAGATAGGGTGAAGATGCATCCTGTAGTAGTTGGTCGCATGGGTGCGATTCGAAAGACTACCGTTGATGTTGACAATTCAAAAAACCAAGCTTTTTAGCAAATCCTCAAGTTAAGGCTATAAAGATGACCTCGAAGGAGCTATTTGAGTACTACCAGTCAGAAGGTATGTCTAAGCATCAGTTCAGGACTGAGCTCGAGCACCCCTTCCACAGGAAACGTTATGCGATCACAAGAGGAGTAATGGATACTTATGCTAAAGGCACTCTGTTGGATATAGGATGTGCAGAAGGATATCTCGCCCGGTGGTCTTTAAACTATACAGATTTTGCTGTCGGGGTCGATCTATCTGCGCCAAAGGTAAAGCGTGCCATGCAAGAAGTAAGAGATCATAGAATAGAGTTTCTTATTGCTTCATTCGATAGCCTTCCGTTTAGAAAGGAAACGTTCGGTACG
>Ga0315310_10001278_pt1 | contig 15888 bp, 27 predicted proteins | sample TDP5_MG_FD_203630 | JGI IMG/M metagenome (GOLD analysis project Ga0315310, IMG submission 203630) | Freshwater sediment microbial communities from Lake Towuti, South Sulawesi, Indonesia - TDP5 | ecosystem: Environmental > Aquatic > Freshwater > Lake > Sediment | place: Indonesia: South Sulawesi... | reverse complement strand
ATAAGGCCGTTATACTATCTATAAGGAGCCGACAGAATAACTCCCTAGCCTCACCCTAGCAACCAACACAGGCCCGACCTGGCAAGTGACCAAGAGAGAGAAGCCGGTAACGATCAGGTTAACAACCATCCGACAAGACGACATAAAAAAGGTGGAGGGCCGGAGGATCTCAGGACGCGGGTTCTATGTCCTTTGTGGGGCCTAGCGTTACCTCCACACCTGAGACCTCTAGGGTTCCTATCTCGTCTCCGCATTCTGGGCAGGTTACGCTTATGGTAGCGGTCAGCTCTCCGCAGATCTTCCCATCGTCCACACCGACATTCTCCAGCTCAACACTGCTAACATCGAACTCTTGGGCTGACCTGAACCTATTGCATGACGGACATCTTAACGGCATGGTGCCTTCGCCTCGTCTTCCTCTCTAGCTTAACCAGGTTTGTGAGTTTATCTACGTCTTCCTCTGCTCGTCCTAGTATCCGACACATGCCAGGATCTTCCCAGAACTCCGGATGTTCCTTGAACCGCTTATACCACATGTCCAACCTTGCCTTAGCGTTCTCTAACATCGTTTCGTGAACTCTCTTCATGGTGTCAACCAGTCCGGCCATTCTGGCCATTGTCCTTTGAGCCACTTGTAGGCTTTTTCTGCGGTTAGCTTAGGATCTTCCACCAGCAGGCTGGCAGCGCCGACCACCGCCATTGATTGCCTGGCGTGTTCCCCTTGTCCTTCCTTGGGTTTCTTCCAGGTTTCGCCGTGTCTCGCTATGTAGCTTGCTGCCTGGCTCATTCCGTAGGTTGTGCGATCTTCCGACTCAAGCCGACCTAGAAGCTCTTGGATCACCTTGTCACCTATGCCGTAGCTCTTGCTGAAAGCCGACAGAATAATTTGGGCTTCCCTGGGATCTACCCGGTTCGTCCTTGCGTAATCTACCATCTTCTTGAGCGCTGAGATCTCCTGGCCTGCGCCCTTCACCGCTGCTTCCAGGCGTGGCCGCAGCTCCGCTTTTTTCTGTATGCGTAAGATCCTCTCATGTTTTGGCGAGAGTCCGAACCTTCCAAAGTTGCCGATCCCGGCCCATGTCAGAGGGTTTAGGCACATGATCACCCCGACATAAGCCGACACAGAAACCGCCCGCCTCGTCAGGATGTCACCAGGGAAGATGTGGAAGCCATAGCGCAGCCCTCCCACCGTGTCCGTAGTTGCCACGAGTCCCTTAAGATCTGGATCTTCTTCAGCGTTGACCTGGACAGCCTTTAGCACGTCATAGGCCACCGCTTCGACTTCTTCCGGTGGTATCAGCAGGTGCTTTGTTGTGGCTACGGCTTTTATGGCTCCGTCCATGATTATGTATTGTAGGGATCTCTGGGATCTTGCATCTACTAGGTGCTCTAGGATCAGCTCTTCGAGAACAGCCGTCCTGTCTATCGGTGTTGCCATCGCTCCCATCTGCTTAGCTGCCTTCTGGATCTCTTCGTCTATGCGCTTCGTGTAGTGTAGGCGCAGCCATGACCACATCGCCCGATCTTGGAAGCTCTGAACCTCTCTTACGCCCTCCTCCGTCCTCACCTTATTCAGATCGGCTAACGTGCCGATCAAGACTTGGGTTTCCCCAGTCATTCGATCACTCCTCCTGTGTTGTTGTTCTCCCGCTCACGTTAGGCGTGACCGCCTCGGAGAGCGAAAGACACCCTTTACTATGTCGGCTATTATATAAGCAGTTTGCGAAACTTAGATCTAGAACACTGATCTATATTTTACGGGAAGGATCTTCCGTATGGAAAGAAGTCTCCCCTTAAGTGATCGTCTATGCCACAATGATCCGAGCTAGGTCTTACCTTCGAGATCATCTCACAGAAATAATCGTCTGCCTCCGAGGGATCTCGAATAAAGAAGATCGTGACCATGAAATCATACCCTCCCCCGATTAAACTCTCACACTCCTTCACAGCAACCCGGAAGGGTGGAGGAGAGGACTTGATGAACTCCACAATTTTGTCGAATACCTGGCTACGCTTCGCTTGATCGCCATAGGCAAAATTGAGGCTGTGAACCTGGGATCTCATCACGCCTGCTGAAGCCATGTTTTGACCTCTCCTGTGAAGGCGTCCTTAGCCTCTTCAACTTCAGCATCTTCCTTACCTTCGGCTACGATCTCGTCTTCGTCTTCCTCAACCTTCTCCTTCACGGGTTCCGCGAGATCCTCCGATAATTCGCTTGCAATCTCTTCAGCCAGAGCCTTCCAATACTTTTCCATGTCCTCTCTAAGCTCCTCTTTAAAGTCGTCCACGTCTTTCGTAGGGTAGTCAAGATCTCTCATCCGGTCTGAGATCTCGGCGTCAAGCCTGCTCTCGATCTTGTCCCGGATCACATGCAGGGCATCCCAGATCTTAGTTAAGCCTAGCTCGTCCTCTACGGATCTTCTCAGGTTATCTACGAGTTGACTTTTTGTGCTATCAAGTTCGGAGATCATTTCTTCCTTCATGGTCTCGTTCAACTCATCTTGCTCAGGAACAGTCTTCCACAGGTCAAGTTCCTCTAGATGTTTCTCTAGCCATTCTAGCAGCTCCAGGGGAGTTAGGGCGTTCAGTTCTATCCTGCCACTCTCTAGGAAGTCGTATTCTTCCTGGGAGATCTCGCCTCGCTCTAACATGCCTTCGAGTTTCGAGAGATCCTGTTTGCTGAGCGTCATGGGTTCAGGTGTTAAGCCTCGGCTCTCCATCAATTCGGAGACGACATCATAATTGAGTCCCACATCTACGAATTGTTCTGTGTTAAGCTCTGAGTCTAGTCTCTTTGTCGGCTTCGTTAGAGTCTCCCTAATTAAGAGACCGTTCACATCGTAGTCGTGAAGCACACAGACTGGCAGCCCTCCGCTTTGCACTTCCAAGAGCGCGTCTCTTCCTGCCTCGATGGTAAAGCCCATTGTGGACATGAGGATACAGTCCAAACGCTTATCAAAGTTGTTAGCTAACATCATCTCGAATATACCGCTCTTCTCAACCACTATGATTTTGTTGCCTATGCCTCTCGCCATGATAAAGTCAGTCTTGACATCTCCTCCGTATCGGCTTCCGTAAGCATCAGGAACAGCGTATTTTCCTCTAGCCTCTCTGAGGATACCTGGTATCTTGCCCTGTTGCTTCTCGTAGCTCCGCATGAAATCTTGAGTGAAGCTGTTGTAAAGGTAGAACTTCTCTCCTGGCCAGCGCTTGTGATAGAGTTCTATAACTGCGTAGAACAGGTTCCTTATAGTGAACTTCATCGTTCCTCCAGAGCTGACTCGCTGTATGGCTTCTGGAAGGATCTCTCTTACTCTGTCGGCTATTGTTTGCATTTGCATTCATCCTCATACCTGTGGCATCGAGGACAGCGCTTCATGCCGAAGTGTTGCTGGGCATGTTTTACCATAGCAACGCATCCTTTCAGCCACCGCTTCTTTTCCATGTTTTCACCTACCATCTTGTTGGGACGAACTTATTTAAACAATGTGCTTAACAGTTATGGATTTGGAATCAATAAAAGTCCACAGGAAATGGAGGGGTGTGTCACTTACTAGTAACTTGTCCAAAGTTTTTATGGAAATCTCTAGCAGCAGCTATTATATCTTCATCCGGAGAATGCTTTCTGATCAGGAGTTCAATGGCATCTCTTAATCCTTCGGCATAGATGATGAGTAAGAATAATGGATCTCCTGGCTGCACATCTTTGTTTTTCTTTAGGAACCTGTTGAGCATGCGCTTTAGACGTTTCAGATCTTGACTTGGCATGGTATTTTCATGTAAATGTTCTTCTCTACTCAATTAACCTTTGTGAACCTTTTTTCTAGAAGATTTTTAGTGGCCTCTATTTGAGTGTGAAGGTTGCGGTGGCTGATACTCCTACGCTGGTGGCTGTTAGCACATAGGAGCCGGATTCGGCATCGGCAGCAACCTGCCAAGACGCCGTGAATTTGCCTTCTGCATCAGTTGTTACTGGTGGAAGGCTATATGCGTCTCCTGTAGGGGGTTTTATTGACAACCCTACAGGTATGTTGGCGAGGGGAACACCATCTGCCATGAGCGATCCGGAGATCGCTACGGTTGCTCCCTTGAGATACGCGGGTGCGTCTGTCGCCACCGTAATACCCGGCACCGCAACTAACTTCCTCAGAAGCCACCAAACGAGGAGTGCGAGCAGGACACCGAGAACGCCCAGGACAATTATTAGCTCACTAGCTATAATTCTCCAAAGCAGATCTACTCCATCCATGATCACTCCTCCGCTTTTCTCCTTTAAGATGAAGAGGTAATAAACTTTTTAGGTATTGCAGCGTATCTACATTTTATGTTGTCGGCTAGACAGAAGATGGCTTTAATTCCAGCCCTCCTCACTACTCTGATGACTGGCGGAGTGTCAGGGATTATGACGGCTACTTGGCAGATTGAAAATCAGGCGAGAATGGTTGTGATAGGCTGCGAGTGTTATTGGGACGTAACGGCAACTATGAAGGTTGACGTTATAGATTGGGGAACTCTATATCCTGGACAGAGTAAAAGCGTCACGATCTACATAAAAAATACCGGGAGTGATTCCTTCACCGGATCGTTCAACACATCAAATTGGGAACCTCCGGCAGCAGCGAACTTCATCTCACTTCAATGGGATTTTGGTGACAGACCTCTTTTGCCTGGGAGGATTCGTGAGACACATTTCACGTTAACAGTTTCTTCAAGCATCCATGATATAACAGCGTTCGCCTTTTGGATCACTGTGACTGCAACTCAATATGTAGGAACTTAAGGGATTCCATGTCGCTCGATAAGGATCTAGTTGAAACTCTTAGGAAATCACGAGCTAACCCTCTAGTTGGAGAGCTATATCCTATTTTGGAGGCTGCTGATGGAGAACTCATTGATGGTCTTCACAGAGAAGAGGCTGGCTGGCAGACTCGAAGCCGATTACCAAATATCGTTACTAGACTTGACAAACTTGTGGCTAGAGCGATGGCCCATCAAAGACGAACGATGAGCGCTTCTGAAAGGAGGAAGTTGTATGATGGAATTGCTGAAGAACTCATAGAGATGGGCTTAGTAGAATCTGAGCATTTGGCTTTTAGACCGAAGGATTTACAGGATCGTCCCAAAGTAATTCCAAAGATAGCTGAGCTTCTAGGGGTTACTGAGCGTTATGTAGCCTCATATATTTCTGATAAATACAAGAGGGGAGTCTACCTCAGAGAAGGTGAAGGTAGAAAGAAGAGAGGATTCAAAAGATCAACTTTTGAGATAAGAGCGAATATCTTAGAGATCCTTGCTAAAGAAACACTACGCCCTACTCCACTTATGTATAGAGCTAATCTAAGTTGGAACCCTATAAAAATTAATCTTGATTTCCTCTATCAAAAAGGTCTCATCGAGATTGATTCTCAGCGATACAGTCTCACAGATCTTGGACATAAGATCTTACGTCAATACCTTGAACTTAAGAGTTGGCTACTCTAGAACCCCTCTCCTTAATACGTTCATCACAGTATTTTCTGTAGGCTTCAGCCATAGCAGCCCAATAATCATTACCTTTCAGGTTATGCTTAGCCGTAAGGTGTCCTTGTAGACGCTTACCCGCTCCAACCCCGGGAAGATCTTCGTATTCTTTTCCGCATTTAGGACAGATCAGTTTCATAAGCCTTTGAGATCCTCCGGAAAAAGGTTCGTCTTGCCAACTTGATGTGTTCGCAGGCATAGAGTTCTTTATTGGTTTTCTTTTCATACTTCCAAGCAAGATGCCCATCAAATTTATCGAACAACCATAGGTATTCTTCTGTTTCGTAGGCTCTTGCTGTGAGACCTTCTATCTCTGGATGCCTTTTAGCTTCCGAGTGTTCTTTTAAAAATTCTTCTTCATCCATTTCGGCTAGCTTCTTTATCTCATCTCCAGTCAGCTTAGGCTTTTCTTCCTTTTTCTCTTCAGTCAACCTTTTCACCGCTGTAAATGTCGTTTTCCTCACTCATAAGCATTTTGCGAAAGCAAGTTGCTTGCTAAGCAATTAGCTTTAACAATGCCGAAAAAGAAGCGTATTTTGGGCTTCCTTCTGCGGATTTTGAGCCTACCTAGTGATCTTCATCTCTTTCATCGTTGTAGGCAGGACTACGTAGCCTATTATCCAAGCGTCCACCTTTGGCTTTGCGACTTCGCTATTAACGCCGAAGGTGAAGGATTCGCCGGATTTGAAAACTGGCTGCGGGAACATCACCATCTGTTTTTCTAGAGTTGCTGCTACAGGCTTCGTAAACCAGTCATAGAGATATTCTGTCTTAGCGCCTAACCACCATGACATTGAGGCGAAGTCTGGATCTGTGCTAAAGATACCTACAGGATAGAAGGCCACGTTCTCTTTGAGAGCCACGTATGTTTCGCCCACAGGCATCTTATACTCTGTCCATCCCAAGTGGACGGGTTTGAAGCCTTCAACAGTCATGTGTATGCCTTTCGCTTCTGAGATCCGTTTGGCTTCTGCTACTGCGTCTTCGTAGGGGCCGGGAGCGTATTTTCTGGCGAAACTGTAGAGCTGCAAAGCGATCTGATCGAAGATCAGGTCGGTGCTTTCATACAAAAGAGGAGACATACTTCATAATTCGGCTTTTGTGCTTAAAATCTTTCGTATTATCTTCTGCGAATTTCCATGATTGTATTTTTCCCAAGGCACAACTTCATAGAATGGTCGGTTTACCCACCGTTCTAGATGTGGATAGTATGAGTCGTGCCTGTCGTTAAAGGGCATAACATAAGGCTTGACTCCCTCTTTGATTAGGAGTTCGATTCTGTGTAGATCTTCTTCATAACTCGAATTGTAGCCAACTAGGACGTAAAACATCAAATGGCTTCTCGGTATTCCTGCCTTTCCCATGATCTCTATGCCTTTCAAAACTTCACTTTCCATTTGTGGAAGATCGAAAGCAAAGTGTAGCCTTCTTGCCTTGAATTTCCAATCGTAGTAGCGAACTTTAGAGAGAAGTCTTGCATTCCTTTCATTTATCAATCTTATGTCAAGGCCTTGATTGAAGTTGACTTTAACACCATACGCTATTAGATCTATCAAAACTTTCTCGCAATTAGGCGCTGCAAGTATATTATTGTCTAATAGAATCACTTTTTTATGGTGACGATGAAGAAACTCTTTTAGATCCGCATTTTCTCTTATCCAGCCTTCTCTACGCCATACAATACACCAGGGACAGTTTCTAATGCATCCTCGGCTCGTAAAGCCGATAGAGTAGTCAATTCCATAAAGATCGTAATCTGGCATGATGTGTTCAATTTCACCTGGCAACTTGGAATCATTAACGCCATATCCACCGATTTCCACCTTGCAGCCGATCTTCTCAAGGCTATCTGCAAGTTTCAAAACTTTATTCCTACTCCAATCGAAGATACATGAAATGTATGCCTCATTTGGCTTTGGACATTCCAGAGGCAGATCTAGGCTTAAACCCTTCTTCAAAAATACTTCATTTCCCCTCTTTTTCTCAACCGCACTAATCTTCATAAGAGGCAGAAGAGGCATCTTTCCATCAGCATGAACCAAGAGAACCTTCATCTAGCCTTCTACCTGCGTCTGAGCGTGAGTAACTTCTTTCACCCAATATTGCAGGTTGAACTCTTCAGGGAAGTATCGCTTCGTCAGCAGCAGACCTCTCTTGTGCGCTTGGTCTCTTGTTCCAGATCCAACTATGATTATTTGATCGTATTGCGGAAATTTAGAGTTGAATATGTTAAACCTGAACGTAGGATCTTTCTTTGCGATGTCCTTGAGGATCTTCTCTAGTCTTGGTCTCATAGCGTAGGTTATGCCTATCATGCAGCAAAACTCAACTTTTGATTTACTCAAAAATTGATCACTTCAACTATGTATGGCGCCATTACGCCCGGCTTCTCTCCAACTCTTAAGGTGCAGTCTGTTAGGAGAAGGCTGAACTTTACGAAGCCTCTATGAGCGCGTGAATAGAACAGTAGCGCCTCGTTCTCCTGCCATGTTAGGTTTGCATCCGGGAAGTATAGGTGCCAGCCTGATGGTGAGCTTCTAGCGATTACGGCTCGACTTCCAAGTTTTGGAAGTGCCGTGTGCAGCCGGTATGCTTCTAGGCGGATTAGATCTATGGTATCGTCCCAGATCGATCTCCAGGGAACTCTTAGGAACCATGTTTTTCCTGTGTCGTAGTCGAAGAATCCGTTGCGTTCCTGCGCAAGCATCTCTTTCTGATACTCTAAAAGATCATTCATCGTCTTCATCCCAATGTTTAAAGTTCAAGCACCTTCCAAATTCATCAATCGTGGCGCCTCCGGCTGAAACTGACAGCTTGCAGGTTCCCTCGTCTCTTAGGTTTTTGTTGAGGATTTTATGGCCTCGTCTTGTTCTCAGATATTTTCCGTATGTTCTGTATTCACATGGCGCTCTACATTTAACCGTCATTTCACCACCCTCAGATATTGTCTATCCTCTATACCTGCAAGCTTAAGCAGTTCCTTGACTGTGCATAAGATAACTACGTGAACGTGTCCGCTGGTCTTGTGTTGTGGAAGTGGTGCCCAGATTTTTGCTTTGTAACCAGCTTCTTTCAGCAGTTGGATTTCTTTCTGCCCTAACTCATAAGGGTTGTCTGAGCCGTCTTCTGCATCAACTGTCTTGTCTATGAAGCAGGCCCAGAAATGCCATCGTCTCATATTCCCAGCTCCTTTTTCAGTTGTTCTATGACTTCTTTCGGAGGTTTCCCAGCTTTTACGATCCACATTTTTGCATCGTATGAGGTTTTCTTGTCGAAGTTTTTGAGGTGTTCAAGTGGGATTCCGCGATCTAAGATCAGGTAAGTGTCCATTTCTAGAGCTATTATCAGTCCTTGGCGAACAGCCCAGGGATCAATATCGTTTCTAACAGCCCACTCTCTCAAGCCGTTAATCCATTCAAGAACCTTAATTAGATCGAGTTCTGAAACTTCTTCCATTCTAATCGGTTCTCCTATCAAATACTATGGGAACTTCAGGATCATTCACCACATCTTTTTTGAGAGCGTCCAAGTATTTCGGGCAGGCTGGATTTTTCAGACATCCTCTAGGATGATTGCAGATCTGCTCCCTACCCTTCTCAACTTCACAGAGGTTAGAGTAAGGATCTCGATATGGAAACTGCCGAAAACTTCTGATCATGCTATTCCCAGCTCCTTTTTCACTCGGTCAACTATTTCTACGGGCGGTTTCCATGCCCAGCGATCCCTGCGCTCGATCCATTTGATGTATCCATCTTCGTCTATGATCATGGCGTATTCAAAGAAGACTCCTTCAGGCAGGTCTGTTGGGCGTGGCTTTATGTTGCTTAAACCTACGATGATTTCTCCCAGCGTCATTGTTCTGGCTAGGCGTTGGTATTCTTCGGGCACGTCTTTAGTGTATTTGAAGATTGTGCGCTTTTCCAAGTTTTCTTTCAGGGATGTCCCTGTTAGATCTGTCTGGTAGCCGATTTCGATTTCTCCTACCCCGAATGGCTTAGGCTTCTTGACTCCTCCTTTCCAATAGCCGTGAAAGTGGTATTTTGCGATCTGGATCTCTTGTTTTGTGAGCCACCAATCCCAGACTGGAAGCATTGTTTCTGGGTTTAGGATAGCATCTATGTCGAAGAAGCCCTGGAAGGTAAGGTAGTATTTCCTACGTTGCTTAACGGCATACAATCTTATCTTGATCCTGTATAGTTTGGGTATGACTTTTTCTTTGATTTCTTCTTCGAGTTTGCGTATTCGTTCCCATACTGGCTTAACATCTTCTCGGAAGTGTCTGTCAGTTTCGTAAGTCCAATATTCTAGGCGTCTTCTCGCTTCGGGTATGAGCCGGTCTTCGAGATCTCGCCACCATCTGCGGTCTCTTCCTGAAAGGTATACCCAGCCTATGTCCTTGAGTCTTGTTAGGGCTGCTTCAAGTGTCCATAATCTTCTTTCTGCTCTTTTCCGGTTCGTGTTTAGGATGTATTGTCTTCGGAGCCTCCGATCATATTCATCTCTTATCTCTCGAAGTTCCCGCTTCTCCCTTTCGATTTCATCAGCGGTGACGAATCTAACCAAGAAGAGCGCCTCATAACTTCATTAACCAACGACACTTCTTATTTTTCTTTTTGCCCTTCTCGTAGCATCTATGTAGGTTTACCTTCTCCGGGGTAAGCCATGTGAGATAGCGAAAACACCAATAGCGTGGCAACTTTCTTTACTCTTCAACCAATATCTCAGCAGCAAACTCATCTATCTGTATGCTTTTAGCTCCTGTGGAGTCCGTTCTCAGTTTTTGTATCTGCTGCTCTGTCAGTTCTCCCTCGAAGTGGACTTCTCTGTTTGTAGCGAAGTATATGACTTTGTAGGTTTCTGGTTTTACACCACTTTCGCTGGTTCTAGCGTAGAAGCTCGTTCCTTTTTCGTGCATGTGGTCAAAGAGTGTTTCTGGATTGCTGGTTTTGACTACGAGTCTCTTAACCACTTGTTTTCACCTCCTCCTTTCCATTCGGTATTTCTAATTCAACGTCAACCTCGTTTCTTAGGCAGATTTTGTTCATCTGATCTTGTGTTATCTCATACGTCTTTATCGTTAGCGTGGAAACTCCCTTCTTGTTTCTCTGAATCTCATATAACCAGCCTTTAACCTTCATTTCTGTTCAACCTCTTTTCTTCTCAGATAGTCTCTTCCTTCCTGTGTTAACTCGAAGATTCCTCTCATCTCCTTGTGCCGTCTTACTAATCCGCTTTGGTTCATAATTGAAGTGTAGCAGCGGACGGTTCCGTATGGCACGTTTGCTTTCTCGCTGATTTTGACGTTGCTGAGGGCGCCTTCCTTGTCCAAGATTTCGAGAATCTTGATCATTTGTTTTTTGCTTCGGTTAATACTGCTTCCCAAGGTCGGGTGCCTTCTCCACACCTTCTTTTTTCAGCTCTAATTTCTCCTTCAAGACGGTAGATCTCCTTCTGCATCTCCTCTATCCACATTACTAATGTGTCGAAAAGGTTGTCTGCTTGATCTTTCCATCTATTTACTTCTGTCCGGCTTTCTGCTGAAAGTCCAGGTATAGGTCTACCTAGTGGCTCTAAGACCTCCCGATGAAATATTATGTGTAGTTGCCAGGCTTCCTTTTGATAATCTTTAGTCATTCATTTCACCAAGTATTCAGTTAACAGACGAGCTTTATGCACACATCCTATAACATGCAATCTCCATTGGCACTTTTCTCCGCAAGCACACTCTATCATTTGCATATCTTTTGCGAATTGCGGTCTAGCAAAAGGGATATAGCCCTGCCCATCTACCTCTACGAATGTTGTATGACCAACGTAGATCCTTGCTTTACTCATCTCTCTCAGATAAACCCCGACTATAACCACGGGACGTTCAAAGACACAATTTTTATCTATCATCATTTCTCTGAACTCTACGTCTTCAGGTCTTTCGCCAGTAAGCTTTAAGGTCTCAGTCGCAAGCCTTTCTAATACTTGACTTGAAATCACATTTTCACGCCTCATATTCTTCTACGTTTTTAACTTCAACTTTTGATCCGCAGTAGGGACAGACTTTATAGAGTTTATTTTCGCCGTGACACGATCCGCCTTCGCCACAGTCCGGGTTAGTGCATTTCCACTCGAAGTCATACGTCATTCTATTTTCACTTCCACGTCTCCAGCTTGGAACAGTATGTCGGCTGCTTTGAGAACTGCGAATGCACCTTTCATCTCTTCACCATACATCTCATAGGCCACATGAATCAAGTCTCTAACCAAGGCTACGTAGTCTTCTTCATCAAAGAACTGCACGACTTTTTTAATCATCCAATTCGCCGTCTTATTATTGTGTTCTAGGTTTTTAAGCGTTTTGCTTAAGCAGACGACAGCAAAAATTATCTTAGGATACTGTTTACTAACGTATAGGTGTCTCTATGGTTCTCTTCTCCTGTTCGGTTGAGTCAAGTTGGCTTAAGAGTTTTCTGAGGGCTTACAGTTCTATTCAGTCCTATGAGTTCTGTTGGCTCTTCACTGAGAAGCATATTGAGGGCAGGGTTATTGATCCGGTTAGGGTTCGTGCGCTTGACTTCAGGATCTTTCCCTTAGAATATTATGCTAGGGATATGCCAAGTAAGAGGTGGGTTACGGGTAGTCCAGAGGCGTTTTCTAAGGCGATCAAGCGTTACAAGATTCGTGAGATGGTTCCGCTTGAGGTTAGGGATGATGGTTCTTTGTGGGCAGGGGGTGTTCAGGTAGGCACACCTATTGCTGAGGAAAAGGTTTCTGAATCAACCTTTAAGATTCCTAAGCCTCAAGTTGTGGCTCACGCTACGTTTAGGGTTGTGTTGAAGGATTTTAAGAGCAAGTTTGAGAGCGTTAAAGGTTTGACCAAGGCCGAAGATATTGACACGGGCTTCAGCATTATCGGTAAGGAAGGCACGATCGTTTTCTGGGATCGTTACGATCAAGAGAAGTTTACACGATTCGACTTCAAGGCTTATGAAACTTGGCTACTAGAAATTTCCGGCGAAGCCCAATCTGCATACAGATTTGACCTTTTTAACGATTCTCTTGTTAGAGGACTAGCAGACATTGTGAAGATCGAAATTATGAGAGAACTTCCCTGTAAGATCAGTTACAGCGGTGACTTCTTCGATGTAGACTTCTTCATAGCTTCTATTGAGAATGGAACTGCGATTCTTCGTAGACTACTTGAGAAGAAGCCTCCTGCCAGGCGTCCGGTTTTTGTTTTGAGGAAGGAAGATCTTGACGTTTTCAGGGATGTTATTAGGGCTGTTGATCCGCTTTTTAGGGGCGCTGAGGTCTGGTTCGGCGTCAACCCTTACGATTTTTGGTTTTATTGGATTTTCTTCGATAAGGGCTACTTTAAAATGTCGAAGGCAGTTTTTGAAGAGTGGCGTGTAGATGGAAGTTATGCAGGATCTTTTGATCTACCTACGCTGTCTTCTTGGATCAGGGACGTTGACACTCTTGAGTGTTGGCTTGAAGATGAGGCTGCGAAGGCTATGGTTCTCATTGGGAAGGGAGAGAAGATCGCTACGAAGGAGCTGCGGAGCGAGAAATTAGAGACTAAGTTAGATGTTCCCGATGTTAAGGTTTTAGGGGTTTTCAGGGGGCCTAAAGATGTTTTATCTGAGGTTTTTGAGGATGCTGTTACGGCTGAAGAAGACTTTCTCGTTTTCATCTCTAGACCTGACGAGATTAAGGTTATAGGAAGAGACAAAATTTATTACACGGCTTCTCTGCCTTTAGATAACTTCCAATTTTTGGAAGAAGACTATGTTCCTGTTTCTGACCGCTTCCTTAAACCTCTACGTGATTTCTTAAGGACGTATCCCGGCTACGTTGTTTCTATTGGGAAGCCTATAGCACGCTTCGACATTTACATTGGAGGCGATACTACGATAGGGGAGTTTAGGGCTTTGCTGGCTCAGACTGCTGATGAGGCTGAGCGTGCTATTTTGGCGTATAGGGAAGAGGTTAAGCCTCCTGCTCCTGCGCCTCCTGAAGTGAAGCCTATACCTGTTCCACCTAAGAGGCAAGACGTTATGGAGATCCTCACCGCTGTTCCCACGAACATGATGCCTCATCAAGCTCTTGTGGATGCTTTAGTGATGAAGCATTTTGACAAGTCTGCAAGTCTTGACCTTATCGCAGAGATGATTAAGTCTGGAGAACTGTATGAGCCGAGACCGCCTTACATAAGACCGACAGGACTTGCAGTTGAGGTTAGGATCTTGAAAGATATACCTGGAATTGTGGGTGTGGACTTTAAGACTTATGGGCCGTATAAGATGGGTGAACTGGCTTGGCTGCCGAAGGAGAATGCTGAGGCTTTAATTAAGCAGGGCATAGCTGAGTCTCCTAAGCCTCAGCCTCCGAAGCTTTCTCTGGAGGAGTTTTCCCGGATATATAATGAGAAGTTGGACGAGTGGATTAAGTTTGGTGTTGAGGGACGTAGATCTGGGCTTGCTGGCACTCTGCATTACGAGGCGCCTGAAAGAGAGAAGGAGTTTGTTGCGAAATATACTCTTGAGACGGTTAGGGAGCTGTATAGGGAAGAGATTGAGAAGGATATCCCTGTTGCTTATAGCAGTTATGAAACGTTTTATGGGCATGGTGCAGGTGACAAGTTTATGGAGAAGTGGCTTCCAGATCGGCTACATCATTTTGGAGCTGACTTGACCGAAAAAGCTAGAAGGGCTTTAGAGGAAGAGGCGAAGAGACCTCCGCCTGTCCCCGACATAGTTAAAATTGTCCACGATGCTATCAAAGAGCTGGAGGCACTTTAGAATGGTTGACTGGGAGAAACTACATGAGAAGTGGGATGAGGTTCCTGAAGAGGAGAAGAAGAGAATTGCTGATCTCTTCAGGGCTAAGACTAGGGAGAAGTTAGCGGAACTTTTCAGGAAGGAGCCTTGGGCAATCTTCGTCTATGAGGAGGCGACTGGTGAAACCGTTACTGAAGTCAGGGTTAAGGTTAAGGTTGACGCTGGCGAGACTCCTGGAGAGTGGTTTGGCGAGTTCTACTATAATGAGTTTGTTCCTACATTTTGGGGTTCTCCCACTACTGAGGGGCTTAAAAGATACTTGGAAACTGGTGAGGAAGAGGTAACTCCTAAAGAGAATCTTAAGATGACGGATATGAGTCCAGAGGAGATTGAGGAAGAGCTTAAGGGTTTACCTTGGCCCTTTTCACATGGCGAACCATTAAGGCTTTTTTGGAAGTTTCCTGACGATGTAGAGTTTACGGAGAAGGGTAAAGAACAATGGGACATATACCATAGGACATATAGACGTGAAGACCTGGAGCTAATGAGTGTTGACGAACTTAAACGGATTCTGAGGATTAAGGGGCTTTCAACAGTAGGTAAGAAGGAAGAACTCGTAAGTCGGATTCTGGGAGTTCCGCCTCCTGTTGCACCACCTCCCGCTGCTCCACCACCTGCCATTCCGCCCCCTGTTGCTCCACCGCCGAAGCCACCTGTGAAGCCTCCTATTCCGTTGGTTCCTGAGAAGGGTTTAGCGAAGGCTGATGAGAAAAGGTTGCTCACCCGGTTTGAGGCTCTTCTTTTAGAGAGAAGTATAGCTCCTCCACGTTGGCGCCCTATGTTTGAAGATGCTCTTTACGATTGGAGAGAAGCCCTTAAGGATTTGCCTAGAGACGAGGCTGTGAGTAAAGCGTTCTCAGAGGTTGAAAGGTTAGTTGGAAGAGTCATGGAGTTGGCTAAGCCCCCCATTAAGCCTCCTGTTGCTGTGCCTGTTAGACCGCCTGAAGAAGTGCCTCCTGTTGCTCCGCCCTTCATTATTGCTCCTGCTGTCGCCCCGCCTCCCGCTGTTTTGCGTGAGTATGGTATGCCATTCTCTTACTTTCTCTGTCCTGCCTGTTTAGGTGAGATGAGGGAAACTCTTGTGATGCGTAGTCCTTACTTGGAGACTCGTCTGATGCGGATGGGCATACCTACTAAAGATTCTTTGTTCTTTGAATTGTGTGAGGAGCATAAACGGAAGTATGGGGGAGCCTTCGAGCATCCGCCGAGAGACAGCATTCAGTTTTGGGTTGGTGAGGCTGTGGCTAAAGCGGAAGTTGACATCGCTGTTCTTGTAGGTATGGGAATCTCCGAAGACTATGTTCGTCATTGTGTCAGGTTTTACGAGGAGAATAAGCATCTCGCAGTTCAATAGTTTTTTAACCTATGATTCCTGAATATAGAAGCAGGTTGAAGGAAGATGGGCAACTGCATTGTTTGTGGCACACTAAAAGAAGGCGATTACTGTCCTAAGTGTCGCATGAAAACACGAACCATAGGAGACACCAAACTGCCGAAAATTTCAGAGCTCCCTAAAATGATGCCGAGAGATTTCACA
>Ga0315310_10001277_pt1 | contig 15890 bp, 15 predicted proteins | sample TDP5_MG_FD_203630 | JGI IMG/M metagenome (GOLD analysis project Ga0315310, IMG submission 203630) | Freshwater sediment microbial communities from Lake Towuti, South Sulawesi, Indonesia - TDP5 | ecosystem: Environmental > Aquatic > Freshwater > Lake > Sediment | place: Indonesia: South Sulawesi... | reverse complement strand
AGAAATTTTAGCCCAAGCTTATAGATTCTATCTGACACTTCCATCGCAATTTTCTCTGCGGTTTCCTCTGAAAGACCAGCCTCCCTTATGAGGGAAACTTTAATTTTTTCAGGGTTAAAGTCTTCAAACTCTATCTTAGATGTCCTCACTCGTGGGAAGTACTTAAGGGAGTCAACAGCATACTCGGAGGAGTCCATGAAAACACCACCTGTGGTGGCGTAGTGGAGAAGTAGAGCACGAAGTACTTAAAAATTTTTAGAATAAGCTGTATAAAATTTTGTATAAAAATTAGTGGGAAATTAACATGTACGATGCTCTTTCGCCCAGTGTGGGACGTTGAGCGGGGCTCCAATATGATGATGGCAAATATTTTGCTGATACACGACTGAAGCAAACTAGCTTATTAACAGATCCACACTCTGGGCACTTGGGTGGTATTCCGTAGAAGGTTTTTTGACAATGAGCGCAGTAAGCGAGATGCCGGTTATAAGCGTAAAGCCCTATCTTGTACGTTCTCACGATACATTTTGTGATGGATAAAAGCTCGTTAGGGTTCTGTCCTGACTCAGCGAGCTGTATAAGGGCGAAGTGGCTCCCCGGGCTTAGTTTATGAAACTGTTCCTCGATGCTTAAGCGTTCTTTCCAAGAAATGTTAGTTTTTAGGGGCACTGCCACCATATCCGTATAGAACGGTTGCTCTTTAGTGCCTTGGGCGTGAACCTTCACCCAGCCGTACTTTTCCACATCCAACTCCGCCAGTCTTCTCGCCGCCTCAGGGCTGGGTACCATAGAGGCGTATGCGCGGGTTTCAGGCTTTTTTGTGTACTTCTGAGCAGTATGGAAAATGTGCGACATGATTTCTTTGGCAAAATCTAGAGCTTTACCGTCTTCATGTAGAGTCTTCCCAAAGTATGAATAAGTGGCCTCATTTAATCCAACGAGGCTAATGAGGCGAGTTGCGTTTTCCAGCCTGAAGTAGTGGTTTCCGTCAGCCCCTTGGGCGAGGAAGGGAAGCAAGCCCTCCCTTGCTCGTTGCTTAATGGTTTGGTACTTTATTTCCAAGGCGCGTAGTGCCATCTCCAGCTGCTCGTCTAGAAGGCTAAAAAATCGGGGATGGTTTCCCTCCGCATCATAGGATACTCTGGGCAAATTTATTATGATGTTATCGATATTTCCTGTTTGTAGCGTGTCTAGTTCCAAGTCCCTTTTCCAGTCGGCAGCGAAACGGCATCCGGTGGCAGTGTAAGAGGCATACGTTTGTTCTGCAGAGCAGAGGTTAGCGAAATATGGGAGTCCCCTCTCAGCTGCAAGTCTGTGGGCTTGAAAGAGGAGGTCCTCGCATTCATCCCTCTTCAGCACCTCTGGACGTATCTTGATGATTAAACTGGGGTTAAAGATGGGCTTGTGCTTGTCGTCTTCCAACGTCGCCTCAAGAAGAAGGGAGGCGATGAGGCGGCTTTCCTCCACGAAATCCGCATAACGACCAATTTTCTTTCCACCTGGTCCGATAGCCTCCCTCTCCTCCAGAAAGTCAGGAACAACAAATTCTAGACCCAATGATGCCTCGACAGGAAAGCCCTCGTCTGAGAGGGACTGATTTAGGTTGAAGACAAAGAAGCGTAAAGCTTCTCTGATTCTTTCTGCGGAAAGTCCTTGAGCAAAGGGCGCCAAAAAAACGTTGAAGAAGTCGATGGCTTGTTCTCCCGCTATCTCCGTGGCGGCAATCTTGAGAAGGTTAGATGCTGTTAAAAGTGCGGACTCGAAGCTTTTAGGAGGAAAATACGAGGGGCCCATGAAGTTAACTCTTCCAAGGTTTAGTCCCCATTGAAGGAAGAAACGTAAGTCATGCAAGAATTCGTTTGGCTTTAGGATCCAGCTGCCGAGGTTGTTGATGTGAATGGTTCCAGAAAGGTGGGCATCAGCGATGTCTCTGGGGAGCACGTTTAGCAACGTGTATTCCTCGATGACAGCGTCTCCCGCTGCTTTATGAACAGCTTCCACGCCTAAGGACATGACTCCGATAGACTTTATGAGCTGGGTGACGTCATGAACTGGAAGTCCTAAGCGGGTGAGTTTATGGCGGTATTCTTCAAGGCCCTTCTCTATCAAGATGGCGTTAACAAACTCTCTAATAAGTGGGGCGGTAAGGTATTTTGTTTTAAACTCCAACAAGCGTCCTTCTGTTTCTCGTGCAATTTTTTGAGCTAAGTCTATGGGAACGCTGGCCTCTCTCACCAAGGACTCTGCAATTTTGTTTCTATCGAACTCCTCCATGGCCAAGCGTGAAGTGCGAACCAGCATCTTCCTCCGTTTAAAAGCGCGTTCTTCGATAGTCTCGGTGACGCTCACGATCATTCGACCGAGGTCGGTGAGGCGGTATTTCTTAGTTTCCACGTCAGGCTCAATAAGGTCTGCTTTAAGAAGAAACTTTAGATGATACGCGAATCTGCCAGCGTCTCGGCTAGGACTAAGACGTAAAATGTTCATGATTTCCGTATAGGAAAGGGGGCCTCTATCGAAAAGGAGGTCCAGAACCTGCAGCCGTAACGAGGATGAAACTGCCTTAAGCACCCTCGTACCTAACCGACGATGGCGAGACAAAACAAACCACCACGCGCGATATAACTAAGTGTTGACCTAGTTTAAAAAATTAAAGTAGTAATCCGATTCCATTCGTAGGTACTAAACGTTCTGTCAAGGTAATCCTTATGTAAGGCGTATTGTAAGACATCTTGGGGCTGTCGGCTAGCATGGTCTAGGCTCTGAGACTCGGGAGCTGAAGGGGAAGTTCCATTAGCCGAGAACTCTCGGGACCCCGGTTCAAATCCGGGCAGCCCCACCACTTTCCAGCCCAAATAAAACGAGAACGTGACACAAAATTGTCTTGCTTAATGTTGCTTTTCTCTTTTGATAATTTCCCTAGCAACGATGACTCCTGAAACAGAGGCTTGGACAAGCCCTCTAGTTACTCCGGCTCCGTCGCCTATCGTGAATAAATTATGAATCTTTGTTTCTAAGCAGTCGTTTAATTGTAGCCTTGAGGAGTAAAACTTTACCTCCACGCCGTACAGTAGCGTATGTTTCGAATGCACTCCCGGTGCGATTTGATCCAAGGCTTGGAGCATCTCTCGAATGTCGGCTAAGTACCGGTAGGGTAGGACGAAGCTGAGGTCGCCAGGTGTAGCCATCCTTAACGTGGGAACCACTAAGCTTCTTTCCATTCTCTCCTCAGTGGACCGCCGTCCAGCTTCAAGATCGCCCAGCCTTTGGACGATCACACTTCCGCTAAGCAGGTTAGTGAGCCTAGCAAGATATTTTCCATAGGCGATAGGCTCCTTGAAGGGTTCAGTGAAAGATGTGCTGACTAGGATGGCAAAGTTGGTGTTTCCTGTTTTCTTTTCCGCATAGCTTTGTCCGTTCACTGTTATGATGCCCCCGTAAGATTCGGTGATCACTTCTCCCTGAGGCGTCACACAAAAGGTTCTAACTTGATCGTCGAAGGACTTTGAGTAGTAAATAAATTTGGGGTCATATAGGGCGCTTGTGATTTCCTCCATAACCGGGGCTAAGACCTCAACTCTCAAGCCCACATCGACTGGGTTGTTAAGGGTCTTTAGACCTAAGGATTGCACCTCGCTTGTCAACCATTCAGCTCCGCTCCTGCCAGGAGCCACAACAACATATTTTCCAGAGAATTTTTCGCCGGTGGTGGTCTCCACGCCAACGACTTTGCCGTTTCTTACTATGAGACCTTTCACTTCAGTTCCAGTTCGGACCTCTACCCTGTCTTTTAAGTGGCGACGCATTTTACGTAGGATGTCGGCGCATTTTTCGGTGCCTAAGTGGCGTAATCTTTGTGGAATTAGTTTGAGACCAGCGAGGGATGCTTTCCGCCCGATCTCATCGATTTTGTCGAGGTCAGTTCCATAAAGGTGTTGAGGCGCCCCAAATTTCAAGTAGACGCTATCCACGTAGCTTATGAGCTCAGCGAGTTTTTCCTTACTGCAGTATTCATCGAGCCAACCCCCAACCTCGGTGGATAAGGTAAGTTTTCCGTCGCTGAATGCGCCGGCTCCGCCCCAGCCCGACAAAAGCGAGCAAGGGTCGCAATTTATGCATCCCAAGCCTCTACTCGCTGGACACTTTCGCTGGTCAATGTCTGGTCCTTTATCCAGCATAAGGAGGCTCAGTGGCGTGTTCTCAGTTAGTTCAAGAGCGGAGAATATGCCAGCCGGGCCGGCACCAACGATTATCACATCAAATTGCAAGAGGAACCCTTCCAAAGACCCAAAACTACATGTAACAAGTTCCATATATGCTTTAAGCGCTTCCTTAAGGTTGGAGGTTTTGAATGGGCGCTTTAGATGGGGTGAGGGTGTTAGACTTAACCAGGTTGTTGCCTGGGGACTACTGCACGTTACTGCTTGGAGACATGGGAGCAGAGGTCATTAAGGTGGAGGAGCCTGAGCTGGGCGACTACATACGCTGGGTGCCCCCACTTATAGGAGACCAGAGCATCTTCCACCTAATGCTGAACAGGAATAAGAAAAGCATGAAGTTGAACTTGAAATCTGAGAAGAGCAAGGAAATCTTCTACAGGTTAGTGGAGAGGTCTGACGTAGTCGTAGAGAGCTTTAGACCTGGCGTTGTCAAGAAGCTGGGCATCGACTACGATTCGGTCAGTAAGACCAACCCACGCATCGTTTACTGTTCCATGTCTGGCTACGGCCAGCAGGGACCCTACAGAGACCTACCTGGACACGATATAAACTACCTCGGATACGGCGGCGTTCTCAGGCTAATCAGCCCAACTAGCGGCGCTCCCATAATACCGAGCATTCAGATTGCGGACTTAACCACGGCTTTCACGGCGGTTATGGCGATACTGGCCGCTCTCTTGGCCCGTGATAGGACGGGTAAGGGCCAGTACATAGATGTGTCGTTCCTTGACGTTGCGGTCTCTCTCGTAGTACTGCCTGCAGCATTCTACATTGCTGAGGGGAACCCTCCGAAACGGGGTGGGTGGTGGCTGAATGGGGGCTATCCCTGCTACAACATCTACGAGACTAAGGATGGAAAGTACATAACTATAGGATGTATAGAAGAAGGGTTCTGGGCTAACCTTTGTAGAGCCTTAGGCGTCATGGACTTCCTCAAACACCAGTATACAAGTGACAAGGGTAAGCTGAGGGAGATGTTTGAAACCATCCGCGGCATCTTTAAATCGAGAACTTTGGACGAATGGCTCACGGCGTTGTCAAAGGAAGATGTGCCGTGTGGACCAGTTTACGAGCTGAACGAGGTGTTCAAGGACCCTCAAATCCTGCATAGGAAGACGATCATGGAGGCTGAGTGTCCCGCTGTAGGTAAGATCAAACAACTGAGTACACCCATAAAGTTCTCTGGAACCCCGTGTGAAATACGAAGACCTCCTCCGTTGTTCGGGGAACACACGGAGCAAATTCTGAAGTGGCTCGGATATACGGAGAGGGAAATATCGGAAATGCGGGAGAAGGGAAGCATATAGCGTCAAAGCGCGAAGTCCAAGCTTAAATCGGTTGTAAGCAAGGCAAATACTTAAAGAGATTTGGAACTGTTGCAGAGGTTACAGTGCCAATATTGCAACGTTCTATGAATTCTAAAGGTTAATCACTACTAAAACGTTGGTCACGGTGCTAGGGATGTAAGGGAGCATGAGGTAAAGGGTCCTTTATCATTTTTCAATCCTTGATTGCCTCGATTTGGCTCATCACGTTCCAAAGCTTCACTCTAGTGTAGGGTGGCATGTTAGGGTCTTGTAAGATTTCGTCGAGGATGGATATGGCGTTGGATGCTCTGACCGCTGGGGTGTGTTGCGTTATCTGGAGGGCGTCCATCGATTCTTTTGCTGCCCTTCTGATGTTTCTTGGGGTGGTGGTATCTTCGGAAACCTGCCCAAGAATGACTAACGCTTGTTTTATCCTCTCCTCATACTCCTTCAGCTTCTTTTTGCTCACCATGCAGAAGCCTCCAGTGGAATCGTCAGCCATACACAAATTACAACTGATATATTTATCGGAAGCTAATTTATACCGTTTTTGGCATCGTCAGTCTAGATTAATAATTCATAAATCTTTTAGGAAAACGTGGTGTTGAAAAGGCTCTATCCAACGCGTGGTAATGACATGGATAGAGAACGTGAAGCACTTCAGATCTGGCTCAGCTGGATTCTAGGTGCAGTAGCTGGCTCCTTAATCTGCGCCCTATTTTTCGGTGTTGCAGCTTTGGAAATATTTCTTGTATGTGCTTTAGTTGGCTATTTCCTAGTCAAACGGGTGATTGGAAAAAGGGAATCGCAACCAATTTTGGTTTAATTTTTTGATAACATCTGGTATTCTGGTTAACATAAGAAATTAGAAAAATCATAATAAATAGCGCCGAGGCACTTATTATCTACTGCTGACTAAAATCTTTTCTGAGGCTTTAATGTTGTCTGCAGAATCGAAGCGACTACAAACTATGGCAGACTTGCTTCGACAAGGCGCTACTCTAACGGAACTAGCGTGTCCTGCCTGTTCTTCACCTTTGTTTAAGCTACCAAGCGGAGAACTTTGGTGTGCACAATGTCAAAAACGGGTAATGGTGGTAAAGGAGGGGGAACCAACAACAGAAGCGACGAGTCCTCTGCTTCTTAGCGCCTTGGAGTCCACCATTCTTACAAAGATACAGGAAGTGGACAGAAAAATGAGGGAAGAAACAGACCTTCAACAACTACAAAGATTAGGAGCGATTCTATCGACCCTACTTGAAAACCTTGAAAGAATAAGAAAAATAAAAAGAGCATAATGCGGCGCGCTCATGAAGGATGTCTAGATTGCTTGGGCATTACGAAAACTTCCCCGAGGTAATCCACGGCGTTGCACGATTCACCCACCGAATTTCGATAAGAAAACTACAACAAGCAATCCTTTGCACGCTTTATCAATTGAATCAAGAGACCCACCGTTTCAGTGATATCGCATCCCACTTCCCGTCAAAATATGAGGTTAGCTTCGAGTTTGGAGTAGCTGAGGGTACGACGTTCAATTATCTAGATAAAGAAGAGTTGGAAAGGTTTCAAGAGACCATCGTGAAAGAGTCCCCACCAATCTTTGACGTTTTCTGCGTCGTCCGTTATCATGTTGTTGACAAAGAAAAACGTGTTCCGTTAAAGTTCGATTACCATCTGGTGCGCTTTATGTTTTACAAAAACAGCGTAGAGTTACAAGTCTGTCACGAACGAGGCACCCAACGCCTCTCTCTGGAAGACCTTATCATCTTCATAATAAAGCGCATAAATGAAGAGCTTTCCCAAAGGCGGCTAAAACCATTAACACGAAAACACCTACGAACCCTCTAATTTTAAAAAATCAAGAACCACTGCCAAAACATCTCTTGACACCTCGTCCACCGGTCTGTTTCCGTCAATAAACCTCAACCGCCCCCCATCTACCAACTTCATGTAAATCTCCCGAACTTTTTGCTGAACTCGCAACCTTTCCATGACCGACCTTTTCCGCTTTATCCTTTTCACCACCACCTCCGGGGGGACATCGATGTAAATCGCTAAATCCGGGGGAAGAGCCAACCTATTGATTTCTTCGATCCAGTTAAGCTCTAAACCCGCTGCCCCTTGGTACGCTAGTGATGAGAACACATACCTATCCGAAACAACGATCTTACCCTCTTGCAACGCGGGCTTGACCCTCCTTTCCACGTGATCAACACGGTCGACAGCGAAAAGAAGGGCTTCCACTACGCTGGGTACCCGCTTTCTCCTCTTAAGAACATGCGTTCTTATGAACTTCCCTATTTCCCCGGTACTTGGCTCGGTGGTGTACATAGCTTCAAAGCCTCTACGTCGTAGGTTCCTCACTAGCCGACGCGCTTGCGTGGTTTTTCCGCTGGCATCCAGCCCCTCGATGCACACGAACACTCCTCGTTTCATCGTGCCCAGCCGCCAGCATGCGAAACCGTCTATCATTATATAAGGTCGATTACCTTAATAATGGTGTTCAGATGGGAAGACTAGGAGAACCTTGCGATGCGGCGGTACTGGGGTGAAATTAAAGACCCCATTTACGGCTACGTCTATACTACCGAGGCTGAGAAGGAGATCATCGATTCCTTTCCAGTGCAGAGACTTCGCCGGTTACGACAGCTTGCAGGGGCAGAGTTTGTGTATCCAGGCGCCAACCACACCCGATTTGAGCACTCCATAGGCGTCATGCATCTGGCAGGGCTCCTTCTAGAAAGCCCCAACCTTTCACAACATCTCTCCGAAGATGAAATTCAAATGATTAGGATAGCCGCCTTACTCCACGACGTGGGACACGGACCCTTCTCGCACATTTTCGAACATCTGCTTGAAAAGTTTCTCCATAAAACCCACGAGGACATGAACGTTTGGATTATTCCAAGGTCTGAGCTAAAAGACGTCATCGAGAAGCTGGGATACGATCCGAACGTGGTGGCAAGGCTTTCTGTAGGTTGGTTGCACAAGCCAAGAAGAGCGTTCATGGATCAGATCATCCGAAGCGCAGTGGACGTAGACAAACTTGATTTTGTGGTTCGCGACACGCATCACACTGGCGCGGAATATGGTTATGTGGACATTTTCCGCATTATCCATATGCTAGACATAATTGACGAAAACTTAGCAGTGGACCTTGGTGCTCTCTCAGCCCTTGAGTCCTTCATGCTAGCCCGAGTCGAGTCCTTCAAAAGCATATACTTTCACAGGGTTGCACGAGCAGCGCAGATAATGATCGCCACGGCTATGGAAGAAGCAAAGGATGAGTTGGGTCTAGTAGACTTCCAATCGCCCGAGGATTATCTGGCTCTTAATGACTATACCGTGTGGACTATGCTAAAAAAGTGCAAAAAATCCAAGAAGACTATAGAAAATCTGGAGAGGCGAAGGCTGCTTAAGTGCGCCTACGACCAAACCTTCTACGTGAGAGACAAAACGATATCGAGCATCTTCAGCAACGAGGAAATTCGAAAGCAGATACGCGATCAGATTGCCTCGGAAGCGGGAGTTGAACCACAATCAGTTGTGATCGACGTGCCAACACTCCCTTCAGTGCCATACCGGCACTCGGTTTTACTAGAGCCCATGGAAATCCCTGTGTTCTATAAAACTCGGGACGGACGTAAAGTTCCTCAACGACTCAGCGACATCTCCGGAATCTTCGAAGTGCTTAAGGGTTTCATAAACATTCTACGCGTTTACACGGAAGAGGAATGTCGTGAAAAAGTAGGGGAAGCCGCGGCAAAACTGCTCGGCGGAGCTCCTTCATCAGCTAGAATCTCCTACTAAACTATGGTAAAGGGATAGATACCGTTGGAGATTAAGACTTTAAAGGGGCGTCCCGTTGTCCCCGGGCATTGTAGAGGATTGGCACTAGTATCCATGAAGCCAATTAGTTTCCTCGGCGGAGTGGACCCCAACTCAGGGGTGATCATCGAGAGGGATCACGACTTAAAAGGAAAAGACGTGAAAGAAACGATTCTTTGTTTTCCATACGGCCACGGTTCTACGGTTGGCAGTTACGTGCTATACGCACTAGCCAAAAAGGGACTCGGCCCTAAAGCAATCATCAACCAAACAGCAGATCCCGTTGTGGTCGTGGGGGCCATCATCGCGGAGATTCCCATGATCGATCAGGTTGACATTCAACAGATCATGACGGGTGACGACGTGGAGGTTGACTGCGATAAGGGATTGGTTAAGATTGTGAGGGAGGAGAAAATTAACCCATGTATCTGACTTCTGAAGAAGAAAAAATGTATGACGGTGAGTATGGCTGGGCATATCAAGTTTCCATGAAGATTCTTGTTCGCCTAGGCGATTTATTCGGCGCCACCCGGTTAGTACCCGTCAAGTCTGCCCACATATCCGGGGTCTCCTACAAAACAATGGGGGATGCCTCCATCGATTTTCTCAACACCTTAGCAAGTGAGGGTGGAAAAACGCTGGTAATTTCCACGCTTAATCCTGCAGGCTTCGACCCAGAATACTTAGTCCAAAGATTTCCTCAGGAGTACAGAGAAAAGCAGTTGCGCATCATCGATTTGTATGAAACAATGGGGATCCAGCCCACCCTCACGTGCACTCCCTACTACCTACGTAAGCCACAGCCGAGTTGGCATCTTGCATGGGCTGAGTCCTCCGCGGTGGTCTACGCTAACTCGATTTTGGGCTCATGGACGAACAGGGAAGGCAGCCCAAGCTCCCTCGCAGCCGCCCTCGTGGGGAAGGTACCCAACTATGGCATGCATCAAGCCGAGAATCGTCAACCAAGCCTCCTCATCAAAGTAGAGTCCAGTTTCATTAATGAAACGGAATTTGGAGCGTTAGGAATTTATGCAGGAAAGCTGCTGAGAGACAGAATTCCCATTTTTGAGGGATTATCCCATTACGTAGATGATGATCTAAAGCAATTGGCCGCTGGGTTGGCATCCAGCGGAATGACGTCAATGTTCTATTATAGCGTGCCCTTCGAGAAGAGAGAACTTGAAACCATTTCCGTTGAAACAAAAGATATAAAGAACACCGTTGAAAGCTTGTCTACTACCTCCGAAGTTCCCGACTTAATTTTCATCGGGTGTCCCCACTGTTCCTTAAGCGAGCTTCAAAGCATAGCTCAAGCTCTCGAAGGAAGAAAAGTGAAAAGGGGAATAGAACTATGGGTCTGCACATGCCGGCATCTCAAGCAAAAAGCCATGAACCACGTGAACATCATCGAAAAGGCAGGCGGCCACGTACTCTGCGACACTTGTGCCATCGTTACGTGGATCAGAAACCTTGGAGTAGACGCTATGATGACCAACTCTGCGAAGGCAGCGTATTATGCACCTACTTTAAATGAGGTTAGCGTAACTTTAGCCCCCTTAAATAGGTGTATCGAAGCAGCATGCCATTAGAATTCGCGCCGTGTCCAATTGAGATGTCGTTTTAAAGTAGGGTATAAAGCATAAAAGATTACTTCGTTAACATTATAATTGAAGGTAAGGGAAAATGGAGAGCTCAACTGAAGTGATTCGAGAATTAAAGGAGAAAGAGGAGACGGACGTTCTATGGAAAACTTGCTGCGACATTCTGCGGGCCGTAACAATTCTTCATGGAAGCGCTTGGGGTTCAGATTTAGAAGGTACTCTAACTGAGCTATGGTATATGAAAGAACTTGGTACAGACCGGATAGAGGTTCTTCGGAAGAAGATTAAGGACGCATTGAAAATTTTAAACGAAAAGGGAATCGTAACTTCTCAAAAGAGGCTGAGGGCGGATTTGTCAAAGCCCTATCCAACAGAGGAAAACATGCATACTGCTAAAGATTTTGTCACATTGTTACGAGAGTTTGGCGGTGACAAGGACGTTATTAGATACAGGCGAGAAATAATGGGCTATCGTTAGAGACCTAAATACGCTCTTCTGGAACTTCATTATTTATCAATGCATTTGGATAGAGTATATTCATTAAACCATGTTCCGCCAGTTGCGTGAGCGTATTTCCCCATTGTTTGTTAGTTTTTCGCCTTTCTTTCCAAACTTTTTCTTATATCGTTTATGACTGTAAGGACCTTTTCATTTCTTGGGATTTTTGCCTGCTCAAATTTCTCACGCGGCTTTGTTAACGGGCGTGTTGCATCGATGCCGACCTTTGTGGTTAAGCCCGTTTCTTGATTGGCGGATGGGTCTAGCGTTGACCCTCTCACATGGGGGACAACGACTATATCTTCGCCTGCTTGGAAGCGAGTTGCGATGGCCCACTCCACTTGTTCTAGATCGAAGACATCTATGTCGGTGTCAACAACTATGGCGTGTTTAAGGCTCGGGTGAGCTGCAAAAGCCGCCATCAGGGCGTTCTTAGAGTCTCCGTCTGTTTGTTTTTGAATGGAGATGATGGCGTGGAGCCATCCACATCCACCGCTGGAGAGGTTTACCGCCTTCATAACAGGCACTACATGCGAGACTGCTTCCCAAATCATCGTTTCATGCGGTAGGCCCATTAACAATTTATGTTCTGCTCCAGACGGCAAAAGCGCTTGGTAAAGGTAGTCTTCGCGATGCATCACGCTAACCACTTCAATGACGGGTTGACTTCTTTGAATGTCGTATGTTCCGGTGATGTCGACCAACGGACCCTCCATGGTTTCCTTCTCCACTGACATAACTCCCTCTAATACTAGTTCTGCGTCTGCTGGAGCATAGGCATCCGCATGTTCACACTTTATCAAGTGCATCTTGTTTCCTAGGAGTGCGTTTGCTATACCAAACTCGCTCACACCAAAAGGAGCGGGCGAGGAAGCAGCCAGTGAGACGGCTGGGTGCAAGCCCAGCGCTATGGCAACCCCTAAGTCTCTTCCTTCCTTCTTGGACATTTGCCACAGCTGAAAGAGGTGTCTGGGAACCAAACGGATGGCTAAGTGATCGTCGTCTAAGACTTGGAGACGGTGTATGGAAACATTTTCAATCCTCCCATCCGAGCTTCGTGCAGAAACGATGGCAGAGGTTATGTAGGCGCCAGCGTCTTTCTCAAAATGGGTCAAAACTGGGATCTTTGATAAGCTTGCTTTCTCAACTACCTCGTTGACCGGTCCCTCCTCCACGACCTTTGGTGGAATCGGTGAGCGCAACGCGTTGGTTAACCGCTGATAGAGGTTGTCTGGGCTGATGCTTAGCGCTGAGCAGATTCTGTTTCGAGTTCCGCAAACATTCGCCACAACCTTCGTGGCGTACTCCTCTACATTGTCAAAGAATAGTATCGGGCCTCCGTCGAATGCCTTCATGATGGATGAGGCCTCGAAGTGGGGCGAGACTTGATCTCTTACGTGAACAACCTCTCCCCTTTCCTCCATTTCCTTGAGAAAACTTCGTAAACTCATTCTTCAGCTCTCCTTTCTAACAATTTTTCCATGAGCTTTAGAAGAATCGGTCCTGCCTCCCTTTCGCTAATTGTTTTAATAAAAACTGACACCAAGGCAATTTTCTTTGTCTTTTCCGCCAGTTGTTCGGCGAAGAGGCGGGCTACCATTACGTTCCGGTCACCGAGTAGAATGGAAGAAAGCGGGGGGCCAACCATTTCCCGTGTTTGTGGTATAGCCACTGCTAACGTACCCAGTTGGTCCTCGCCTTCACTTAGGAGAACCAAACCTGCATTTTTTGTTTCTAGATAAAGAGCCAAGAAGAGTGTTTCCCTTTCGCGTATTTCTTCCTTCACAACTCTTGCTCGTGACATGCGCAGCCCCACCATGCTATTTATACTTCGCCCACTCAGTATTTAGTTGTTTTCAAGCGAGGTATACATGCGGTGGCAAAAAACAGGGCGACAGAGATCCTTCGTATCCTTAAAGACCGTTTCCCCCTCCCGCAATGGGCCCACTCAACCAAGGACCCGTTTCAAACGCTAATCATTACAGTGATTTCTCAAAACACTAACGACCGAAACACGGCTAGGGCCTTCGAGAACCTGTCAAGAAGGTTTTCTATAACTCCGGATGCCTTAGCGAAGGCGGGTGTAAAGGAGATTGAGGGCGCGATAAGGGTTGCGGGCTTGTACAGGAACAAGTCGAAGGTGATAAGGGAGCTTTCTAGCGTAATTCTTGAAGAGTTTAATGGTTCCCTCGACTTCATTTATTCGATGCCGCTTGAGGAAGCAAGAAAGAAGCTTCTTCGCATTCCGGGGGTTGGACCTAAAACTGCCGATGTTGTCCTCCTCTTCTGCGCTGAAAAGCCCACGGTTCCCGTCGATACTCACGTGAACCGCGTTTCAAAGAGGCTGGGACTAGCCCCACCTAACGCTGACTATGATGGGGTTCGACTAGCACTTCAGTCTCTTTTCCCCTCTGAAGAATACTTTTCAGTTCACATACTGCTTATCTTACTCGGGCGGAAGTATTGTAAAGCTAGAAAGACCTTATGCAAACCTTGCCCCGTCAACACGCTTTGCCCATCCAAACATCTAGAGGACTAGCGATAAGAATGAATGCGATTAGTGGATCAAGACTTGCGGAAAAGGTCGCTGATTACTTTCCCTATTCCAGTGTTCGACCCTTTCAAGACACTTTCACCAATACTATTTATGAGGCAGTGAAAGCGGGCAATCATGTTCTTCTTGAGGGAAGCAACGGCTTAGGTAAAACCGTTGCGGTCCTGTCTGCCTGCCTACCCATAGCCAGGGAGAAGGGCTTACAGATCCTCTACACAGCAAAAACGCATCGCCAACACGACCGCGTGATCGAGGAGCTTAATGTCATTTCAAAGAGGCAGTCTGTTTCTGGGATTTCAGTTCGAGGAAGGTGTGAAATGTGCTTCCACCCCTTTATTCTTCGACACGCGCCAGATGCCAAGTCAGCAATGGAGGTCTGTGAATTGTTAAAGGCTAGGGAGCAGTGCCCCTATCATGAAAACATACATAAAAACGTTGATCGGTTCGCAGAGCTTCAGTCGCATATCTCTTCTAGGCCTTACACTGCTCCCGAGGTTCAAGAAGTTTGTAGAGCAGAAGGCTTCTGTCCCTATGAATTAACTAAGCTCATGATCGGTGAAGTTGATGTCGTCGCGTTAAGTTACATATATGTTTTCGATCCGGTCATCCGTGGCGCCTTCCTAAAGCAGCTTGAAAAACCCTTGCGCGAAACCATTCTCATCGTGGATGAGGCGCATAACCTCCCGGACGCCGCCGTGGAGATAGCTAGTGACAGTCTCTCCCTGTTTGCGGTTCGACAAGCAGAACAGGAGGCTAAGAAATTCCGTTATAAAGACATCGCTGCCTTCTCTAGACAATTTAAGGCAATAATAGAAAGGATGGCGATGCGAGTCGAGGAAGAGAGGCGTGTTCCTCCCGATTTTTTGATCGAAACAATCATAGCAAAGGCTGGGATAGACGAGCCCCTAGCCTTTTTTGAATACTTGCATAACACTGGAAACTTGATCAAGCGCAGTTTGTTATCACAAGGGAAGTACCCCCGCTCCCACATCCACAAGGTGGGCGAGTTCCTTCTGAAGTGGCTAGAAACCTCCAATGACGTCTCTTTCACCCACATTTTAAGCAAATATTTGGCGAAGACGGGCGCAGCGTCTGCTCGACTAGAAATTGTGGCGTTGGACCCCGCCAAGATCACGACTCCCGTTTTCTCATCCGTATATTGTAGCGTCGGCATATCAGGAACACTGGAGCCTCTCGAATCCTACATGAAAATAACCCGCCTGCCAGAAACAACCATTCGAAAAGCGGTTCCGTCACCCTTCCCGAGAGAGCACATTCTCCCTCTTGCCTGCTGCGGTGTCACCACCGCTATGAAACAACGAACAAGAAGTATGTATAAAAAACTGGTAAAACGCATAGCAGAAGTGGTTCGTTGTACCCCAGCCAACATAGGTGTATTCACCGCCTCCTACGATGTGCTGGAGGGACTGCTCGAGGCTGAGCTGGAAACGGTGATCGATAAACCCTTGTTTTCTGAGCATAGAGGTATGGCCTCTAAAGAAAACGACTTGCTCGTGAATCGATTCAAGTCATATGCTAAACGAGGAGGTGCGGTTCTGCTGGGGGTTCAAGGCGGTCGATCGTCTGAGGGAGCCGATTACCCAAGCGACACGATGAATTCTGTAGCAGTGGTTGGTGTGCCCTACGCTGAACCCACTCCAAGAACGAGCGCACAGGTCAACTATTATGAGAGTTGTTTTCCCGGGCATGGACGCGAGTATGGTTACGTTCTTCCCGCCCTCAAAAAAGCCTCTCAAGCCGCTGGCAGACCCATACGATCTCTGGAGGATCGAGGAGCCATAATCTTCCTAGACTATCGCTTCGCAACAAGATACTGCCAACGCTTTCTCCCTATGTGGATACGTCGCGGCATTAGAA
>Ga0315310_10001275_pt1 | contig 15912 bp, 17 predicted proteins | sample TDP5_MG_FD_203630 | JGI IMG/M metagenome (GOLD analysis project Ga0315310, IMG submission 203630) | Freshwater sediment microbial communities from Lake Towuti, South Sulawesi, Indonesia - TDP5 | ecosystem: Environmental > Aquatic > Freshwater > Lake > Sediment | place: Indonesia: South Sulawesi... | reverse complement strand
CCACGTTTGTCGTCACCTGGTCTGGAGGGGCCCTTCTGACCACTTCTGTCACTGGTCTTCCATATATGTCTGGGTAAAGGACAACTTCCCTTACATCAAATATGTAGCCCTCGCCTCCGTACATGCCCATAAGGGGCTCAACCCACTCTTGGACCAAGCATCCGAAGTTCATGTACTTGGCCAAAAATTGTTCGAAGTTCTCATTGGTCAATATTTCCATGTGGGATTTTTCAACTGGTTCAAATTTGTCACTGGCTTCCCATGTCGTCTTGACCTCGTATCCTTCGTTCGCTTTTTGCACTCTGGTTATGCCCCGCCCGCAGGATCCTCCGATGGGTTTCAGACACATCGGCTTACCCTCATCCAGCTCTTTGAGGATCGCGTCAACAGTTGGGTTTTCGATGACTCGAGGATGAGGAATACCCCTCTCTATTAGTATTCTTGACATCTCTCTCTTGTCTCTGAGTTGCTTGATGGCGGAGGGCGAGTTTACGTAGATGACGTTCCCAATCTGTTCTTTGATCTTTCTTTCGATTCGGTCTACCAGTGAGCAGAAAGCCTCGGTGTACCTCGTTCCGGGACGCAGGTGGGTCTGCCCGTATTCCTTCTTCATATAATCTGTCAACGTTTGGTCAGGGTAGTGATGATGAAACTTCACCACCACATCGCCCGACACTTCAGGAAATACATAATCGTCTCGAATTACTTCATGCCATGCGCTCGCTTGAAAATCCACATCAATGTCGAATAGCTCTCCAATCAGGGAAGTGCTCCACATCGACTTCCTCGTCCTTTCGAAGACCGACCCGATGTTCATGAAAGTTAATTTTCTCATAATCCTCTCACTCTCCGAGAGTCTCATAAAGTTAGCTACGATTTCTTAAACAAAGGGAAAAACTTATCTCTTTACTAACTCAGCAAGACGAGTATGCCCGTGAGTAAGGGCTTGAGTAACAGCTTAATTTAAGAAACAGACTGAAAAAAAGAATCATTATTTCATGCCTTGAACCACTTGAACATCAGGTATTGAATTTCTCCTTTCCTCGACTTCGGAACAGCTATTATGAACCGTTTCCTGACTGTTGTTGCCAGCCTGCCTGCCCTCACGATATCCGCTGACGTTATGTTCTCCTTCGATTCCTTCACCGAGACCAAGTATGGGGCATGGTCTATTCCAGGTCCCCGCTCATAGACCGCGTAGTCACACCCAAACTTGACCCCCGGCAAGACCACATACCCGCTTTCCCTCAGGTCCTTGTACACCGTGTACTTCAGTTTAAACCCATCGTAGGCTTTGGTTCCGTATTCCCTAAGCGTCTTGGCGCTTACCATGCGCTGTTTAGGGCCTCTATAGACCTTGAGTAGTCCTTTCTCAAGCAGATAGAGACCCTCAATCAGATCGACGTTGAGGGGTGTATCAAACTCTGCGACCTTCGGCTTGGGTATTCCAACAGGCTTTCCATAAAAGCCCAGACCAAAAAGCTTGGATCCTTCCTTAGGATCCCAGACAACAAGCCTGTTCTCCAGAAGTTCTGCTTTGAAAGGCTCCTCCCGCTCACTCACGCTCTGTAACTCCTTCAATAGGTAATCGTTAAGATTCTGACGGAGTCCGTGGCCTCCTCAGCCTTGTCCGCAATGTTCTCGAGGAACAGGGCGGCCTCCCTCAGCAAGAGCTTGAGGTTTACATCCATCTTGGCGTCTATGATTTTCATGTCCAGATCCCTGTAGATCTCATCAACAACGTACTCAGCGATGTCCACGTTCCCAGCTAGCTCAATAGTCTTTTCACGTCCGTACTTCAACGAAAACACGGTCTCCCTCAGGTTCGTAACCGCCCTCAGAACATTCTTGGCAATATTCAGGAAACCTTGCCGGATTTCGTCCTCCAAGCTGATCTTCTTCCTCACTATCTCAGATACCCTAAAGGCGGCTTCCTCACTCAGCTCTACGATCTCGTGGACATGTGTTACCAACCTGAGCATATCGTCACGGCCAATCAAGAGCATCCCCACCTCAGCTAACTCTTTCAGAAGCCCACGCTTCATCTCGGCGGCTTCTTCCTTCAGACCCCTAATCCGAATAAGCCTGTCACCCGCACCTTCTTGGTTCTCCCCGGAGGCAAAGTCGTCAACCATACCCGTCAACTCCCTCACACCTTGCAGAACCTTCCTGACATGGTCTTGGCATATGCCGAGAACCATCCCCCTAACCTGCTCCTCCGTATCCCCAGGGAAAACCAACACCGCCTCACCAAAAAACAACATCACTTACAAGAACATTAGAAGCGTAACACTCTTAAAAAAATAACCCCCACCAGCCGCTTATGATGAAAGTTCCCTCAAGGAGTCAGTCAGATCCACCGAACAGGACGCCCAAATCATCAAACTCAATCGAACCCACAAAGAAGCGCCTGAGAAGACCCGGCAAGCCATCAACTCCTACCCTAACCTGCCTCCAAGTGTCGCGGTCCCTAAGAGTGACCGTGTCATCCTCCAGCGTTTGGTAGTCAACCGTAATGCAGACAGGGACGCCGACCTCATCGGCTCTAGCGTACCTCCTTCCGATCGAGCCAGAGTCGTCGAAATCCGCCACAAACCCCTCACCGATTATCAGACGATAGATCTTCTCAGCAACCTCCTGTAAACCATCCTTCTTCATTAGTGGGAAAACAGAAACCTTCAAAGGAGCTATGTCCCTCGGCAACCTCAGAACGACCCTCCCGTTCTTCTCAAAGTACGCATACTCAAGGACAGCGTAGAAAATCCTGTCAACCCCAAAAGAGGGCTCAATCACGTGGGGGACAAAGTACCTGCCCTTAGCCACCTCTTCAACCTCACCGAACTCCACATGCTTTGCCTCAATCTTCGCTGGACTAGGTCCTGGGACCTCATAGAAACCCTTCTCATCCAGCCACCTCTTCACGAGAGCTGGATCGCTTCTAGAGAGCAAGTCAAGGATCATCGAAGCGTTCTCACTAAATTCCTCCTCGATTAACTTCTTCTTGGGCTGCATTGTCAACCTCTTGACAGCCATAGGCTTGTCAAAGGGCTTGAAGACCCGCATGTCAAATCCACTGTAAATCATATGCCTGCTCAGGTCGAAATCCGATCTATTAGCGTGACCGGAAACCTCTGTCCACCCCCAGCGTTCAAGCCAAACCTCCTGGTCAAACGTCTGCTTTGAGTAGTGAGCCCTCTCCATAGGCAACTGCTCCCTGAGGCGTTGCTTATCGGGAGGTATTCCAAGCTCCTCCAAATACTTCACAGCAAGGGCCAAAAAGTAGGCTTGAACCTCGTTTCCAATCAAACCATTCTTAAGGGCATCACCAACCGTAACCTCAGCTATTCTGTTTGTTCCCTTCAGCTGTTCGTCAGCCGTCAGAATGCGAAACCTTTTGTCCTCAACCTCTTTGATCCTTGGATATGTCATGTCCTCTGGGTCCACGAAAACCTCGTAGTCTATGATTGTGAATTCCCTGAGCCTGATTGGCCCCTTCCTCGGTGCAATCTCGTTGCGCAGGCATCTGCCAACCTGAGCGATACCGAGTGGTAGCCTCTCCCTCTCAGCCAAGTAGACTCTCTTGAAGTCTACAAACTGTGCCTGAGCAGCCTCTGGTCTGCCGTAGCCTGTAACGCCTCTCTCATATGCTCCGATCGCAACTCTAAACATCAGATTGAATGGCTCCGATTGGCTCAGCTTACCGCCACACTCCGGGCACTTCAACCCTTTTTTCTCGACTAGACTATCTAATTTCTCTGCACTCGCGCCCTCTTTGATCTCGACTCCACAATCCGTTAAGAGAAGTTCTGTTCTGTACGTTCGGCCGCACGAGAGACATTTGTTTGTTATGTCTGTGAAGTGCGCGATATGGCCGGATGCCTCGAAGACGCGTTCATGTGTTATTATGGCCGACTCGATCTCGACCATCCCCTCATTCAGGACAAACATTTTCCTCCACTTGTCTTCAAGATTGCGCTTGAGAAGTGATCCGACTTGGCCGTAGTCAAAGAAACCGCTGAGCCCTCCGTATATTTCAAATGAGGGGAAGAGTATCCCGCGCCTCTTTCCTAACTCAACGATTCTGTCATACAGGTCCATTGTCTGCCACGCTTCTCTCGGTTAAGGATTATAACTACCAAAGGCATTTAAAGAGACGTATTCCCCATTTGGGCGACTAAAATCAATTGGGCAACCTAGTTCGAACCACCCTCACCAATATTGCGTTCCCGCAGAAAAATATTAGTGTGCAACCCGCAAATTAATCCTTTGAGTGGTAGTCTGATGATAGGCTGCGATTTCCCCTCCCCCTTGAAGTGGTTGCGTTAATGCTTTTAATTAAGGTTGAGAATGTCATATTATTTCAGTGAGATCGTTTTGGGTGATTAGTTAGCCGGGACATCTACTGAGGTGCGCGTAACTGACGGTTAAAGAGAGCAAAAGCAGGGCTTCCGCGGTATACTCTGCCCTTAGCCACCCCCTTCGGAAGAGAATAATCGACAGAATCCAGCAGAATGGCAGGGCTGGCTTCAAGGATCTGAAGGAAGAACTGCAGGTTAGCGTTGGGACGCTGTATTATCACATCGACAGCCTCGGCGATCTGATTACCCAGGATAGTGATAGGAAATATGTGCTCACGGATAAGGGCTTGATGGCCCTCAGGATGTTGGAGTCTGATGAAGAGAGGTTGGAGTCGATGAGGGTCGAGGAGCCGCGGGAGTTGCCCTTCATCGCCGACTTGCAGGCCTTCTTCTTGCCAAAGTGGCTGTTTGCGTACATATCCTCCTCTCCTCGGAGAGGGTTGATGGAGGCCTTGGCGATCATGACACTGGGTTCGCTTTCTTCTCTGGTCGCCGGCTTGGAGCCCATACTTTTCTTCTATAACAGCCGGCCGACGGTTCCGCCCTATCAGATTTTTCTCGAGTTCTGGGCCAGTTGGATAGTGGTTTTCCTTCTGTGCGAGGCCTTGACCTACGTGCTCTATCGGAAGAAGGAGGAGCACCTAAGCCTGCTTTCTGGCGTGGCTTTCTCATATCTGCCAATGATCGGGTACTCTCTCCTTTGGGGCTTCAGTGGATTCTTGCTCCCGGGGCTTCTGGTGTATCCCCTGGCCTGGAGGGTTCTCATGCTGGTCTTGCAGGTCTGGTCTATGGGCTTACTGTCTATAGCCATAAGCATATCCAAGGCTTTGAGGATCGACAGGGCGGCGGTGGTGAGCTTTCTGATCCAGTATCTGAACATATTCTACGTCCTCATATTTGTGGTCAGGTTCTTCTAGCTAACCACCGAAAGGGAGCGGGTTTTTCTTCCCCTTTTTTGGGTCATTGCTGTTAAGTTTCTCTTATGTTGGGCTTGCGCTGGAAGAGGAAATGAGAAAGTGTCGCGGGAGGCGCTGTGGTGCCGCGGGGGAGATTTAAACTCCAGACAGGTGGAGATATCGCCCGTGAACTCCACCATCCCGCAAATCTCCACATCTTTTTTGGTATGTAAACACGCGTCCGTGTGACCCGCTTTGCATGGAACTCAACCCTTTCCGACATTTCCTTTAATTTCCAGTGGTTTCCAGTGGTTTCCAGTAAATTCCAGTGGATTCCAGCAGATTCCAGCGTGATCTTTGCATTCCACTCCCCTTTCATGAAAAGAATCATTTTCCGAAGACTTTAAAAATTAAAAAAATATTTTAGAGGGCCAAGTGAAGCTTAAAAAATGTATCTCTGTCAAAACCTCACATCACGAAAACTGGATGGTTTTAGGAATTAAGTTTGCTGTTAGACCATATCGACGGTTTTCTAACTCATCGAGCCTTCAGTCTTTTTACTATGGGCGGCCTTAGTTTCCTGAGGACCCTGAAGCCACAGTTTGGACACTTCACCTCAGGGATCCTAGCAAGTTCTTCCGCGGTTACCTTCGCCTCACATTTTAGGCATTCGTACATTACTCCGCTTGGTTTCTTCTCCTCTGCCATTTCATCGTCTCCTGTTCTCTTTTGGTGTTGTTTTATCTGAAGTTAAGCTTTTGCCAGGTCTGTGGGTAGCTGATCTAGCTATCGTGTTTCGCCTTCGCATCCTGGGGCTTTTCTCAGGTGCGTTGGATGGACGTGGGGTCTCTTGCTTGATTATCTCCAGAACCTCTTTGAACTCGTCTGTTCCTGCCTTCTCCAGCATCTCGTAGATCGCCATCTCCGTTGAGGCCATGACAACTCCTTCGTGTCTCATCCTTTCGATGGCTGTCGTTAGGTCTTTCTCTGTTCTCGAGGATGTTGCGTCCACAATGACATAGACCCTGAATTTGTTCAGACCTTGTAGAGCTGTCTGTGTCACGCAGATGTGTGCCTCAATTCCCACAAGGATGAGCGTCGTTGCACCAGTCTCTTTGAGCCTTCTTCTGAACTCCTCCGAGAGAAAACAGTTGAACGATACTTTCTCGATCGGCTTGAGGTCTGGGATGAGTTCTCTTAAGTCGTCTATGGTTCGTCCTAGCCCCTTTGGGTACTGCTCTGTCAGGATCACTGGTATTCCTGCGATCTCAGCGAACTTAATCAGCTTCGCGATGTTACCCACCACCTCTCCTCTTCTGACCATCTTCGACATCAGCTTCTCCTGGGCGTCGATGATTATCAAGACAGCCCCTTCTCGTCTCATCAGTCTTGAACGATTCGTCTACGACACCAGCGAATACTTGGTTTTCGTTCCTTGATTAGCTTTTGGATAGTGCCGCCGTGCGCTAACAAAGCATCAAGGAATAACGAACCTCGGGTCTAGAGCGTAATTTTGGATAGAAAGCCCTAAAGGCAACACAGAAAAAGGTTGGAGCAGAATATTGAAAAGGATGTGGTTTAAATTCTTCAATCTAGAAAAAATGGGGCTAATCGCAAGGTTTCTTCTCTTTTTTCTTCCTTTCACACATTTTTATCCCTTAGAGTTTTATTAAATATTAAAATTCTATTTAAGGCTTTTCTTACTCAATTTTCGATCGAAGATCAAAATCAATGCGCGTTTGCAGTGTGATCGCCTCGACCTTTAAATAATAGGTGGATCATGATGGCAAAGAAACTCTTAGAAGAACTGTTGGAAGATGAGTTAGGTTCCGAGAAAGCAAGGATGGTGCCAAAGTCCTTTGACGTTATCGGCGACATAGCCGTAATGAGGTTTCCAGAGGAGGTCGAGGAATACAAGAGGACCATAGCCGAAGCGGTTATGAGGACGAACAAAAATGTTAAAACAGTCCTGAATCAGACAAGCCCAGTCCATGGAACACTTAGACTCAGAGGCCTCGATTGGGTCGCTGGAGAAAAGAAGACAGAGACGATCCACCACGAGTATGGATGTGTCTACAAGATAGATCTGGCGAAGGTGTACTTCTCGCCGAGGCTGTCATATGAGAGAAACCGAATAACAGCACTTGTCAAGCCAAGAGAGGTTATCATGAACATGTTCGCGGGAGTGGGGTGCTACTCGATAATGATCGCGAGAAACAGTGAGGCAGACAAAATCTACTCGATCGACATAAACCCGGATGCGGTCGGGCTGATGGAGGAGAACATCAAGCTGAACAGGGTCGGATACCGCGTGGTTCCGATCTTGGGGGATGCGAGAGAGATCGTTGAAGGCAGGTTGAAGGGTGTCGCGGATCGCGTGCTTATGCCACTGCCGGAGATGGCATACTATTACATTGAGATTGCCAAAGTAGCCCTAAAACCAGAGGGCGGATGGATACACTACTACGACTTCACCCATGCTAAAAAGGAGGAGGATCCGAAGGAAGAGATTGCTAGGAAAATCTCAGCTAGGCTGGAGGAGCTTGGCCTAAAATTTGAGCTAAACTTCTCCAGGATTGTCAGGAATGTCGGTCCAAACTGGTATCAGATTGTCCTAGATGTCCTGACCTTTGGAAAGACTTGAACCACGACCTTTTGCGCACGCATATAGTGGGAGGGTATCAATGAGTAATCATGTGATCGTTTGCGATCTTGAGTATGCTGTCCATCATTTACCAGACTTATCTTTAAAGGTTGGGTTTAAACTCAAGAAGACGTTCCTTGCGTTGATTAAGCCCAATATCTGCGGGCTCTACCATCCGTCTTTAGATCTCCTATCGAGCATCGCGGGGTTTCTCTTGTCTGGCGCCAAATCTGTGGTGATAGGCGAGACAAGTAGCATGATGCACGACCCCAAGGAACAATTTGAGAGGCTTGGTGTCAACGCTCTCGCAAAACGTCTCGGTGGACGTGTGAGAGCTGTTGATCTTTTCCAAGGTGAATGGGTTAAGGTTCGCGTTCCTAGTCCCCACGCGCTCAAGGAAATCGACCTCTCAAAGACAGTCCTAGATTCTGACGTTCTCGTTAACGTTCCGAGGGTTGGCACACACTCAACGACACGTTTAACGTGTGCCATAAAGAACCTATTGGGCCTCCTACCCCAGAAGCACAAGTTTAGCGTATACCATCCCTTAGGTGCGGATAAGGTGATCGCAGACATAGCCAAGGTGATAAGGCCAGATTTGAATGTCGTAGATGCTGGAAGTAAAGTGATCTTGGGTGTGGATGTCTTGGCTGTAGATGTTGTTGCCTGCAGATTTGTAGATGTAGACCCAATGAAGGTTGAACACTTGAGGCTAGTTTCAGAGAGTCGAGGTGAGAGACTCGAGAGTTTCGTGAAAGGGGTAAAGGTGATGGAGGTTTGACCCCTGTGCGTGTGAACCGTGGCGCCCGACCGAAAGGCTTATATATGGGAAGTGTCAACGTCATTGTTTCACTGGGTCAGAGTTTCACACACTCAGTCTAATCTGAATTGCGCACGCGCGCAATATATTGATGAAGATTTTTCTGAGCCATACACTTTAGTCCAAACCCACTGGTCAGCCTATGCAACTTGAGGTGAAGTGGCCATGGAAAAGAAGAAGGAAGAGAATCGCTTCTATAGGCGTCCCACTACGTGCCCAGAGTGCAGTAGCCATGATCTTATCGAAGACTATGAGAGGGGCGAGATTGTATGCGGGCGCTGTGGATTGGTGATAAGAGAGAACGTCATGGACATTGGACCAGAGTGGAGGGCTTTCACGAAGGAGGAGATGGAGGAGAGGAGTAGGGTTGGGATACCGTTCTCACTCACTCTCCACGACAAGGGTCTCTCAACAGTGATAGACAGGGCAAACCGGGACGCGTTCGGTAGAAAGATACCAGCGTCGACTAGATTCCAGATGCTCAGATTGAGAAAGTGGCAGATCAGATCAAAGGTCCACTCCTCGATCGACAGAAACCTCGCCCAAGCGATGGCCGAACTCGATAGGCTCTCAGACAAGGTCCGGATTCCAGACTCCGTCAAGGAGAAGGCAGCCTTAATTTACAGAAGGGCGCTGGATAGGGGACTGGTAAGAGGACGTTCTATTTTGGCCATAGTTACAGCATCTGTCTACGCAGCGTGCAGGCTCTCACAGACACCCAGGACGTTGAATGAGATCTCGGCTGCCAGCCTGGCCGAGGAGAAGGATGTAGCTCGATGCTATCGCCTATTATTGTCTGAGCTCAATCTTAAGATGCCGATCATAGATCTTAAAAGGCGCGTCCCGAAGATAGCATCGAAAATTGGTGTCAGCGAAAAAACCCAGCAAACTGCGATGAGGATCATAAGGATGGCCGGGAAAAAGCGTGTGGTGGCCGGAAAAGAGCCAATGGGCCTGGTGGCCGCGGCGCTTTACATAGCGTGTGTCTTGGAGGGTGAGCGAAAGACTCAGAAGGAGGTAGCGGAGGCGGCTGGAGTGACTGAGGTCACTGTGAGAAATAGGTATAGAGATCTAAAGGATAGTCTTGACCTCGACGTCTAGGTCAAGTCCATGCGGTCTTGAATATAGGAAACTTGGCTGTCTGGGACTAAGCCACGTACATGGATTTACGGGTCGTAGTGTTTTCCGTTTGTGATGTTACATCTCTTCCCAGTCAAGATGGGGTCAATGGATTTCTATATTCTCCTCTTGGAACCCCAGTTGAGTTAAGTATTGTTTCACCCTCTCTCTGTGATCGCCTTGTAGTATGATTTGGTTGTTCTTCGCTGTTCCGCCGCAAGCGCAGAGGGTCTTAAGTCTTTTAGCGATCGTCTTCAGGTCCTTGGCTTTGCCAGATGCTCCTTGGATTACTGTTACCGTCTTCCCCCATCTTCTTGTTTCGCGTCTGACCGTTACTCTCTGTTGTTCTCTGGTTATTGTGCCACAAACACATATTTCCCTTGGAAGTCCGCAGACTGGACAGATCTCTACCATTGCTTAGACTTCTTTGCTCCTTTGCTCGTAGAAAAGGTTATTACAGGTATATTTAATATTTTCTCTTTCCGGGATTTGGCCTCTTATAAGTTTGTTATGAACGTATATGAGGGTTTGGTGGTGTTGGGATGCCAGGTTTGAGGATGAAGTGTAAGATAGTGACTTTTGACGAGGTCCACGATATGGTCAGGCGTGTTTCTGAGAGGGTGAAGGCGTCTGGCTTTAGGCCTGACACGATTGTCGGGCTGGCCCGTGGGGGATGGCTTCCCGCCAGGTTGATGTGTGATTTTCTCGGGGTGACCGACCTAGTCAGTTTGAAGGTCGAGCATTGGATTGAGACTGGTAGGACAAAGGATGAGGCCACAATAAGGTATCCGCTTGTTGCGGATCTTCGAGGTAGGAGAATACTTGTTGTTGACGACATTACAGATACTGGTAAGAGTCTGATTACTTCCACGGATCATCTAAGTAAGCTGAACCCTGAGGAGATGAAGGTTGCTGTTATGCAGTACATTCCTGAGTCGAAGTTTAGACCTGACTACTTTGCTGAGTTGGTGAAGGTCTGGACTTGGTTTATTTATCCGTGGAATTGGATTGAGGACACGAGTACACTGATAGTCAGGCTTTTGGGCACGGAGAAGGATCGGATGTGGGGTGTGGATGAGATAAGTGGTGGCTTGAGGGAGAGCTTTGAGATCGAGTGGGACAGGAAGATGCTGGAATACATCCTGAAGGTTATGCTGGAGAGGGAACAAGTTGAGAGGCTCAGCGGGCCTCGAGGTGCTTCTTACAGGTTTAAGAGCGGAGCTGTCGTCAAGTTCTAATTTCTCGTCATGTTTTTATGTGACGCTTTATATTATGTGGTCAGGTGGTATCGGCATTTGAGTGAGGATAAGTGGATCGCTGGTTGCAGGAAAATCCTTAAGGATTTGAAGGAGAGCGCCTCAAGGAAGGACAGGGATAGGCTGGACCTAGTTAAGTCGATAAGATATTCCATAAGGGCTCTGAACAGGAGCCTGATGGGTTGGTGGCAGTGGGTTAACAGTCCTGAGATGATGGCTAACTTCACCCGTGAAGAGTTGGAGGACATGGACAGGACTCTAAACAATCACGTTACTTCTTTCATTGAGTACGACATCAAGGTGACGAGGGTTGGTTCTAGGTTCAGGAAGAAAGAAGAGGTTGAGAGAAGGGGTGGCGAGGGACTAGTCGTCTGATAGAGGGCTCTGCTTAACGCTTATCCGATCGATATAATTACAATGAGTGCGCGCGTTTTCTGAGGTTGTTTTCCAGCTCTTTTCCGAGGGATGGCTGCCTAGTTCTCTCAGTAATGGAGCCTTCACCAGATCCATAAGACGCGTTTTATGATATAGAATGCCAGGAAGGCGAGGGCCATCAACCAGAGTGGACCACCAAGCAGAAACGAGACGAGGTACTCCAACCGCCTATTCAACCAAACCATCCTTCCAGATCAATCGAAAAAATCCTTATTTTTAAGTGTTGGCTTGCTGGTCGACTAAATCACGCTTTAAGCCTTGCGGACGCTTTAGTCTGCTTAAGAATGCTGTCTAGTTGTTCTTTTGTTATTGTCTCCATGTCGCACATAATTCTGGCGGCTTCGGACATCTTGACGAGGGAACGCAACTTCACCTTGATCTCCGCTAGGGCCAATTCTCCCCCTTCCTCTCTGTCGATCAGGACAAAGGCATCCTTAATCAACCCACCTTCGGATCTTAAGGCTTTAGTTGCAGCCGCCAAGTTTCCGCCAGTTGATATGAGGTCGTCTGTGAGTAGTATGTGATCCCCCGGATTTAACATCCCCTCAACTCTCCTTTCCCTCCCGATTGCTTTTAACTCCCTACGAACGTACAAGAATGGTTTAGACAGCAAGTAGGATAGAACCGATGAGAACGGAATACCCGCAGTTGGGATTCCTGCTACTCTCTCAAAGTTTTTTATACCAATGTCATTCTTCGCCATTTCAACACACATGTTCATGATTTTCTTGAAAGCGTCTGGAAAACTGGGAATCAACCGTAGGTCGATGTAGTACGGTGTGAGTCTGCCGCTCGGAAGAGTGAAGGCCCCAAATTGAAGAGCCCCTATTCTTATGATTATGTTACAAAGATCTCTCTTCAATTGATCTTTTCTCTTTTGCCAGCTCAACCTCTTAGCACGCACACTCTAGCATTAGTGAACATCACCTATAAAAACTGTGACTTCCAATCATGGCAGTCGACAAACAAACTTTAATTAGCAAGCGCTCGAGTATGATGTTGAGTTTAGAAAAAGACGTTGATGAATCAATGGTGAATGTTGATGGTGGAATTGTGGCTACCCTATGGTAGGACTGAGGTTGCTGTCAGAGTGCCTGTTGAGAATTTCCTTGGTGTTGTTGACGTTGAGGAGCCAGAAGCCGCTTCAGATCCATATGCTGAGGTCAGCAGGGCTTTGGAGAACCCTATCGGAAACAGTAGGCTGGAAAATCTGGTTGAAGCCGGAAACAAGGTTGCTATTGTTGTTGAGGACGAAACGATATCAACCCAAAACAAAGTGATGCTCACCACACTTCTTAAAGAGCTGAACAGTCTAGGTGTTAATGACAGGGATATCACAATAATCGTTGGATGCAGCTTGGATGAGCCCGCCAGTCTGGAAAAATCTGGACTCTTGTTCGGAGAGGATATTGTAAATAGGATAAGAATAATAAATCATGACCGTAGTATCAGGGACCTATCTTATGTTGGTAAGACAACTTTAAAGACCGATGTCTACGTCAACAAGGTCTTTGCGGAGGCAGATTTGAGGATTCTAACCGGAAGGATAGGATTCCACTCATACGCTGGATATAGTGGTGGAAGAATGGGTGTTCTACCCGCGATTTCCGGTAAATCCACGATCCAGCACAATAGCGCATTCCTCATTGATCCAAGAGCTGCAGTCGGAAATATCAGTGGGAACCCAGTCCATACGGATATGGCGGAAGCCGCACACCTTGCAGACGTCCATTTTATTCTAAACGTAGTTACGAATGCTGAGGGAAACATCATAAGGGCCTTCGCTGGAGATCTCGACAGGGCTTTCCTGGAGGGGGTGAGATTTATGGATAATATTTACAAGGTTCCAGTTGAGAAAGCCGCTGATATCGCGATAGTTAGCCCAGGCGGATACTTGAAGGACGTTAACTTGTATGAGGCTTGTAAGGCGGTCGATAACGTTCTTGGAATTGTGAGAGAAGGCGGGATCGTAGTCTTGGTTGCGGAGTGCCCTGGAGGATATGGCAACCGAGTATTCTATGAGCGGATGAAGAAGCTTAGGTCCGTGAATGAAGTTGGGAGAAGAATCAAAAAGAGCTTCATTCCAGGTGAGGAGGAAGCATATCATCTTTTGAAGGCAATGGGTAAGGTTAAGATCATCCTTGTTTCCATAATGCCAGAGTACCACGCGAGGGATGTTTTCAGACTGAGAACCGCAAAAAGCGTTAACGTGGCACTCGATTCAGCGTTTAAGACTATTGGGAAAAAGAGCAGGATCTTGGTTGTCCCCCACGGTTCTGTGACCCTTCCTATACTTCAGGCATAGGGGGTAAATGTCGCAGACAGTATGAGTATGGACAATAGAACTATGGACAAAAGCTTTCTGGAAGAACTCAAACTGGAGACATTGTCCAGTGGTAAAACAGCCCTGCTCCTCCACATGCCAAATAGGACTAGCATGGCCATGAACCAGTAACCTAGGAAGAACAGCATCAACACTGAAATCCATGAAAGAATATTTTGCCATTTTTCCCCGAGCACAGAGAGACTTACCCAGCCCCCATCTAGTTGCCAAGTTGGCAGTAAGTTGATGAATGTTATCAGTAACCCTATGTAAGCGGTGAAGGCTACTGGGCCTATGTATAGTGTGAAGCCCTCCGGGTAGGGGTGGAGGATGCTGGTCAAGAAGCTCATTATGATTGGCGGGGTAATGTATGTGAACGAGATTTGCGGGTACTTCTGCGTGAAATACTCGAGCTGTGTCTCCGAAACGGTGAAGGAGAACCCTCGTTGGAGGCCTATGATTGTGACTATTACTGACACGAGGAAGCCAAAGATCGGTCCACTCGATCCAAGGTCAAACATCTCATCCCTGTTGGTTGTCGGCTCTCTCTGTATGATCACCGCTCCAAAAGTTCCTAGCGGTGATAAAAGCGGAATTCCGGGGATGAAGTACGGCAAAGTCGCCTCTAATCCTCTAAGCTTGCAAGAGAGGAAGTGCCCGAATTCGTGTAGGCCTATTATGGCGAAGACGGACGCTGTGACTAGGATCGTTTCGAGGTAGATGTTGACGCCTGGGGCTAGCTCGTTGGAGTAAATCGGGTCCATACATAAGAAGAAGGCGCTTACAGAGACTGTTACAAGGGTCACCAGGAATAGGATGAGGTTGATGCCCACTCGTGCTGGTTTCGTAACAGGCTTAGGAATGACGCGTAGGACTAGGCGTCCGTTCTCTCTCCTCAGGACAGGGAGGTATCCCCTTTGCTTCATTTTTGTGGCCAGTCTTTTGAAAGGCTTCTTGGTCTCTGTGGTTGAGATAATGAACGTCGGGGTCCCCAACTCAATGTAGGAGCTTAGAACGGCGAATTCCTCTTCGACTGTTCTTTTGACCTCGTCAAAGAATTCGTATGGTACGTAATTGGGGGGAGTCCACTCAAACAATCCTGAAATCTCCTTCTGTCAATTTGGGTATCGTTAAACATAAAAACCTTCTCATCGTAATTAAACGCTCGTATACGAAGGGGGCTTCAGAAACTGCTTAAGGAGTTCTTGTTGAGACCGTTCCAGAGTGCCGATCTTGATCAAGTTATGCATATAAACTTCACATGTCTCCCGGAAAATTACACTCCTCAATTCTTTTTAGACCTGCACAATAGCTTCCCTAACGCGTTCCTCGTGGCCGCTGTCAGGGACAAGATTGCTGGCTACACCATGTGCAGAATAGAGGTAGGGTTTCCAGAAACGGGAGGAATAGGCATAATCAAGAAGGGCCACATGGTTTCACTGGCTGTCTTATCAGAGTATCGTAGAATGGGGGTAGGAGAGGCATTGACGCTGAAGGCATTGGATGCGATGTCAGATTATGGTGCGAAGGAGTGTTTTTTGGAGGTCAGAGTCAGCAACCTTCCAGCGATAAATCTCTACGAGAAGCTTGGTTTCAGGCCTGTTAAGAAATGTTTAGGCTACTACTCAGACGGTGAGAGCGCTCTGGTCATGGCGCGCAAACTGGGAACGGATGTTTCCAGTCAGGCTTCTTAATTTTTGAACCTCATCCCTCCAGCTCTTCTTTGTGTCGGTGGCGAAGGCTGGAATTAAGGGCGATCTATCAAATTCAAGATTTGCGTTCTGATAGAATTTGGATCCAAACTACGCGCTCGCGATCCTATAATCAGCGGATCATAGGTGAATATTCTCGCTTGTGTTTAGACGCGTTGAATCTTCGCATAACTTCCTCAACCACTTCGATTGGCACACCTGTCTTTTGGCTTACCTTCACAGGCGGAAGACCATGATCAAACAGCCCGACCAACACGGGATCCAATCTGTCATAGTCGAGGGGTATTTCGTCTGTTGCCTTGTGGCCTGGGTAAAGCTGCGGACTGCTTGGCTTGTGGATAATTCTCTT
>Ga0315310_10001274_pt1 | contig 15926 bp, 16 predicted proteins | sample TDP5_MG_FD_203630 | JGI IMG/M metagenome (GOLD analysis project Ga0315310, IMG submission 203630) | Freshwater sediment microbial communities from Lake Towuti, South Sulawesi, Indonesia - TDP5 | ecosystem: Environmental > Aquatic > Freshwater > Lake > Sediment | place: Indonesia: South Sulawesi... | reverse complement strand
GCTGAGGAAGGCGTATAAGAAGATCGACGAAGACTTCAGAACGAGCGTTAGGAAACGCGGCGGACTCGTCATCATGGGAACCGCGAACATCGTGGACGGGATAAACGAGGCAGGCGGTTGGCCTACGAGGAACTTCCAGACCGGGATGTTCGAGGACGTACTCGAGGTCGACGGCATGGCCTTCGCTCAGAGACTCTGGGTTCCACCTGAGTCGCCGGGCCGGCGGCCGTGCTGGAACTGTCCCATCGCCTGCGCTCACTTAGGGATAGTCAAGGAAGGGAAGTGGGCTGGAACCGTGGACGAAGGCCCGGAGTACGAGACCGTGTGGTCTTACGGGCCCCAGTGCGGCGTGAAGAGCAGAGAAGCCATAGCCAGGGCCGACTACCTGAGCGACTATTACGGGATAGACACGATCTCCGTAGGGAACACGATCGGTTTCCTCATGGAGTGCTACGAGAAGGGGCTCATCTCGAAGAAGGACACAGACGGCCTAGACTTGAGGTTTGGCAACGCAGACGCCATGGTGGAGGCCGTGGAGAGGGCGGGACAGGTCGCAGGCAACCTGGGCGAACTCATAGCGATGGGTTCGAAGAGGGCAGCTGAGAAGATAGGAAAGGGGTCAGAGAAGTTCGCGATCCACGTCAAGGGCATGGAGTTCCCAGCCTACGAGCCTAGAGCAGCTCAGGGCAAGGGGCTTGCGTACGCGAGGTCAGACCGCGGGGCCTGCCATCTAAGGCCTTGGACCGCAGGAGCAGAGATGCTAGGATGGGACGGCAAAGACCCTAGGAAGACCGAGGGGAAGGCCAAGTGGGTTAAGGACAACACTGAGGACGTCGCGGTCGCCTGGGACTCCTCCGGGCTCTGCCTTTTCGGATCCTTCGCGTTCAACGCAGATGATGCCTACGATATGGTGGCGCCAGCCACGGGATTCGGCTTCACCTTAGAGGAGTTCAAGAAGATCGGCGAGCGGATAAACAACTTGACGAGGGCCTTCAACGTCCGCGAGGGATTCAGCAGGAAGGACGACACTCTCCCGTACCGTCAGCTGAAGGAGCCGCTGTCCGTCGGACCATGCAAGGGAATGGTTCTGGAGCTTGACAAGATGCTGCCCGAGTACTACACGCTCTGCGGCTGGGACAGTGAGGGCAGACCTACACGTCAGAAGCTTAAGGAGCTGGGCTTGGACTTCGCTATCAAGTAGGTTTAAGCCAGTCCTCCCCCCCTTCTAACTAGTGAGTGAAGCTTGAAGGTCAAGGTAAGGAGCTTCGGGCCGTTGATGAAGGCTCTAGGGCATGAGAACGTCCTAGAGCTGCAGGATGGGGCGACGATCGGCCATCTCCTCACAGCGCTCGCTCAGAGAGCTGAGGGGTTCAAAGAGGACTTCCTCCTAGGGTATGATGACAAGAGGCCGAACATGGCGGTGCTTCTGAACGGCCTCAACATTCAGCTCTTGGAGGGGTTGAAGACTGTCCTAAGAGACGGCGACACAGTCAGCCTACTCCCTCCCGCCGCTGGAGGGTAAGTGCCACCGGATAGCGCGCGATCGACCTTTCCCCTAGCTTTTCAGATGCTCCAGAGGCCTAGCTAATCACTCTCCATGGCAGGTCTCAAGCCATCGATAGACCTCCTCGGGCTCAGCGGCGTCTCTGATAGTCCTCATAACGTCCAGAGCAACGCTTCGGCCGCCGACGTTAAGGCAAGGGACCTCTAGAAGAAGGCAGAGCTTGAAGGCAAACCTCGAGGCGAGGAGCGGAGAGACCGAACCTAGCAGGACGCCTTGCTCCAGGTCCACAAGCGGCGGCACACCCTTCGCGGCTCTCCTAGCGGGGCTCGTCAAGGCATCGTACGCCGACAGCCGATAGCAGTGAAGCTCCAAGTACATGTCAGGCCGATACTTCTCGAGAAGGGCGAGCACTCGCTTGCCCTCGACCGTTCCGTAGTAAGCAGGCGAAAGGGTGGTCACGTGAGGCCTTCCCCATGACAACATAGGAGCAACCACTAGAGCGCCCGTTCGGGGCGGGCCCTCCTGAACCAGGGCCTCAAGCAACGGTCTCGTAGCCCTGCCCTCCCGCCCGTGGAGCCCCCCAACAAACAGCTTGATGGGGCCTAGAAGGCGCGAGCGGAGAACGTGGAGCCTAAGCCTCAACTCGATCGAGCTCGGCTATGTGGTTACGGTCTCTGCCCGGCCGTTACGAAGGGGAGGCCAACCTGTCCCGTTCTTCGAGAGCCCAAGCAGGGAACTCTTGAGGAGAGCGCAGGGGCTGTAGGCAAGAGTCGTCATCCGAGCTCTCGAACCTCAACTGTCTTCGCTGCGCCATCCTGCAGGATGATAGACTTGAGCTCGGCAAGAGTGATGCGACATTTCGAGGCGTCGGCGATGGCTCGCCATTCAGCCCGCTGACCTCTCTCCAGGGTGGCCGATTCGGTCGACAAGAGGTCGATGTTCGCTTCGGCCAGCACCTTTGCGACGCGTGCCAAGGAGCCAGGCATGTCTGCGAGCCCGATCCTCAGCTGTACAAGCCTCGCCTCTGGGTCTGCGAAGGGGGTAAGCCTCACATCTCGAGTCTCGAGGTCTGCGATCGCCATGATGTACATTCCCTCCCTGAGGCCTACGCTTTCCCTAAGCCTGACTGGGAGCGAGATCCGCCCCTTAGTGTCCAACTTGAGTATCTCAACCATCCGCGTCATTGCGGTCCTGCCTGTCGAAGGGTGTCGCCAGCAAACCTTTTAAGTTTGTGCCCCGCATTGGGATGAATCCCACAAAGTGCCCACAAGGCTGCGTATGCAGCGGAAAGCAAGGGTGATCTCTAGACGGAGGCGTAATCCCTGAAGATGGCGCATCTAGCGAGGCAAGCGATCTACCAAGTGCCAGCCTACCGGGACCCTGAGGCGCTGCCAATGGGGTTTATCAAGCTTGACGCGAACGAGAACCCGTACGCTCCTTCGCCCCTAGTCATTTCGGCGATAGTCAACGACCTCAGGTTTCTTAACAGGTATCCGACTGATCCGTCGGCGCTCAGGCAGAGGATCGCGGAGTACGCCCAAACGGCGCCGAACAACATCATCATCGGCAATGGATCGGACGAGATCCTTGACCTCCTCGCCAAGGCGTTCCTCAATCCAGGCGAAGAAGTCGTCGTCTCAATACCGACGTTCGAGATGTACGAGGTCTTCGCTAAGCTGGCAGGAACAAATGTGAAGTCCGTGAGGATGCTGAAAGGCTTCAGATGGAACGTTGAAGCCATCTTGTCCGCGGCTGAGAGGGCGAAGATGGTCGTCCTATGCAGCCCTAACAACCCAACTGGCAACGCTCTAACCGTACTGGAAGCCAGGGCTATAGCTGACAGCGGCCCCCCAGTCGTCATCGACGAGGCCTACGTGGAGTTCGCCGAGAGGTCGCTCACGGGCCTACTCGCGGAGAGGGGGAACCTGGTCTTCCTCAGAACCTTCTCGAAGGCCTTCGCCCTCGCCGGCCTAAGAGTCGGCTACGCGTTGACCAGCCCTGAGATAGCACAGATCCTCTACCGGGTGAAGGCTCCGTACAACGTGAACCGCCTTGCCCTGACAGCTGCCCAAGCGGCTTTGGGGGACTTGGACCACATGAGACGCCTTGTGCAGCTGACAAGAGCGGCTCGGAAGGACCTGATCGACCGTCTCGACCGAGTCGACGGCGTCAGGGTGTACCCTTCGGAGGCAAACTTTGTACTTCTGGAACTGAAGCAGCCATGCCGCCTATCGGAGAATCTTGCGGAAACGCTGTGGAGGAGGGGGTTCGCCGTTAGGGACTGCAGCAGGTTGCCGGGCTTGGACGGAGCCTACGTGCGGGTCACTGTCGGCACACGCTTGGAGAACAAGCGCTTCGTGGAATGCTTGGAGTCGGTGCTTGAGGACGCCTAGCGGGGCGATGGACGGGTTGGCGAAGCTGTTATGATGGTCATACCCTCGGTTGACATCAAGGATGGCCGATGCGTGAAGCTTGTTCAAGGGAGGCCGGGTACCGGGCTTGATGTGTCAAGTGACCCGCTGGCGGTCGCCAAGCACTGGCAGAAACAGGGAGCAGAGATGCTCCATGTGGTGGACCTTGACGGCGCGATCTCTGGCAGCCAGGGAAACCGTGACCTGGTCAAGCGCTTGGTCGCAGCCAGCTCAATCCCTGTCCAGGTGGGCGGAGGCGTCAGAACCGTTGAGGATGCCCTGTCGCTTACGTCTTCAGGGGCTTACCGTGTCATCGTGGGCACCGCCGCGCTTAAGGACCTGGTGTTCATCGAGGAGCTTGCGGCGAGGATTGGACCTCGGCGAGTCTTCATCTCCTTGGACGCTAGGAGAGACATCGTCCTCAGACAGGGATGGACTGCGGAGACCGATGAGCCTCCGACCTGGTGGGCCAGGCGGTTTGAGGCATCAGGCATAGGCGGCTTCCTCTACACGGATGTCTCTGTAGAGGGAACCTTGAGAGGGCCGAGCCTTCCGGCAGTGAAGGAGTTAGTCGACAGAACGAGGCTGCCTGTCATCTACGCGGGAGGCGTCTCCTCGCTTCGGGATCTAGTCGAGCTTTCACGGGTTGGAGTCGAGGCTGTGGTGGTGGGGATGGCGCTCTACCGGGGCAGGTTCACTTTGCAGGAGGCTCAGGAGGCGTGTAGGCATGCGAAGGGCTGAGATCAGAAGGGAAACCTTGGAGACAGTAGTTCGAGTGAGCGTCAACCTAGATGGCACGGGGCTGGCTGAGATCAAGACAGGCGTCACGTTTCTCAACCATCTCCTGGGCGCCGCCTCGAAGCACGGCTTGATAGATCTGAAGATCGTAGCTGAGAGCCGTGGGGAACGGGATCCTCACCACTTGGCGGAGGACACCGCGATAGCGCTCGGACAGGCGATCAACTCCGCCCTGGGAGAGAAGAAGGGCGTCCGTCGCTTCGGCTCCGCGCTCGTCCCTATGGATGAGGCGATCGCTGGGATCGCCTTGGACCTGAGCGGACGAGGCTACTTTGTCTTCGATGGTGACCTCGCATCAACATCGGCCAAGGGGATTGACGCCGAGATGATCCGTCACTTCCTCCAGAGCCTAGCGTCCAACGGTAGGTTTACGCTCCACGTGACGAGGTTGCAGGGCCGGGATTACCACCATAAGACGGAGGCCCTGTTCAAGGCTCTCGGGATCGCCCTGCGAGAGGCAGTTGAACTGGACCCGAGGCTCGGAGACCAAGTTCCAAGCCAGAAGGGCATCATCGAGTGAAGGAGAACACGCGCAGATGCTCACGAAGAGGATCATCCCCTGCCTTGACGTCTTCAACGGTCACGTCGTTAAGGGGGTCAGGTTTCGCAACCACAGGGAGGCCGGTAGTCCAGCTCTTCTCGCGAAGGCCTATCAAGAGCAGGGAGCAGACGAGATCGTCTTCCTAGACATAGGGGCGTCGCCTGAAGGTCGGAAGACGCTGGTGAAAGCTGTACGAGATGCCGCGTCTGAGATCTCCATACCCCTGACCGTAGGAGGGGGCATCCGAGGCTTAGGCGACATCGCTAGGCTCCTTCGAGCCGGCGCAGACAAGGTCTCTATGAACACAGCTGCAGTCGAAAACCCGGGCTTGGTTGAGGAGGCGTCATCCCGTTTCGGAAGCCAATGCATAGTGGTTGCCATGGACGCCAAGAGAAGAGACGATGGCAAGTGGGAGGTACACACGTATGGTGGGCCGCCCACCCTGGGAAAGCCGACAGGCATCGACGCGCTCTCCTGGGCGAGGACGATTGAGAAGCTGGGAGCTGGAGAGATACTGTTAACGAGTATGGACACCGACGGTACACGGGAGGGGTACGACCTAGAGCTTACCAGAGCCATCGCAGGAGGCGTGAACGTACCGGTGATAGCATCAGGTGGCGCCGGTAGCCCTGAACACATCTACCGCGTTCTAACGGAGGGGAGGGCTGACGCAGCGCTCGCAGCCTCCATCTTCCACTACGGCTTGGTGAACGTCCAAGATGTCAAGAAGTACTTGGAGGCGAGAGGTGTCCCCGTTCGCCTCTAGGTGACTAGCTTGCTTGAACCTAGACCGCTTGCGGAGCTCAAGCCCGCCGAGAGGGAAAGGCTCCTCGCCCGGTCAAGCCTAGATGTGGAGTCAGTCAAGGCTCAGGTAGGCGAGATCCTGAGAAAGGTAAAGGAGAAAGGCGATGCAGCCCTCGTCGAGTACACCGCCTTGTTCGACAAGGTCGACCTCAAACTAGGAGAGATTCGAGTCGCCCAAGACGAGGTCAGAACCGCCTACGACAGTATCTCTGACAAGCTCATCTCGGCTCTTAGAGCTATGGCCAAGAGCCTAGAGGTCTACCACCGGGCTCAGATGCCGAAGAGCACCGCTCCGGTGCAGACACAGGAGGGTGTCTCGTTAAGAGACCTATGGAGGCCGATCGGCTCGGTTGGCGCGTACGCGACCCGTGGCCTCCCATCGACCGCCTTGATGGCGGTTGTGCCCGGCAAGGTTGCTGGTGTTGGGAAACTGGTCGCCTGTACGGCGCCTGGCGGAAACGGTAGAGTGGAGCCCGCCGTCCTTGCGGCGCTCGACCTAGGCGGCGTGAACGAGATCTACAGAGTTGGCGGGGCCCAAGCGATCGCGGCCATGGCCTATGGAACCGAGACGGTCCCCCGGGTTGAGAAGATCGTAGGCCCGGGCAACGTCTACGTGACTGCTGCGAAACTCCTCGTGCAAGGCCTCGTGGGCACAGACCTGCCAGCTGGACCAAGCGAGGTCGTCGTCGTCGCTGATGGTACGGCAGACCCCTCGATCGTTGCCCTAGACCTCCTCTCACAGCTGGAACACGGGAAGATATCCGCCTCGGAGTCCCACGCGGCTCTTGTGACGACTTCGAAGTATCTCGCGTGGAGAGTCGCAGAAAGGCTTAGGGAACTCCTCTCGGCCGGCGAAGACGAGAGCGTGGCGGGGAAGGCTCTCTCGGAGAACGCCCTCATCCTGACCTGTGGAGACATCGAAGAGGCAGTGGCGTTCGTAAACGAGTATGCTCCTGAACACCTTGAGGTCATAGCTCATGATCCCGAGCCCATTCTGGCCGAGGTCCGCAATGCAGGCTCGGTCTTTGTTGGGCCATACTCTCCTGTCGCAGCTGGCGACTACGCGACCGGCGCGAACCACGTGCTGCCCACGGGTGGCGCAGCGAGGTTCGCCTCAGGCCTCTCGGTCTACGACTACCTGAAACGCATCACGGTCCAGGAAGTTACTCGAAGAGGCCTAGCTGAGATGCTGGACACGGTGACGGCCCTGGCAGAGGCTGAGGGGCTGCCGAGGCACGCGGAAGCCGTCAGGGCCAGGGTTAGGTGAGATGGAACACGGCCCGTGCTCGTAGACCGAGGATAGCGATCGTGAACTACGGGGTCGGCAACCTCTGGAGCGTAGCAAACGGCTTGAGACTGACGGGCGCGGAGCCCCGCCTTGTAGGGCGCCTCGTGGACCTCCCTAGGTTCGACGCTGTCGTTCTGCCCGGCGTGGGCGCCTTCAAGTCCGCGACTGCATTCCTGAAGGACCAGCGTCGTTACCTTGAGGACGCCGTGGCACGCAGTCAGCCCATCCTCGGCGTCTGCTTGGGCATGCAGCTGCTCTTCGATGAGAGCGAGGAGGGAGGGCTCATCCAAGGGCTGGGCCTCATCCACGGGAGAGTCAAGAGACTCCCGGGAACCGTGAAAATACCTCACATGGGCTGGAACCGGTTGGCGCTCTCAAGGCGAGACGCATTCCTGGAGGGCATCCGGTCAGGTGATTACTTCTACTTCGTGCACTCCTACTACCCGAGTCTAGAGGAGCCCAGCGTCGTCTTGGCATCTACGGAACACGGTGTGAGGTTCCCTTCGGTGGTGGCAAAGGGCTCCTTGTACGGGACGCAGTTCCACCCCGAGAAGAGCGGAGAGAAGGGATTAAGTATCCTCAGGAACTTCGTCAGGATCGCTCAGGAGGCGGCAGGTTGAACACGCAAGGAGCATCAAGAGACCTAGAAGCGGTAGCCGATCAGTTGAACTACAGGCATAACGGCCTCGTGGTGGCGATAGCTCAAGACGCAGTCAACGGCCAGGTCTTGATGACGGCCTTCATGAACAGAGAGGCGTTCAAGAAGACCCTGGAGACAGGCTACGCACATTATTGGAGCCTCTCACGTGAGAGGCTATGGATGAAGGGGGAGGAGTCCGGCCACGTTCAGAGAGTGAAACACGTCTACGTGGACTGCGACCTCGACGCGGTTCTCCTCAAGGTCGACCAGGAGGTCGCGGCATGCCACATGGGCTACTGCTCCTGCTTCTTCAGAGAGGCGACCGCGCGGGGCTTCAAACAGGTTCTCGAGAAGGTGTTCGAGCCCACGATCGCCACACATTAGCGGTTCCCGTGTCTCCCGGGCTCAGGCGGGATGTAGAGCCAGCGCTTCGAGGATCCCAGGTCAGGTGCCTCGCTAAGCTTATGTGCAGTCGTTCCTCTAGCGTTCCCCCGCGAGATGAACTGCGCGATGGCAGAAAGAAGAGTCATCTTCTTCGAGAAGCCGGGTCCGCAGAACACCGAGGAGACGATCCGGGCGGCGAAGAGGAGAGCTGACGAGCTTGGCATCAGCCATGTGGTCGTCGCCTCTGCGAGCGGCGATACCGCGTTGAAGGTCGCAGAGGCCTTCAAGGGCTCCTCCGCCAAGGTTGTGGCGGTCACATACCATGCGGGCTTCGCCGAGATGTCAATCGACAGAGCGAAGGAGCTAGGGATCGACCCGAGCCTGCTTGTGACAGGAATGAAGCCTGAGAACGTGAAAGCCTTACATGAGCGCGGTGTTCGGATCGTTCAAGGGTCGCACGCGTTAAGCGGGGTTGGCCGGTCTATCTCGAAGAAGTTCGGCGGCATCACGCCTGTCGAGGTCATCGCGGCGACGTTGAGGCTCATCTGTCAAGGCGTCAAGGTAGGTGTCGAGGTCGCCGTGATCGCGGCGGACGCGGACGCGATCCCGACCGACAAGGAGGTCCTAGCTATCACAGGTGATATCAAAGGCGCGGACACAGCCGTGATCCTGAAGCCTGCGCATATGAACAACTTCTTCGACCTCGAGGTAAGAGAGATCATCGCGATGCCACGAGGCCCTTGGGGGAACCTCCGAGGCTAGGTCTCTCCAAGCCGGAAGGGAGCCTCATAGGCGGGCTACAGCCAGCGTCACCGTTCACGGGAAGGAGACTGCCCGTCAGGGACCCGCCTATGCACGGCTTCCAGGGTTTTCGCGCGGTCGTAAGTCTTTTAAGGGAGTTTTGTAGGATGTAGCCCACAAAACTCCCACAGTCTCTGGGTTTAGGTCGTCAGGCATGAAGGTGAGCTTTGCTCTCCCCAAGGGGTCTCTTGAGAGGGCGGTCTTCGACATCCTCGCTCTTTCAGGGTACATCATCAGGGGCCAAGAGAGGACTTACAGGCCTTCGATAAACGACCCTGGGATCGAGTTGAAGATCCTTAGGCCTCAGGAGATCCCTGTCGCTGTAGCTGAGGGTCTCCATGACGTCGGCATCACGGGTTCGGACTGGGTTCAGGAGACGGGAGCGAATGTCGAGCAACTACTCGACCTTGAGTGCGGGCAGGTCAAGCTGGTCGCAGCTATTCCAAGGTCATGGACTGATATCGACTCTTTCTCAGCCCTATTGAGGAAGCTCTGGTCCCAAGGGAAGAACGTGAGGGTCTCCACGGAGTACCTGAATATTGCAGCGGAATTCACGAAGCGAAGCGAAGCTTACAGAGAAGCCTTTGGTGATGCTGAGCCTGTGATAGTCACGCCCTGGTGGAGAAGGGGTGAGAACCCTAAGCTGAGCATCTACCTGTCCTTCGGGGCGACGGAGGCTAAGCCTCCTGAGAACGCAGATGCGATCATTGACCTAGCCCAGACGGGGACAACCCTAGAGCAGAACAACCTCAAGGTCATTGAGACAATAGCCGAGTCAACGGCTGTGCTCGTCGCGAACAAGGCCAGCCTTAGAGACCCTGAGAAGAGAGAGAAGATCTACGATATACTCACGCTGCTCAAGGGCACGGTGGAGGGGAAGAAGAAGATACACATCTTCGTCAACGTGAGGGAAGAGAACCTGAACAAGCTACTCAAACGTTTGCCGGCTTTGAAGAAGCCGACCGTCAGTCCGCTCGCGGGAAAGGGCTGGTTCTCCGTCAACACAGTCATCGACCGCGAGGAGTTCCTGACGGTGCTCCCCACGTTGCGAAGGCTGGCTCAAGGCTTGGTCGTTCACGAGCCGCAACAGATCCTAGAGCTCGAAGAGATCGCGAGAAGCGAGAACAACATCTCGAACTCGTCGACTCGGTGACTTCGGCGGGAAGCCTAAGGTTTCAGAGCCGCCTTTGCAGTTCGTACCTTCTCTTCCGCGTGAGCACCTATCACTTCATGCTCAGTGAAGGGGTAGACCTTCAACTCCTTTCGGCACTTCAACCTGTTGTAGACGGCGAAGACCGTTGAGGGTGGGCAGACGGGGTCGCGTAGGCCTACGGACATCAGGACCTGACAGGCCACGGACTCAGCCATGTTCAAGGGGTCAAAGTAGCTCAACGTCCTGAAAGCGGCTTCCTCGTTTCCCGGATAGACCCTGAGGTAGTTGACGATCTCCAAGTATGGGCCTGAAAGCGATATCTCCACGCCTCGTCTGAAGTGGCAGAGGTACGGTATGTCAGGCATGGCGAGGACCGGCCGTCGGTCCAAGCCGACCGTAGCTAGCGCAAGACCTCCTCCCTGGCTGATCCCACTGACGCCTATCCTGGATTTGTCCACCTCTTCGCGAGCCTCTAGAAGGTCGAGGGCTCTGATGCAGTCGATGTAGGCGCCTCGGTAGTAGTACTCCTCGGGGCTCATGATCCCCTTCGTCATCCAACCTGTCACGTGACCTGACGAGTATCGTCCAGGGTCTGTGCTCTCACCTGACTGTCCTCTCACGTCTATGGCAAGCACGGCGTAGCCCTGAAGCGCCCAGCCTAGGTAGTCGAAGACCTGGCCCTTATTCCCGCTGTAGCCGTGCAGAAACAGCAGCGCCGGGCAGAGGGTCCGGCCTCTAGGTACGATATACCATCCGCAGACCCTCGCCCCTTTGAAGCCACGGTAGAAAACCTTGAACACCTTGACTGAATCGACCGGGTAAGGGACCGACATGAACTCAGCGTTCAACGGTTCCCTCGCTGATTCCTCGATCGTTCGCCTCCAGAACTCGTCGAAGTCCGGCTGCTTCGTCAGAGGCGGGACGTACCGTTTGAGCTCTTCGAGAGACAGGTCGATGATCGGCAAGCCTTTCGCCGAGTGCGGCGTATGCACACAGATCGCGCTTAAGCGTATCGCTCGGGCAGCGGGCTCTCGTCACTTAGGCCAGACACGGTCAAAGTAGGGGTTCTTCCCCGTCACAGACAGCGGAATCCCGAACGCTAAATCCGCGTCTATCAGGCCCAAACTCCTTGCAGCGGTTCCGGCCGAGAACATGATGCGATTATCGAGCCCCAGCTCAACGGCGGCTTTCGCCGCTACTCCTAGCGCAATGCCGAGGTCAACGACGTAGAAGGCGCAGTTCGGGCCCATGTAGGCTGGTCCCACGTTCTTTGGGGCTGTGTCAAACTCGGCGCACGTCCTGTGGCCGCATGCGCCGCAGTTCAGTCCCTTCGACTTACTGCCCTTCACGCCCAGAAGAGCTACGGCGACAGACCGTCTTACACCCTCCGCGTCTCTCGCAAAGGTAGGCCATTTGTCCTTGAACCCTTCCATTGCCGTCGCCAAAGCCTCGATCTCATCTCGGTCAGCAACGATCGCAGTGACGACTCTATCGATTCCCCTCGACTTCGGCGCTGTCCTGGCCACGGCGAGAATGATCTGCGCACCGTCGAGGGCTGCGTGTACCTCGGCCTGTTCTCCCCTGATCGGCATAACACTCACGGCATCGGGAGGAGCGCTCCGCGTTTAGGCATTACGGTACCGACGAACAGGCCCACAAACCTGCCCGGTCTCTAGACGACCTTTCCCACGTAGTGTTCGCTGACGCGATACTTCTCGACGGCTTTCATGTCGAGCTCGACGCCCAACCCTGGCTTGTTAGGCACCCTGGCCTGCCCGTTCTTGATCTCGATAGGCTCAACGAGGAGGTCGTCGACGCGGCAGAACTCTCCGAAGATGTCGCTTGTCAAGGTGGCGTTGCTCGTAGCCGCGCACGCGTGCACGTAACTGGCCTCCATGATGCCCAGGTCGTTGCCTGAACCATGCCAGACAGGGATGCCAGCGAGCGCAGCGACACCTGCGTAGTTCTTGAACTCACGCATCGTGCCTCCCGTGTTGATGTAGTCGCATGCCTCCCTCTTGACCGCGTTAAACACGTCGCTACCTGTGATGTGGAGCGCGAGAGGGATGTCCATCTTCGCCCTCATCAACACGTACCAGTCTAGGTTCTTCGGCACAGGATCCTCGAAGCAGATTATGTTGTATCGTTCAAGCCTACGCGCGAGCTTGAGCGCCGTCGCCGGATGGCCGAACTGCGTATTGGGGTCGCAGACTATCCCCATCTCGTCTCCTACCGCGTCCCTGATCGCCCTTGCAGTTTCGACGATGTCCCACGGCCTCGCCTTGAGCTTGATAACGTCGTAACCCATGCTGACGGCCCTCTCCGCGACAACGGCGGTCTTCTGCGGGTTCCCTGGGCCGTGGTGAGGAGACCAGGCTGAGACGGGGACCTCGCTCCGGTACGCGCCGCCGAGCAGCTTGTACATGGGGAGCCCCAGGGCCTTCCCAGCCAAGTCATGCAACGCGTGCTCCAACGCCTCGTCCAAGCCCCAGCCGAACCCCGGCCGTTCAAGGTTGAGCTCAAGCGGGTCCCTGCCGACCAGCTCACTCTCGTGGTCCTTCAGCAACGTCGCCGGGAAACCTCTTACCGTCTCGCCGAGGCCCACCAGGCCTTCGTCCGTCTGAAGCCTAACGATCACCTTGGGCACTCTGCCAAGCGGGACCTCGTAAGAGTTCAGGACCGCCATATCTGAGACGAAGGGAACGGCGATCGTGATCGCCTCGACGCCCGTGATCCTCAAGCTACCAGCCGCCGGAGTTGGTTTGGCTCCACGCATCAGATATAAGGTGATGCCTAGCCGCTCCCCTTGAGTGATCTACGGCATCCGTCCCGAGACGAGAGGTGTGGTCTGCTAGACCTACCGGCTACCATCCGGGCGGAAGCTTGCATGCTACTTGGCTATTCTGTCGTCCATGTGGAGGGGTCTTCGAAGCGAGGCCGCTTGTAAAGGATGTCTTCCACGTATGCTCTGAGAGGCTCGGCTGTTGACCAGGCTTGAGCTATGCAGCCTCCGGCTGTGTGAGGATAGTCGCCGTCGAATATCTCGCTTATGAAGCCTAGCCCGGCTTGGTATGGTTGCTCCTCAAGCAGCGGTTGTAGGAAGCTTCTGTACGCGAACTCTCTCCAGGGCTTCTCGTAGCGCTTCGTCTTGAGGAACGCCTTCACGAAGGGCCCAGCTAGCCAAGGCCAAATGGTCCCGTTGTGGTAGGCCAAGTCTCTCTCGCGTTGGTTTCCTCGGCATACCCCTCTGTACTTCGGATCCTCAGCGGAGAGCGTCCTAAGCCCATACGTGGCCCAGAGCTTCCGCCAGACAAAGCAGACTACGCTCTCGGCCATCGAGCTGTCCAGCATGCCATGGTCTAAGGAAACAGCGAGAATTTGGTTAGGCCGCACCGACGAGTCGCGAGAGCCGTTAGCCACCATGTCGAAGAGCGACCCAGTCTCTTCGTTCCAGAAGGTCGCCCTGAAGCTCTTCGCCGCCGCCTCCGCTCGCAGCTCATACTCGGACGCATCCTCGCCTAGGGCCTTCGACAGCAGTGCCATCGTCTTCAGCGCATTGTACCAGAGGGCTTGGACCTCAATGGCTTTTCCCTCTCTGGGAGTGACTGGGACTCCGTTGACCGCAGCGTCCATCCACGTGAGCCGTGGGCCATGATGGACCAGGCCGTCTGCGTCCACATGAATGCCGTACTGCGTGCCCGCTGAGTAGTGGTCGATGATCGATCTCAAGACCGGCCAGAGGTGTTTGCGAACGAAGGCAAGGTTGCCCGTGTACTTGACGTACTCGAGCACAGCGTTCACGTACCACAGAGAGGTGTCCACGGACTCATAGCTAGCGGCCATGTCTAGCGCCTCAGCAAAGAAGCTTGGGATCAGGCCATCCTTCTCATGCGCCCCGTAGGCTAAGAGAATCTGTTCTGCGTCGTTGAACCTGCCCGTGACCAACGCGAGACCTGGAAGCGAGATGAAGGTGTCTCTCCCCCAGTCGCCGAACCAGTGGTAGCCCGCGATGACCGACTTCCCACACGCCGCCCCACCTCGAACGATGAAGGCGTCAACCGAAAGGACAAGCCACTTGGACCAATCGCCCTCAGGCCAAAGTTCGCCGGAAGCTCTCAGGATATCCCTGCGTCTCCCGAGTTCACGCTCCCAGATTCGTTCTGGGTTGGCCGCGTTCTCAGCGGCCTTCCATGCGTCGAGCTTGCTCCGCGAAGCTGAGGCTAGTAGGTGGAATAGCCGCGACTCCCCTGCTTTCAGATGGATTCCGAAATGGCCGGGCACGTAGCAGTCGTCAAGGTAACTGTCACCTCTCGCCTCGTCCGTCCGATAGCGAAGACGCCTAACCCACGCGCCTCCGAGGCGTGAGAACTCAGCTGCGTCTGAGGCCATCGCAAAGTAGAGGGTTAGGTCGCGGAGATGCGCAGCAAAGCCCCTGTCGAACACTTGCTGATCGTAGGCCCAAGGGGAGCGTTCTGAGTTGAGCACGGTGTAGATCCCGCGGTAGCTCGTCAGCGGCGAGATCTCAAGCAGAACGCTCTCGTCTCGAAGGTTGACAGCCTCGTACCTGACCAACACAAGGTTCTCACCCTCTGCCAACGTGATGGTTTTCAGCAACGAGACGCCGTCGACATCATACATGAAGCTTGGAAACGGTGAAAGGGAGAAGCTCCGCAGTGAACGGAGCCCTTCGTTGTCTAGGCCGCTCATGGAATCGTTAGTGGCCAAACGTGTCCGTCCGCCGCTGGGGCTCACCATCACCTCGTCGAGCTTCGCAAGCAGTACCCGCCTTCCTAGCGGTGGGTCAATGGCCGCCACGAGAAGCCCATGGTACTTCCTTGTGTTGACTCCGAGGATGGTGGAGGACGCGTACCCACCCAGTCCATTGGTGACAAGCCATTCCGTCGAGAGAGCTTCTTCCACTCCAGACAGTTGGCTCGGGCCGATCAAGAGAGAGGGAAGCTCCCGTGCCGTCAACTGGTCGTTCTCCTCGCCAGCCTGTTCAGCGGGCACTAAGGCTTTCCGCCTCTTCTCATGAAGACGAACACAGCGGCGGCCCCGACGAAGGCTGCTGCAACCCCTACGTACAGCCACGGGATGTCCTGGCCCAACACAGGTTTCAACGCGAGGCCAGTGTATTCCATGCCGATGGACTGGGCTGCTGGGATGCAAGCTGCGAAGTCCGATATCCTGTTGAAGCTTGGCATCCTGTACCGTGTGCCGAAGTAAATCTCGGAGGGCGCGGCCCAGTTGACGACCTCTATGAGGACGTTCTTGTCAGCCCAGACCTTGTGGAGACCGCCTTCGATTGGAAGGACACCGTCCTCGTGTAGCTTTAACTGCACATCATCCAAGGTAACAGTTGTGTCCGTGTAGGCGTACAGATAGGCTTCTCCCGCCGTGGCCTCACAGAGGGGGATGTGAAGTAGAGCTGTCTGGTCCGCCTTGAGTCCTGCAAAGCTGAGGCCGTTGTTGCCGTGCATCATGAGCATTATGGGCTTTGTGCTCTCTAGGGCTATGCTTGAAGCCTCGATCTGAACGGAGGTGTTCGACATGCTGGCCAATCCCGGTTCCCCATACTTCCTCGTGTACTCAAGGTCGTAGA
>Ga0315310_10001273_pt1 | contig 15929 bp, 18 predicted proteins | sample TDP5_MG_FD_203630 | JGI IMG/M metagenome (GOLD analysis project Ga0315310, IMG submission 203630) | Freshwater sediment microbial communities from Lake Towuti, South Sulawesi, Indonesia - TDP5 | ecosystem: Environmental > Aquatic > Freshwater > Lake > Sediment | place: Indonesia: South Sulawesi... | reverse complement strand
AAGTTGGAGAGAAATGGGCATTCTGCGATTCATAGCACTTCTCCCTTTCCCAGACCATGCTTGCCTATTCTAGTTTTACCTTGCACGATTGTTGATGATTGCGTTGAACCGATCCAGCTTGGTTTACGAAACTTTAAGATACGGCCGCTTACGTGCCTTGAGTCTGTAGCCCGGTGGTGTAGTGGTCAAACTCACTGCGAGGGCTAGGCATAGCATTGGCGCCAGAAAATTGCCACTAGACGGCTCTGGATCCCCTCCACCAGAGGAGATACCTGCCGACGGGAGTTCGAAAGGCTTCTGCAGCAGCCCGAAGATCTCCCCCGGGCTACCATTCCTACGCTGTAACTTGTACCGTTTTAAGTTGTGTGGAAGGCTCTGCTGTCAACTCTTCTTTGAGCAGTGTGTCCATATGGCTTGTTTCAATGCTCGTTCCTATGACGGTTCTGTGAGGCTTCTCTAATGCTTCTCTTGTCAGGATCTCTTCTGGGTTGAGGCCGAAGGATCTCACGATTTCTTTCAGGTTCTGGATCCTGTTCGGTGTAGTCTTCTGTGCTATGCTTAGGCCTGATGCTGCGTGGATGCCTCTTAGGAATTCTACGCCTTTCATTTGTATGTCGTGGTATCTTCCCTTGGTGATCTCCGCCTCAACGTGGACATGAACTGGCGTCGCATCCCTTTCTAGGTCGTGCCGTACGTGCCTGTAGCGAAGCTTGCAGAGGGTTCCAATCCTGAAGGCGCCTAGAGCAAGCATTGAAACGATGACCTTTCCCCTGACATCTGCCAAGTCTATGAGGCGGAGATCACCCCAAGTTGAGGCAGGAAGCCTCGTAGCCGTCTACCAAAATGCCAAGCCGTTGGTCAGCAGTCAGGGCATCGGTCGCAGTTGCTCGTGCCTTTCGCAAGAAACAATTCACAGCAGCATGAGCAGTCTAGCCGGCGTCCGTCCTAGTCATAGCAAGCCGCAGATGTTTGCCTACGCACCTCATGATTGCAGATGGGGCAAACCTGCTTCTCGGTCATGCTATCCTTCCAAGGTCATCGTCGAAGAATTGCTCGAAGACGGGGTCGACGGGGTTGCGCATATGCTAGATCACCTGCTTGAATATTTCCAATTCGAGGAAGATTCGGACGATCTCAGGCTGCTAATCGTTGTGGAGGAGGCTCACCTTTGGACTTTGAAGGACATACCGAAAGACGCCTTACGATTCCTGGACAGCGCGGTCAGGCTGCTCAGGAAGAAAGGTGTTGGTGTCATGCTTGTTTCACAGAAGATCAGCGACTTCGATCCAGCTATGAGGTCAGCGATGAACATCAGCATCCTGTTCAGAACGAAATACGAAGGGGATCTGAAAGCAATCGCGAGAATGCTTGGAAGTGAGATGTCCGAGATCGTTCCGAAGCTGCCAGTGGGCTATTCGGTCTTTCATTTGGCAGACATAGGCGACCCATTCGTGGTTGCTTGGCGGGCAACGTATTCACAGCCTTGACTTGCCAGTTGGTTTGGTGAGACCACCATTCGTAGGGCCACGGAGGTCTAGGGCAAACCTAAATTCACCGCAAGCAGAACGTCAATGCTGGGGAAAGAAAGCTAGGCGATCTTCGGGGATTTCGTTTGACGATAGAAGTTGAGATCAGGGAAATCAAGGAGATGCTGGAGAAGCTGAACAGGAGGCTGGATGCACTCGTCCTAAACCGCGAAACTCTGGCAATGATGGCAATATCACAGGAGTCCTTAACGGATTTCTTGACAGGTGAGCCGGACCTCTACTCGGTGAAGGACGTGAAGGTAGCCTACAAGTGAAAGGCAAGATAGTTCTGATACCGTTTCTTTTCTTCACCGATCTACAAGCACGAAACTGAGACCAGCACTGGTCCTAATTGAAGGCGAGAAGGACTGCGTTGTCGCCTTCATCTCGTCAAGAGTGCCCACGGAGCCTTCATCGACTGAAGTCTTGATACGCGAAGATCACATGGAGTTTGCTGGGACGGGACTCAAGAGAGCCTCTGTCGTGAGGCTCGACAAGGTCGCAACGGTCTCAAAGAGCCTGATGCTAGGTGAAATCGGCCAGATTGGAGAGTCTCTTCGAAGAGAAGTCAATCGCAAACTTCTGAAGCCTACCAACTGTAGGTGCAGTATCTTCAACCCCTGAGTTGACGCGAAGGCGGTAATCTGACCCCATGGTCAATACGCTTGGTCCACCATTGCTGAGTGCGCTCAAGAAGGGTCAGATCACTTCTTTTGAAGCTGGTCAGGCTTCCCTTGAGCAATGGACGCTAGGTCATTTGAGATCTGAGATCCCGCTAGAGCGTGGAACCACAGACGAATACGGCAAGCGCGTTGCCCAGATGATTCTACTCGCAGACCGCTCGTTCTGGATTGAGACCGCTATCGAGACGATCAAGCACAAGGATCCTGCTGGCCGCTCGAATCCGATGCTGGTGCTGCCTTGGAAGGAACCGCTCGATGTCGAATGGATCATAGATCAATTCACCTGCATCGAGATGGAAGAGCAGGAGACCGTCAGCGGCAAGAAGTATCACCACTACACGCATCCCGAGGGCGAGCCCGATGACGCGCTTGATGGCTTCATCTATGCGCTGATCGCGGATGCCGCTGGCCGCATGGCTCCGCCCCTAGTCGTCCAAGACCTCTTCAGTTGATGATTCATCTTCGACAGGTAGCTTCTGTACCAAGTTAGCCTAGCGAGGATACGATGGGTTAGATGAACTCGTAGGACAGCAAGAACGGAAAGAGAGCCAGTAGAAGCACCTAGCCGTGCTTCAACGCTGGTACACTTGCCGGCCGTCCACATATCTAGGCGCGCAGCTTCTTAGCGACCACGACCGCGGTGCCGATGCAGCCGACTAGGCCGATGACTGCAAGCCAAGGCGAAAGCACGGCGAACATGTTCGCGGGTATCACGACGCCGCCGACAGGAAGTGCGCTTATCGGGTCTATGTCAACCCGAATCATCCAATTCTGCCCATACGTGTAGATCAAGGATGCCAACGAACTACCAAAGTACGATCGGCCGACATTGGCTGCGTTGTCAAATGCCAGACTAGAACCAATGACCGTCGTTGTTCTCTGAACGACAACGTAGAAGTCTCCGCTCACAACTACACCTGAACCAGAAACATCCACAGTGTTCCATAACCACGTACTCGTCGCAACTGGTATGGGTGCAGCAAGGGGGGTGGTGTGATCCGACCCCGTTATGTAAATCGTCAAGGCATTTGTGTCTGTAAGGGTCCCCCACCCATATTGGATGTCCAGCAAGTGGGCTGAGTTCACCCCACTCGGGAGCGAGAACCGAACACCAGCATACGAGAAACTCCCGCCATACCCACCCTGGACCCCACTATCATAGTACAACTTGACGGAGGCGAACGCGTTCTGCGCCGAAGACAACGCCAATACAACAGCTAGGACCACGACCGCAAGCAACCTAGCAGACCGCATAATCCGAACCAAACCGCCAAACGAGACAGGACCATATGGCGGGTTGCAACTACATCATACTTACTATGCGCTTCGCCCTACGATGCCCTACCCACAGACCTCAGCCGATAGACAGTAGGGGAGTAGGAACCTGACTTCTGGGCCCTATGCAAGTTTCAGACCCGTGATTCAGGGCGACAGAGTAGGCGGTTCGAATGAGCAGCGAGCCAATCGGTGAGCCTCAGAAGATCGCTCGCCCCGGACTCTTCTGCCACTCCTGCGGAGAGAAGGGTAAGATCTTCGAGTTTCCTGAGACGGTCGCAACCTCTGAGGGAGAGCTGGATCTGCCTCTCTTCCGCTGCGAGAACTGCGGAGCCAAACGGTATGAGCACAATCATAGAGGAGGTCGCGATCCGTAGGGATCCGAAGCCGTATTCTGATCCCAAAATGGCTTGATATGTTCGTCAGGATGCTTCCAGGAAGACGGTATCTGCCCCCAGTTGGGGGCAAGCACCACCCGGTCCCCAAGAACCTCATTCAGATGTCTTCTCCTCGGTGCAGATCCAAGAGCATCGAACGTTCTGTCACCACATGCGGGAAAAAAGAGGGGGCGGTACAAATTACAATCTGGGAACGATAACCCGCCGGCTACCACCCAGTTCTGTGAGGTATACCATTCCTTTCGACCGCTATCTGTTGACGATTGAAATCGCAAAGCCTAAGGGGCCTCCAAAGCTTTGATCCTTATCCAATCTGATGATCGTTAACCGATGGATGCCGAAGAACCCACACTTTCACTTTAGAAAAAAGAGAGGGGAGCCCAACCCTCTGGGCTCATAGGACATGTTGCGTCTTCTTTGACTTTGACGGTTACTCGATAAGCTTGACAGCCTCTTCTCTGGTCACTGCGACAAGGGTTTCCGTTGAGACTAGGTCGCCCCATCGCAAGAGAGCTTTCATGGCAGTCTTCTCATCCGGTCCCTCCGTTATCACAACAGCATCGTACCTGCCCAGCGTCCAATAGATGCCAACGATCCTTGCGCCCTCTTTGACCATCTGCTCGAACAGCTTCCACGACTCAGCAACCGATTCCTTTGTTGGCTTTCTCTTCCATCTAGCCAAGGTGATGAAGATCATTTTCATCACGCAAGTATCATTCGCATAGAGCCGAAAATAGCTCTTTCCCTCAGAGTATCCATGTTAGCCAATGTTGGGTCTCAGGGCTTCTCGTCGAATCCACTCTTTGAGAGCCTCACTTAAGGCGTGGATCTGAGCTGTCTCCTCTTCTCTCCAGTCGATGAAGGTGTGTAAGGTTCCGCCAATGCGTCTTTGCTTTCGACTTGTTTAGGCATCGAATTGTTCCGCATGTAACGGCTATGCCATACGTCGTGGCATATTTAACCGAATATCTGTCGACTTTCATAGTCTCGTCTACCTGATCAAACGAAGACTGCGCGGAAACTAGCTGGCCAGGCATGGTCCGATCGAGTAGATGAGCTCCGGGTGTGATAGAAACCTACACTTTCACCCGGCTCACCTAGGAGAGTGAACCCTGTTTTCGTTAAATCGCGAAGGTCCGTCAGTTGTTTTGCATTGCTCTTTGCATGGTGAAATGGCGGATGCTTGAAGGATTTGCCAAGATAATTCTGCCAACGCGAGGCGATCGAAGCAAGACGGGCGTTCTGTACATCCCCGCAGACATCGTGAAGGACTCATCATTCCCATTTCGGCCCGACCAAGAAGTGCTCATTCGAATAGATGGAAAGCGCTTAGTCGTTGAAGGAGCAAGGGCATAATGGCTCTCGACAGTTACAGAAGCCACTACACCTTCGGAATGGACTTTGGAACGAGCGACTTCAAGTTTGGAGCGATAGCTTGTGGCGAAACGCCGCGAGTAGTTAACAATCGAGGTTACTTCCCAGACAAGAAATCAGTCATGTACCGAGCATTCCAAACGACCTCTGACGTCATTGTCGGTCAAGAAGTGCCGCTGTACCTGCAATCAGCGGGGGATCTATCGGCTCGTCTAGTCTACCCGATGCGTAACGGCATCATCGACAAGGCAGACGAAAACGCTTGGAGAGTAGTTGGAGCCCTTTGCCAATTCGGCCTTAGCTCATTCAAGCCACAATCCGCGAACGGATTCAATGGTTACTATGTCGTTACCTCCCTATCATCGGTATCTCCTCGCTATATGTACGAACGACTACTACAGATCTTCGAACAAAACAACAACGAAGGCTTTGTCAGAGCCGTTACGGTCATTCCACAACCGTTCGCCGTTGCAATAGGTCATGGCGTGACTAGCTGCGTCGTCATCGAGTCTGGACACGGTAACAGCCAAGTCTGCCCCATTTCTAAATACCCCATACGCTCAGCTCAAGTTGCACTGAACCGCGGAGGCGGCGACGCCAACGCCATAACCTCTGAGATTCTGAAGGACGCGGGGTACGGCGATCTAGCTCGCGAGGAAGCTCTCGTGCGCAACGTCAAGGAAGCCATTGGACTAGTTCCCGCCGATCTCGATTCCGCTGTGGCTGAAGCGAGAAAACTGCCCAAAAAGTTTCGAGCAAGGTACAAGGTCCCTCGAACTCGCGTCGAGATAGAGCTCGAGAAAGATTCGTGGACTCGATTCCTTATCGGCGAATACGTATTTAATCCAAATCATGAGATCTTCGAGAGCTATTTCGCCCGAGGCATGCCGAGACCCAAGGACGTGAGGATGGGAGATGCGGTATTCCAAGGAATGCTGGACTTCGGCGACGCCATCATCGCCTCTGTCGAGAGATGCCCGGTAGAACTTCAACCGATGCTTTACAGTGAAATCTTGTTGTCTGGAGGAAACTTCAGTTGGACCCCTCCCGGACGGTTGGAGGGAATTGCAGTTGATGCTCCCGCGAAAATCAAGATGCTTCTTCGCGACAAGGGAATCAGGAACGTTTCAGTCAAGATGACGAAGTCGCCACAATTCTCAGTCTGGCATGGTTGCATAATCTACGGTTTCGCCGTGCCCGATGAGTACGAATGGGATTGGCAGCGGCTTGAGGGATGGATGAAGCTTCGTGGCTAGCTTGACCATCGAGAAACGGCTGTTGCACTACTTCCTCGCAATGGGAGCGCGTGAAACCGAAACGAATCAGGCGAAGCAGGAAGAATTATCATTAGAGCTCGATGGCCAGAGAGTTCAGGTGGTTATTCTTCCAAGTGAGGCGCTCACAGACAGGACGAAGATCATTCACTGCATTATGAGACTGAGTTCCCTCAGAAATTCGTTTAGTCGGGTATACTTAGCAGCCCCGACGTTGCTTGGGACACTCATGGACTCTGAAGTCTTCCGGTGTTACGGTATCGGTCTAGTCTTATTTGATGAGCGCCGAATCGATGAGACGGTCAGACCTCAAGCCCTCCAAGCATTTGACACGCCTTTGATGTCAACCAGTGCAGACCCTCGAGTTCTTTCCGAGCTAGCGTCGATCAAGTCGATGTACATGGAAATGGATCGCAACATCAGTGAACTTCGGGAGCAATTGAAGACTCTGCAACAGAATCGCGTCCTTGTCTCACGTTCTCACATGGAAACAACCGAACCGCCTATGCAACAAGTCCTCCTCAGGAACGGAGTTAACCTTCCCTCATTCTTCAAGAGCAACCCCTGGCTTGATGTTCTTTCTAGGCGTGGAAGAGACGGAGATGAACCACTTGCCAGTTGAATCGGTGATCAGAGTTCCGATACGGAGAATCCCTGTAGTAATTAACACAACAGATCCGTTGGCCCCAGAACTCACTCTCGAAGACTTCAGACAACTGTTCGGAAGAGACCCTGATCCAGATAAATGCCGAGTGCTCAATATCGAGGTAATTACCTCTCCAGACGACCAGCAGCCCATGCTGGTTTCTGAGTGTGCACGGTATTCGAGGTTTGTTCGCCGAGAGGCAGGAACCATCTACTTCCGAAAAGAAACCGTCCTCTAGGGGGGTCCATCGAATCATAGTCCCTGAAGGACTCTAATCGCTCCTGATCTTACCGTTTGGTGTCAAATCTAGGCGCAAAAGGCTTTATCTTCCACTAATGCCATCGAATCACAAGAGAAGAAGGAAGATCTCGGTTCTTGCTGGGGAAATGCTAAAATTCAACGCAAGGCTTAAATAGAGTCGCCTTCAGGTTCTTATAGCTTTCGGCCCGGATGACTGGTTTCCCCAGCAGAACGCCGTAGTTCTACTTGAGGAGTGAGGGTCCGAGCGTAAAGCATGGAGTAGGTTGATAGAAATTGAGCACGAGCGCAGCAACGAAGAAGATTGGAAAGCTTACGCACTGCCCCGAATGCGGTAGTTCGAATCTTGTTGAGGATTACGACCAGGGCGAGATAATATGTCAGAATTGCGGCTTGGTGATCAGCGAGCATGCCCTCAATCAGGGACCTGAGTGGAGAGCGTTTACGAAGGAAGAGAAAGATGAACGTGGAAGGGTGGGTATCCCGACTTCCTTCTCGATACACGATAAAGGCCTCTCGACCGTAATTGATCGGGTTAATAGAGATGCTTACGGTCGCCAGCTTCCTCTGGCCACTAGGCTCGAAATGCTGAGACTGAGGAAATGGCAGATTCGAACAAGAGTCCACTCCTCAGCTGACAGGAACCTCGCACAGGCAATGGCAGAGCTAGATCGGCTGACCGACATGCTCCACATTCCTGCATCGATAAAAGAACGAGCCGCAGTGATCTACCGTAAAGCCCTAGACAATGGTTTGGTTAGAGGTCGATCCATAGCGGCGATTGCCGCTGCATCCCTATACGCTGCATGCAGGGTGTCCGAAACTCCGAGGACCTTGAAAGATGTTTCGGCAGCCAGCAGAATACGAAAGAAAGACGTCGCAAGATGCTACAGGTTACTTGTGCGCGAACTGGACCTTCGGATGCCCGTTGAAGACCCGGTTAAATGCATCTCGAAAATAGCGACGAAGGTTCAGATATCGATGCCGACCCAACAACGAGCCATCAAGATCATCAACGAAGCAAAGAGAAAGGGCATCGTGGCCGGCAAAGACCCGATGGGACTCGCGGCCGCAGCACTCTACGTTGCGTGTGTCTTGGAAGGCGAAAAGAAAACCCAGAAAGAGATAGCTGAAGTGGCCAACGTTACTGAAGTCACTGTCCGGAACAGATACAAAGGTCTTAAGGAAGCCCTCAAGCTCGACATCTAAGATGTCAGAGCCGACTTGAGGGCTAGCTCAAATCTTTCTCTTATTTTGTTGATTATGGGTTGCTCTTCTACACCAAAGACTATTCTGTGACAGTCTTGGGTGTCGCGGACGGGATGAATTCTCACTCCCTCCTCTGCCAAGATACGCATCTCATCTGGTGCACTTTCAAAGTTTGCGGCAGGTAAGACAAAATCTGTGACGCGAATTCGACGCGACTTCAGAATACCGACTATCTTCCCTGCCTGAGCCCCATATCCACCTAATCCGCCAACAGGGCCGATATCAAGTTTCACCCCAATTGTTCCTGTGGCTACTACTGATGGAGAGACCGGAAGACCTGAGAGCTCGGAGAGGAGGGACAGAAGCATAGCCAAGCCAGCGCTTGGTCCTGAAACACCTTGACCTGGACCACCTTCCAAGATGCTCCTTATCTGGAAGTGAATATGTAAGCGGCTGAGATCTAAGCAGCAGACGCGCCAAAGCCAAGATCTAATGGCTTCTCCTGCGTTCTCTGCGCTTTGGAGGACTGATTCATCGGAAACCACAGATTGACCCATTATTGCTGAGGTTGAATTTCCCGTGACCGAGACTTGTCTTTCTCCGGGAATTAGGGGTCTTACGGAGCATTGCACGGTTATTATGCCGCCTGTACCATCCTGTGCAGCGTACAACCCAAATGAGGCTCCAACTGTCGGCGTGGTTGGAATGAGTGCTTCTTCGAGTTCTCTTCGATGTCTCTCTTGGGTTGATTCGAGCGCCTGGATCGCCTTCTCAAAGTGGTACATGCGAATCGGATAACAGATTTCGTCAACTGACTCGACGGTGAGCGGATGTCCTTCAGATCGGTTTATTTCAAGAACATCTTCCAGCCTGCGCAGATCCGCCTCGTGACGCCGTCCTACTGAAGAGCTCTCGGACGAACTCTTTGCCAAACGCAACTCGTAAAGCGCACTCAACTCCGAGGCCCACAGCCGATGCGCCTCTGAAATCGTCTCAGCTGCAGCTCGAGGACTCAATACCCTTTGCATTCTGAATAGGCGGGTGATTTTGGCGCCGTCTATTTCCGGGTGAAGGAACCTTCGGAACTTACGTAAGTGTATCTCCACGACTTCGTTCCATTCTCGGTCATTCAACGGAGGGTGGATGCAGAACACATTTGGTTCAAATCGATCCCTAGTTGCCTGATCTATTAGATGTTCTTTGTTTGAGGCGGCAATGACCACGATGCCTTCGTCTGATTTGATTTCACTCAGTTCGGCCTTTACCTGAGCAAGTATCTTGTTGCCAGTCGGGTCGGCCCCCCAAAAGATCGCATCAGCTTCGTCCAAGAATAGTATGCAGGGGCTCCGCTGTCTCGCGAGCGCGAAGAGATCTTTGACCCGTTTCTCTGGCTCTCCAATGTAAGTGGCGCCGCTCATTAGTTCTCCGCCTCTAACCTTAATGAAAGCGACCTTGTTCTCGGCTGCTGCAACCAGCGCAAGAAGCGTCTTGCCTGTACCTGGGGGACCGAAGAGCAAGAATCGGCAGTTCGATGCGTAACCAAGCTCAGACATCTTGCGATTGAATGCCAGAGAAATATGATTTAGTATTTTGTCTTTGACATCGTTCAAGCCGCCTATATCGTCCCTAGAGACTTTAGGCGTCACGATGTAGACCGCGTCCATGATCTCACGTGACTTCTCCCTCTCGGCGTAGAATTTCATCGAACGAGCGGACTGAGCGAAATCCTCCAGACTGACTTTGTAGATTGGCTTAGTCAATTTCGACAGTGGTCCTGGCATTGATCTCCTGATCGTTTCCAAGAGTGGGACTTCTTTCGAGCGTTTTACCTCTCTGAAAACGCTCAGGATATCGTTTGGCGTAATTGAGCTGTGACGACGCATCGTTGCTTCTCGTTCCAGAACTTCTAGGATTTGCGTGGGAGATATTCCATGCCATCGCTCACTAGCTAGCCTGTCCTTGACGATGGCCAAGAGCATGTCCGTCGTTACACCGGAATCTAAATCGACGCGGGCAAGACGTCTCCGGATGTCTTCGCGGGTGTTTTCGTAAGAATTGGTCGCCACTATGACAAGAGTCCTTGTGTCACTGCTAACTATCTTATCCAACCAGCGGTTTATCTCATCCTGAACGCGCGTATCTTCGAGTTCCGTGCCAGTTTCTCCTCTGACCTTCCGGCCGAAACTTTGGAACTCGTCAATGTACACAACAGAAGGAGTTGACGAAGCCCTTTCCAGAAGTCGCCCTATCTGTTTCGTGCTCCTTCCATAGTATTCGGAGAATACATCGGATCCCTTGATTATTATCGGTGAGACCAGCACACCGTTCCTGTGCGCTTCGAGCAACATCTGCTTAAGTGAAATCATTGTGAGGAAAGTCTTGCCCGTACCGCTCTCGCCAGTCAGGCAAATTGCCTTGGGTAGCTCATCCCTATCGAACCATTTTCTTAGCATCGGATGTTTCAAAACATGCAGCCGAAACGAATCGAGGAGTAAGTTGAATTCCCTTTCACGCCCGATCAGCTTGTCTGCTGAGAATTTGTTTGGCGGATAGAGTCTGTCCAGTCTTTGTTGTATCTTGCGGAACTTCCTCGGCGAGATCCTAGACCTGCGCCATTTCGCGAAGTCCCTATCAACAATGCGCAGAGGGATGTAGTTGATCCACCGTAGGGTGCTTGATTTGCGCCACCAGACTGTATTCCAACTTGACTCAGCCTCTTCTGGAATGTAGTGCTCAATATCATCAAGTCGATCTGACAACTCTAGTCGTCCTCGATCGGCTTTAGATCGAAAACCTTCTCCAATGTGAACCGCACCAGATACGTGATTATGACAACTCCCACAGCGAAACCCGCGACGAAAAGGTCCCAGAGTGAAAGAAGCTCTATTGAGGCTAAGAACATAAAACGAAGCAAGAAGAGAATCAGTAATTCTCCTCCCATGATCATAATGATCGCTAGAAAGGAGACCAGAAGATACTTGTAGGTGACATCTAGCCAGAGGAAGATCTTATCGCCCAGGTCAAGTCGTTGTGCGCTTGATTCCCTGCGCGAAGTCTGCCGCCTAATCCACAGTCCTCCAACTCCAAAGAACTGAACCGCCAATGCCAAGTAGAGTAGCTTGACCCAGAAAGGGAAAGCTTGGCCGAATTTTCCCACCCAGTTGACAAAATTGTCCCATGGCGATAGAGATGATGCGATAGACGGATGGCTACTAGGACGATAGACAAATGCCGCGTTTACGTCAAGTTCGAAGGGCCCACCTGAAAGATAGTACGTCGTGGAATTCGTCACACCCCCGTCCACAGTTTGCACATGCAGGTTTACCTTGTAGTCGTTTGAATCATCGAAGAGGAATCTGATTTCGTAGGTTCCGGGATTGAAGACGGTGAGGGCGAACTTGTTTGTAGGATATTGTACAGGTCTTGTCAGGTTAGCGGATGATAGATTTCCTTCCAAGAAGACTCGTTGAAGATTGCTTCGGTCACTCTGGACAATGAGTGAATCGCCTACGCTCAATTGAATGCTTTGTTTGCGGATAATAGATTGATCAGCAAACGCTGCCGATTCGGCATTGATTGCGAGAATCACAATGGCCAATAACGCAAGCCATGTTGTCTGCCTCAGGCATCGGCATGTGCGATACAGTTACTTCGCCGCTCCGGGAGTCCTGTGGCTCTCTCGGGGTCCATTATATTAATGTTCCTTGGTTGGAACACTGATGTTTCAACGATCTTTGCCGCTCAATTTCTCAATTTCCAAGACGAGAGTACCAACATACCCACAGTCCTCGCACGCATATATGGGCGGCAGCAGCCAACCAGTCAACGAACCTTTTGGACGAATATTCAGACTTCTACAATAAGGGCAAACCTGAGGAGCCGGACTCGACCTCTTCAGGTTCTTGACGGTCTCCAAGAAGCGGTTCGTGTCAACATCCCGTGCCTGAGGAATCAGTGTATCTCAATTGAACTCTCGGGGAAGCCAAACTGGACTAGGAGCTTTTTGACTTTGTCACGATGGTCGCCTTGTAGCATTATCAACCCCCCTTTTGCGGTCCCGCCACAGGCACAATAGGACTTCAGTTTAGCACCCAAGTCCGATAGGTTGACGCTCTTCGAGTTGATGCCTTCAATGATTGTGGTTGGTTTGCCCCATTTTCGAGTCTCTAGGCGGACCTTTACAAGTTGTTGTTCCATGCTGATAGTTCCGCAGACACAGAGATCTTTTGGAAGCCCGCAGGTGGGACATACTTCCGCCATTATGTCGTTCGATTACTCCTGTTTAGCATTCGGGATATCGGCCCGAACAGTATTTAAGCGTATGTCTGAATGCAAAGGTTTTCCTCCGGCAAAAAGATTCGGCAAATAGAAAAGACCACTTGGATATAGTGGCACTTTGAACAATGAACGATCGAGTTCGTGAAGCCCTTCACGACCACCGCGATAAGGAAATCACAGTAGAAACACTGTCAAGCATTCCGATCCACGTCAGACCAGCACCTCAATTCAGCCGGATCGCAGCGGGCTTTGTGGACTCTCTTATTCTTGTTCTTCTTCTTACGGCGCTCCACCTTGCAGAGAGGTGGAAGAACTTCGCCACCCTTGATTCGACAGCCATAGGCTACGCGTATGCGATGTCGTCCGATATGAGGCTACTATTCTTTTTCGCATTTGTCAGCTTTGGTTACTATTTTGCGCTCGAAGGTTTTTTGGGGCAACCATTGGAAAGTACCTGTTCAAGTTGTTGACACGGATGGAAACCTGTGTTCACTCACAGCATCCTTCAAACGAAACCTGTTACGACCAGTTGATTGGCTGCCTTTCCTTTATGTTCTTGCCGCGATCTCGGCACTCAAGTCCCCTCACAGGCAGCGAATCGGGGATAGATTTGCAGGAACCGTTGTATCGCACGCACCAGAAAAGGACATAAACTCGCCTCCGGCTCCCTGCTCCATTGATGTAGATCTGTGAGAGGAGAATGCCCGCAAATCTAACGCCAGAGGCCAAGGTGAAATGGAAGGCTGCTTTAGCAGCGAAGAATCCCAAGGAAAAGTTCCATGCCTTGCAAGAGTTCTTGTCGGCGATTCCGAAGCATAAAGGGAACGAACGCCTAAGAGCTCAGATCAAAACCAAGATTGCTTCTCTGAAAGAAGAAATGGCAGCCGAACGGGGCAAGCGGACGGGAGCACGCTCATCTTGGTCTATCGAACGAGAGGGAGCGGCTCAGATCGTAATGCTGGGCCCAACGAACGCCGGCCGTAGTAGTTTACTCAAGTCACTTACGAACGCGCAGCCAACTGTGGCGTCTTATGACTATACAACCCAAAGGCCCATCCCAGGAATGCTCCCATATGAAGATATTCAGTTCCAGCTCGTGGAGTTACCAGCCCCTCAGAGGAGTGAAGACAACACGTATGAAATCCAGCCAGAAGCGATAGAGCTGATCCGCATATCTGACGGTTTGATGTTGGTGTTAGATCTGTCTTCGAACCCGGTACAACAATACTATTCCCTAACAGCCGCCCTTGAACAAGCTCGCGTATCAATACAAAGACCTTCATCAAGAGTCGAGATAGTCAAAGAGAAGGGCTCCGGCGAAATTCGCATAGCGGCATCAGGAGTGCAAATCTCGTGCACTCCCGAGCAGATCAGACAACTATTGCGTAATTACGACATGAAGAATGTACTAGTAAGGATATACGGTAATGCAACTATCGACGACATTGAGGATGCTATTCTGGAAAACGTAGCGCTCTATAAACCCACTATGGTGGTGGCAAACAAGATCGACTTACCGGGCGCGCGCCAAACGGGTCTGGAAATGAAACCACAGATCCTGCAGTCTGTTCCGATCACTCTCACCTCGTGTTTCACAGGAGAAGGGCTCTCTAAGATTGCATGTGCTCTTTTTGGCTGCCTTGGAATAATTCGCGTTTACACGAAGGAACCAAATGAACCCAAACCTTCAGAGCGCCCATTTGTCGTACGTGCGGGGACAACCGTTAGAGAACTCGCACGCAACATCCACAGTCACCTCGCTAACAAGTACCGCTACTCGCGGATTTGGGGACCTACGAGCAAGTTTGCTGGAGAGCGTGTGGGCCCAGACCATGTTCTGGGCGACGGAGATATCGTAGAAATCCATGCTGAGTAGGCACTAGGACGAGTTGCTTTCGCAGTTCTTATTCGTATTTAAATTCTGGCTCGCCGTCGCCGGCGGAAATTCTTGATCCGCCAGAATCCGCTTGAATCACGATAGTAGTCCATAACTTCCATTTGTTTCCGCACCTTACCACGGATATGCGCGACTCAGACAACTTAGGAATTTCATCATGACGAAAGCGACTTCCCCTGTTCTCAACCCTCCAAAATCGTAAGTGCGAACTGCACGTTCTCTGCAATACCGCGACCGAAAATCGTTTTGATTTGATGTGCCAAGCTAAAAATGGAGACTCAAACATTTCATTCGGCGGAGATTCCTTGAGGCGTTTCAGTAAATTCTGTGGAATGGTTCGTTCTAGAGAGACATTCCCATTACCGAAAGTGTCGGCACGCGCTTACGCACTAGAAACGTAATGGAAGATCTCGAAATATTTCGTTAACGTTTCAGCGCAAGAATGATCCCACCGACAATCCCTAGGATCATTCCAGCGATGAAGCCGCCGCCGACTATCAAGCTGAACACAGCGAAGGGAAATATGATCACGTCTGCCAAGACGCCGTGGCCAAGAATGGAGATGAGGGATCCCATGATTAGCACTAAGCCGATTATGAAACCCAAGGCAAACGCGTAGTTCTGCCCAATGCTTGGTAACCACCAGAATATTGTCGACCAGTTCACAGGTGGACCATAGAAGCTCGGTGCCAAGAGTGCTGCGCTGTTTAGGATAACGAGAATTCCCGCCAGTAGCGACAGAACAAATCCTAGAAGGCCTTTCCTCGTGAGATGAGGCCGTGGTTGAGCAGCTACTTTCGGTGGTGGTCGTGCAAAGGCAATTTGCGCCCTTCCACAGTAGGGGCAGTAAACTGCATGCAAAGGAATAATTCTGCCACAATTTCTGCAGCGCACAGTGGGAAGCGGGAGCACGTACTGGACGCGCGGTCGTGCTCTCATGGGTCTTATTGGCGCGACAACTGTTGGAGGCCTACGCGCTCGCTCTCTTGATAGATATAGCGCGAGTAAGGCTAGGCATAGGGCAAGAAGGAGGAGAAGTATGACCAGCAGGTAGATCAGAAAGGGCACAACGGGCCTTAGTATTCTCAGCGTGATGTTGACTGTGTGGACA
>Ga0315310_10001271_pt1 | contig 15941 bp, 14 predicted proteins | sample TDP5_MG_FD_203630 | JGI IMG/M metagenome (GOLD analysis project Ga0315310, IMG submission 203630) | Freshwater sediment microbial communities from Lake Towuti, South Sulawesi, Indonesia - TDP5 | ecosystem: Environmental > Aquatic > Freshwater > Lake > Sediment | place: Indonesia: South Sulawesi... | reverse complement strand
TTCGTCAGCCTGAACCCGGTGGAGTCAGGTCAGGCCGTAACCGATATGGCTGCCGACGCGTACCGACCGGCTCTTTGGATACCGGATAATGAGGTTTGGGTCAACGTGCTGGCCGAGCGAGGCCAAACCAGCTTCCAGGGGAATTGCGTTAGCGTCGCCGAAAGCCCTCTGGTCATTGCCATGTGGCGGCCCATCGCCGAATCCCTGGGCTGGCCCGGTCGTTCCCTGGGCTGGCTGGATATAGGCAGTCTCGCTGCCGACCCGTCTGCCTGGGCCTATTACAGCGGTGGCCAATTGGGGCCGACCCTGCGCATGGGGCACACCCACCCTGGCCTCTCCGGCACCGGGACCAGCACCCTGTTGGCCATTGTCCAGGCTGCCGAATCGAAAGTGGACGCCATTACGGTAGAAGAGATTCAGCGGCCGATTGTCCAAGCTTCTGTGAGTGCATTTGAGGGTGCTGTCTCCTGGTTCAGTACCTCCACCGACCAACTCGGACAGACCATGCGCGAGCGGGGTGTCGGTTACCTGGGAGCAGCCGTGATGTACGAAAGCACCGTCATCAACTACGGCGGTGGAGATCCGGACATCGTGCCCATCTATCCTTTTGAAGGAACCTTTGTGGCCACCCATCCTGCTTGCGTGAACGGTTCGGCCAGCGCCGAGGTTCAGGAAGCGGCCACGCTTTTCCGCGACTATCTGCTGGGGCAGGAAGCGCAGCAATTGGCCGCGGCCAACGGCTTGCGCCCGGTCAATGAGAGTGTGACCGTTGGCGCTCCCCTGGACGCAGCCTACGGCGTTGATCTATCCCAGCCGAAGGTTGTCTTTAGCCCGCCAACGGTAGATACCATTTACGCCGTGCAAGATTTATGGCAGGCAGCGCGCAAAGACGTTAATCTGGTCATGATCCTTGACGTATCGGGGAGCATGGATGGTAACAAGATAAAGAATATGCGCCAAGCTGCCATCCAGTTTGTGGAGCAAATGGGTGACGACGATTTTATCACCATTGTCGCTTTCTCAAGCCAACCGCTCGTCCTCATCCACCACCAACAGGTTGGCCTGGCCCGTGAGGAGGCAATCAGGACGATTGAGACCATGGAGGCCGGTGGGGATACAGCTTTATACGATGCCATTGGCGTGGGCGCCAACAGCATCGCCAACACGACCTCCTCCCAAACAAGTAATGCCATGGTGGTTCTGACCGATGGCTTGGACAACAACAGCTTCCAATATACCTTCGACCAGTATCTCATCGAAACCGCCACAGCCAACGACACGACTGTCTTCACCATCGCCTACGGTGACGACGCCGACCAGGAAGTCCTGGCCGAACTGGCCAGCCGGGCCAATGGCAACTTTTACCTGGGCAGCGAGGCCAACATCGCTGCCATCTACGAGGAAATGTCGGCTGCTTTTGGCGGAAGCGTGGGGATTGGGCGTTAGACGCCTGCGCGACCAGATGAGAGTGATCAAAAGGGAGAAAGCGATGATCATTACCACTACACCTACTATCGAAATAGAATAAAGGGGGTTAAGAAATGGCATCACTATTGGACAAGGTTGCCACGCTGATCAAGGCCAATCTGCATTACCTGGTGGATCAGGCTTTGAAACAGAACTCGCTGGCCGTCATTGACCAGTACATCCGGGAGGTGGAAGACAACCTGGACAAGCTGGAGGACGCGGCGGCCACCGTCGGAGAGCAGGTCAAAACCCTCAAGCGCAAGTTCGACGAGTTCCAGGCCAAGGCTGAGGAACTGGACCGCAACATTGACATCCTGCTGCAAGAGGGCCGGGAGGAGTTGGCCGTCGCCGCCCAGAGCAAGCTGAATTCCACCCAGCGGCTGGCCGACGATTACCGGGAGCAGCATGAACGGCAGAAAGCCGAGTACGAAAAGCTGCTGGATGCCAAGCTCAAGCTGGAGGCCAAGCTGACGACCATCAAGCAAGAGCGCGAGGAACTACAAGCCCTGCTGGACCTGGCCAGGGCTAAGGAACTGACCGCCAAGGCCATCAGTTCGCTGGATGATCTGGTAGGGGCTGGTGACGACGACATCGGTCGCATTGCTGAATCCATTCGCACGCGACTGGACAAGGCCGCTGCCCGGGGTGAGATGGCCGCCACCCGCTTGGACGCCCAGATGGATGAGGTGCTGGAGCGCGCCACCCTTGACGCTCAACTGGCCGAACGCAAGAAGAGGCTGGGGATGGAATAACCCTGCCGACACAGGTTTTGATTCTGTCGCCATAGCCCTGTGTTGATACTGGGGGCACGACTTTATATTATTAACCTATTTTTGATACGATAAGCTAAACATGGGAAGGAGTGTGCTATGAACGCTGCTCTAGACAAAGCCATTCCCATTCTGATTGAGCCGCTTGTACAAACGGGGATATATAGTAGTCAGGAAGAAGCTCTAAAGAGCCTGGTACTGCGATACGTGCAAGAGCAAATAGATGAAGCTGAACAGGAAATAGCTCGTTTTCAAGAAGAATACGGGATGAGTTTTGAGGAATGGTCTGAGTCACTGGGCGGTAAGGCAACCATCGAGGAAGAAGATGATTGGATGGAGTGGGAATCGGTACGAGATATGCTTGAAAGTTGGCAAAGGATAAAATCTGACATAGAGCAGATTGATGTATCAACAAATCCTACAAATCCTCCATGACTCAGCATTGATTGCGGAACCGGAGATAACCGAGCTGAAAGTCTATGGCGAGGAACGGTTTCGAGTCAAGATCAGAGGCAATGTCACAGAGAGCTTGACTCTGCAAATCTGGATCAATCATAACCCTCTGCGTACTCGCTATTCGTATCAGCTCTTCGGTGAGGAAAGGCCGATTCTCAGGTGGGATAATGCCCCGTACCACCCCGAATTGCCAGAGAATTTCCCACATCATGTCCACGATGAGCAAGGCGCGATGTTCTCCTCGGAACTCACGGGCAACCCGTTGGAAGATGTGCTATCTGTTTTGCTAGGGATAGAAGAGTTCCTGGAGGGTCTACATGCCCAGGAAGGATACTTGCCAAAAGGAGATTTGTGACTTGAGTTCAGTTGAACGATCTGCTCATTGGCCTGTTGGGATTTAAAGAGGACGGTTGTATGGCGAAAAGGTTTCGAGACGAACTGGAGCGGCGAGCGTTCAGAGCCATGCTCTCCCACGCTTTCTTTCGCTGGGAAAGCGCCTTTACCATCGCTTTGACTATCATTTTGGTCTTCCTCTTTTCCAAGCCTTTCCCCTGGTGGCAATGGTGGTACTGGCTCATCCTGGGCGTGGTGGCCGAGGCTCTGATCATCTGGACCAGTCTCAGCGACGTCGAGACTGGCCAAAAGGTGGTGGCCGAGATGTTCCGCCAGGAGTTCGACGTTCGAGCTCTGCGGGACAAAAAGCTGCAGGAACGGCTGGAGAAAGCCCTGGAGTACCGCCAACGCATTGATACCCTGGTTCAGTGCAGCGAGGAAGGGGTGTTGCGAGAGCACCTGCGGGAGACCACAGCCGGTGTGACCGACTGGATAGCCAATATTTTCAACATCGCCCGGCGCCTGGATACTTATGGGGGCGACAAGATGATCGAGCAGGACATGCGCTCTGTGCCGCTGGCCATCCAGAATTTCAAGAAGCGCCTGGAGATAGAAGATGACGAGGCAGTGCGAGCTTAGATGCGGGAGACCATCCGCAGCAAAGAGGCCCAGTGGGAGAACCTGCAAAAGTTACAGAACACGATGGAGAAAGCCGAGTTCCAATTGGAGGACACCCTCGCCGCCCTGGGCACCCTTTACACCCAGCTTCAGCTCATCGGAGCCAAGGACGTGGACAGCGGGCACACCCAACGCTTGCAGGAAGACATCGCCGGCCAGATCGCGTCGCTACAAGACATCGCCGAGGCCATGGACAGCGTCAATCCCCGGTAGTTGCTCTTTTTGAGATGAGAGATTGACCGCTAAGCCAGTTTGTGCTAAAATGTGGGGTGTAGTAGAGAGGGAAAGAGCTTTATGCTTGATCTGGGCATTGTCATCGTCAATTACAGAACGAGTGATCTGTTGCGAGAGTGTCTACAGTCAATCTACGAGAGTCGAGGCGATTTCAGCTACCAGGTTTGCGTCGTGGACAATTGCTCTCAAGACGGGAGTTGTGCCATGGTGGGGGAAGAGTTCCCCCAGGTGCGGCTTATCGAGAGCGAGATCAACGGCGGCTATGCCTACGCCAACAACCTGGGTCTGAGAGCCCTCGGCTTTGTGCAGACCAGCGATGAGAAGCTCTCAGAATTAACGCCCAGGTATGCTTTGCTTCTTAACCCCGACACTCTTTTGCTTCCCTCGGTCCTGCAAGAGATGCTGAACTTTATGGAGGCGCACCCTGAAGCCGGAGTTGCGGGCCCACGGTTGGTTCTGGCCGATGGCAGCCTCGATCTGGCCTGCCGACGCAGTTTCCCTTCACCAGAGGTCTCTTTCTATCGTATGGTCGGCCTGAGCAAGCTCTTCCCCAGGAGCAGGCGTTTCGGGCGCTACAATCTGACTTACCTCGATCCCGATGAAGTAGCTGAGGTAGACTCGGTGGTGGGGGCCTTCATGCTGGTGCGGGCTGAGGCCCTGAAGCAGGTTGGGCTCATGGACGAGCGTTTCTTCATGTATGGCGAGGACTTGGATTGGGCCTACCGCATCAAAAAAGCGGGTTGGAAGGTCTACTATAACCCTCAGGTGACGGTTTTACACTACAAGCGGGCAGCTAGCCGACACAGCCGCAAGGCCAATTACGAGTTCTATCGAGCCATGCATATCTTCTATCGCAAGCATTACGCGGCTACGACGCCCTTTTGGCTACACTGGCTGGTCCTGGGCGGCATTGCCCTGCGGTGGGGGCTGGCCGTGCTGTCCAGTCGGCTGCGCTTGCGCCCTCAAAGTGAAAAGCTCTCGGAGGCTGCGGGATGAAACGAAAGATTAATCTATTTCTTGCTGTCTCTCTGGTGGCCATTGATGGGTTGATGACGGCCCTGGCTTCCTTCCTGGCTTACTGGCTGCGTCTTTGGATCAACATTCCCTCGCCCCCTGTCAACATCCAGCCTTTCCCCAACTACCTGGGCATGATGGCCATCCAGGTGTTGACTATGCTGACAGTCTTTTTCTTCTCCAAGCTGTATCATTTGAAACGGGGTATCTCGCGCCTGGATGAACTCTCCATCATTTTCGCTGCCTCCTCCATCGGCAACATTATGTCCATCGCTTTCACCTCCCTGCTCTTTAAGAACAGTCCCCTCGAACTGGACTATTCGCGTGGCATGATCATTTACGCCTGGCTTTTAACTATCGTTTTCATCTTCTTGGGACGCATCTTTCACCATGCCATCCGCTTCAGCCTGTGTTCGCGGGGTGTGGCTACAGATAGAGTGCTCATCGTTGGCATAGGCGAAGTAGGGCAAATCATCTTGCACAAAATCCGTAATTCACCGAGACTGGGCTACGAAGTGGTGGGTTTCGTTGACGGTGCCTCCGCTCAGAAGGAAGTGGTAGACGTTCCTATCCTCGGCGACGTTGACGACATCCCCTCTATTATTGATGCCTACGAGATTGATGAGGTTATCATAGGCTTGCCGGAGGCATCTCACCAGGAGATCCTAACCGTCATCTCCCGCTGTGAGAGGGAAAAAGTCAGCATCAAGGTATTCCCTGATGTCTTCCAGATCATGGCTTCGGAGGTCAGCATCGGTGACCTGGGTGGCCTCCCCCTCCTGACCGTCAGGGATATTGCCCTGCGGGGCTGGAAGCTCACTCTCAAGCGAGCCGTTGATCTCATCGGCAGCGCCGTGGGCTTGGTAGTCCTTTCTCCATTGCTGATGCTGGTCGCTTTCCTGATCAAACTGGATTCGCCCGGTCCAGTCTTTTACGCTCAGGAACGTATGGGGTTGGACGCCAAACCTTTCTGGACGCTTAAGTTCAGGTCTATGCTAAAGGATGCTGAGGCCGAAACGGGCCCCGTTTGGGCTACCAAAGATGATCCCCGGCGCACCAAAATAGGAACCTTCATCCGCCGTTTCTCCATTGATGAACTACCCCAGCTCATCAATGTGCTTCTGGGTGAGATGAGCCTGGTGGGGCCAAGGCCGGAGCGCTCTGTCTTTGTAGAGCAGTTCCGACAGAGCATCCCTCGCTACATGGATCGGCACCGGGAGAAAGCGGGCATCACCGGTTGGGCCCAGGTCAATGGGCTGCGTGGCGATACCTCCATTGCCGAGCGAACCAAGTACGACCTGTGGTACACAGAGAACTGGTCCCTTCTCCTGGACTTCAAAATCATCCTAAGGACCCTCATTCGTGTCTTTGCTGATCGCAGTGCTTCGTAAGGCTCAACTCCTTGTGCCTGTTTTCCCCTGGAAGAAGGAATTGAAGCTGCCCTAGCGCAGATGTCTTTGGCGAAGGTAACCAGGGGGCAAAGGCGAAGCGATGAGTTGCCCAACAGAGCCATTCACGAGTGTGGGTGGCTTTTTTAATTCTCTGATATTGTAGATAACCTGTGATTGTGATATAATAAAGTAGAATTCACCCGGTGGTTAAAGATGAGGAGAGCCCCATGTATACTAGAGAGGCAATGGCCATCCGCAGCAAGATCATAGGTGTCCTGCTGCGCAACGCCCGTATCAAGGCTGGAAAGAGCCGGAAGGACTGTGCGGCGGTGCTAGATTGCTCACCCGATACAATCTCCCAGTTTGAGTATGGCCGTAAGGACATCACTTTGCCCCAGTTGGAGGTGCTGGCCTATTTCCTCGGTTTGCCTATTACCTATTTCTGGGACAAGGATGCCATCCCTGAGGAAGAGGAGATGGAACGGCCTGTTAACGAGATCATGACCATACGCCGTAAGATCATTGGTGTCTTGCTACGCCAGGCCCGTCTCGACGCTGGCAAGAGCCAGAGGCAATGTGCCGAGGCTCTCAGTTGCTCAGCGGAGAGGATATCTCAATATGAACGGGGGCAAAGGGGTATCCCTCTGCCCGAACTGGAAGCCCTGGCTGATTTCTTGGATGTGCCCATTGCTTATTTCTTGGACGAGCAGACGACTCCACTCAGTAGAGAGGCTCCAAAAGAAGTGAGAGGTGCGGAGACCTTTGCTGAGTTGCCTCCAGACGTCAGGGACTTTGTCTCAAATCCGACAAACGCTCTCTATATCCGGATAGCCATGAAACTTGGCACCCTGTCAGTTGACGTCCTGCGCCAGATTGCTGAGACTTTGCTAGACATCACTTTCTGAACCGCTCACGCCCGGCTGAGGCAGGCACAGCTTAGAAACATTGTAGGGAAGGCTGAATGAGGCAAGAACAATCCCTTGAGCAGCGAGCGGCGAGCTTGATACCTCTGGATCATTTCATCGAGTTGGCCACTCGTTGCAATTTGGAAGAGTTGCTGACCGATGCGCTGGCTTTGATGATACGGACTTTTAATGCCAAAGCCGGTTCTTTGATCTTTGCCAGGGTCCCTCCATTGCACATCAGGCAAGGTGAGTTTGATTTTGATAAAGCTGCCGAGCAAATCACCCGTTGGGAAAAGACCATAGAAAACAGGATAAATTCGACTTGGGAAATACAAACACCTCGCCTGTCGCCCATCAGCATCCATCCTCTGTCTGATAGCGGATTGACTCTGCTGACCATACCCCTTCTGAGCCAGGTCAAAGTCATCGGCTCCATAGGCCTGATATTTGAGCCGGGGCAGGAGCCAGACAATTATCAGCACCAGGTCTTGATCCGCTTTGTGCGGGGCATCAGTAACATGGCCCAACTCACCGAGGAACTTGCAGTAACTCAGCAACGCTTGAGCCAACTGGGGTTGCTCTATCAGGTAGGGCAGGCCATGGCTTCGACTTTTGACCTGACTAAGCTGCTGAACGATACTTTGCAATTAACCACCACTGTGATTGATGCCGCCGCTTCGGCTCTGATGCTGATTGATGAAGATTCAAATGAATTGGTTTTCGAAGCCACCCATGGAGCAAAAGGAGCCGTGGTGCCTCGCCAGAGGATTGGCCTGGATGAAGGAATAGCGGGGTGGGTAGCCACGCATGGCGAGCCAGTGATCGTCAACGATGTCAGCAAAGACGAGCGCTTCAGTCGAAAGGCTGATATGCACACGGGCGCGCTCACAAGATCCATCGCTGCTGTGCCCTTGCAGATCAAGGGCAAGACCATCGGTGTCCTAGAAGTGCTGAACAAATTCTCGACCAATGGCTTTGATGAGGAGGACTTGAGATTGATGCTGACCCTGGCCACCCAGGCGGCTATTGCCATCGAGAATGCGCGATTGTATCGAAGCTTACGGGAGGAGCGTGACAAGATCATTCAGGCTCAGGATGATGTGAGAAAGGAGCTGTCTCGCAAGCTGCACGACGGTGCTGTTCAGCTTTTAGCGGCCATCGCTATGGACGTCGAGCACATCGGGCGTTTGCTGAAACTGAAACCAGAAGCTGTCTTCGCTGAACTCGACGCCTTGCGCAAACTGGTGCATCAGGCCACCCGTGAGGCACGCATGGTCCTCTTCGAATTGCGCCCTGTCATCTTGGAAAGCCAGGGGTTGGTGCCCGCTTTGCGATCCTATGTCAACCAATTGCGAGATAGCGATGAGTTCGCCGTCCACTTGGATGTCGGCAATTTCGATTCACAACTCGATCCCAAAGTGGCTGGCACCATCTTCTCCATCGTTCAGGAGGCTATCAACAATGTCAAAAAACACGCCCATGCCAGGAACGTGTGGCTCAACCTTGCCGTTGACAGGGACCAACTTGTTGTCGGTGTCAAAGACGACGGCCAGGGCTTCGATGTGAAAGCCGTCGAGCGAGACTATGATCAGCGAGGCAGCTTTGGCCTGTTGAACATGCACGAACGGGCAGAGTTGATAGACGGGTTCCTGGCCATCGAATCCAGTCAAGTCGAACCGGAGCGAGGTACTGTGGTCACGCTCCGAGTCCCATTGGGCAAAGCTGAAAGACTGAGATGACTGAACCACAAGCGCTGAGGGAAGAGGGCCTACGTCACTACCGACAGGGAGCTCTTGATGAGGCTATCGCTTGCTTTGTCGAGACCCATTCGCTTTACATCGAGAAGGGAGACCAGCATGGCGCGGCCGAGGTGCTTAACAACCTGGGTGTCATTTACTACCAGCAGGAACGCTGGCCAGAGGCAGCTAAGGCCCTGGAGGAGGCCCACCAGGCCTTCATCACCATGGAGGATGTAGACGGCCAGGCGCAGACCTTGGGCAATCTGGGAAGTCTTTACAGAGCCAGCGGCCAGCTTGAGAAAGCGGCACAACATTTCAAGGATGCCCTCACTCTTTTCCACCGGCTAGGAGATAGCCAAGCTGAGAGCGTCACCTGGCGTGCCTTGAGCACCGTTCGCCTTCGTCAAAGGAGATGGCTGGAGGCCATCTTGGCCTATAACTCCAGCCTGACCTGTCTGAAACAGCTCTCTTTGGGACAGCGCCTACTTCATCACCTGTTAGAGCTGCCATTGCGTTTGCTCTCCGGAGCCAGATAGCAAGAGGGCCCTGAAAAACTATATCCCCGCCTAACACCAAAAAGGCAGCATCCAGATTGATCTGGACGCTGCCCTTTTCTAACTACAACCCTTTCCGCTCGGCAAGCTCTCTATATTTCCTCTGAGATCCTTTCCCCTTCCAATTCATCTTCGATTTCTTCAGCAAAGAGGGAGGCTTCGTCAACTAAAGATAGTTCAGCAGCCTCTATGCTTTTCTCCTCCCTCCTGGCTCCGACCACGGGACGGTGTCTCTCACTATCCCGAAAGCCCGTTCCAGCCGGAATAAGCTTGCCGATGATCACGTTCTCCTTCAAGCCAAGCAACTGATCCACCTTGCCTTCGATGGCCGCATTGGCCAGAACATTGATGGTGTGTTGGAAGGATGCAGAAGAAAGGAAACTGTCGGTGTTCAAGGCAGCTTTGGTTATTCCCAACAGGACTGGCTGAGCCGTAGCAGGCTGTTCACCAGCCGCAGCCGCTTTAGCGTTAACGTCGGCAAAAACGAGGCGGTCCACCAGTTCTCCCAGGAGGAAGGTAGTATCACCCGGTGAGACCACACGTACCTTTTTCAGCATCTGGCGGATGATCATCTCGATGTGCTTATCGTTAATGTTCACCCCTTGAGAACGATAGACTTTTTGTATCTCTTCCAGCAGATAGCCCTGAGTTGCCTCTCGTCCCAGGATGCGCAAGATTCGATGCGGGTTAAGGGAGCCCTCGATCAGTTGCTGACCAGCTACTACCTTTTGGCCATTTTCCACCAGCAAGCGGGCGGCCGATGGCACCTCATACTCCCGCTCCTCGCGCCGCTCGTAGCGTATCCCGATCTGGCGGTCCTCCCGTGAGACTTTGCCTCCGGCCGTAGCCACTATCTCGCGCTCCCCACGGCTGGCCAGAGGAGCGCCAGCCTCCACCTCGTCGCCGTCTTCCACCAGGATTTTCCAGCCGTATTTGATGTCGTATTTGTCCTCGAAGACCTCACCGAAAACGACCCTGATACGGCGCAGTCCATCCTCATGGATGATCTCGGCCACGCCATCAATGTCAGATATGATGGCTTCTCCTTTTGGATTGCGAGCCTCGAAGAGCTCCTGTACCCGAGGCAGGCCATGGGTGATGTCGGACGTGCCGGCCACACCACCCGTATGGAAGGTACGCAGAGTGAGCTGCGTACCCGGCTCGCCGATAGATTGAGCGGCGATGATGCCCACCGCTTCCCCTACCTCGATCAGTTCACCTCGGGCCAGATCGCGGCCGTAGCACATGGCGCACACGCCATTTCGGAGCTCACAAGCCAGAGGCGAACGGACATAGACCTCTTCTATGCCTGCCTGTTCGATGGCTTGGGCTTGCTCTTCCTCGATCTTCTGCCCTGCTTCCACGATGGTTTGCCCATCGCCAGGAGCCACTACGGGTGCTGCTGCTATCCGTCCCAAGATCCGTTGCGCCAGGCCCGCATTACCTCTGGAAGCGTCCCACCCTCGCACCCAGATACCGGCTCGGGTGCCGCAGTCCTGAGCATTGATGATGATGTCCTGAGCCACATCTACCAGGCGTCGTGTCAGATAGCCGGCATCGGCTGTGCGCAAGGCTGTGTCGGCCAGGCCCTTACGAGCGCCGTGGGTGGAGATAAAGTACTCCAAGGCTGTCAGGCCCTCACGGAAGTTGGAACGGATAGGCAGAGCGATGATACGACCCGAAGGATCAGCCATCAAACCACGCATGCCAGCCAACTGCCGGATGGGTTGGAAGCCTCCTTTGGTTGCTCCTGAGACAGCCATCGCCCGGATGGGACTGGTGGGGTCCAGGCTTTGGGCGACAGCCTCAGTTATCTCGTCAGTAGCTCTGGTCCAGAGCTCCACGGTCTTGACGTATTGTTCATCTTCGGTAATGAGACCGCGCCGATATTGGTGTTCTACAGCGTTGACTTCGTCGGTCACCTGCTCCAGGATTTCCGCCTTGGCCTCCGGTACGGTAATATCGCTCACGGCAATGGTCAAACCCGATTGAGTGGCGTACTTGAAGCCTATGTCCTTGATCTTGTCCACAAATTTGGCCGTCTCCACTGGCCCTAGTTGCTGATAGCACCGGGCCACCAGATCCTTGAGCTTGCTCTTGTCCATTACTTCGTTGACGAAACGCAGTTCCTCTGGTAGGGCCTCATTGAAAAGGGCACGGCCGACTGTGGTCTCAATGAGTTTTTTGCGTCGCATTGGCTTGTCGGTGACCCCATAGACCTTGATCCTGGTGTGAAGATCAACCTTGCCCAAATCATACGCCAGGGCCACCTCTTCCAGGTTAGCGAAGACCTTGCCCTCCCCACGACAGCCTTCTCGTTCCATGGTCAGGTAGTAGCAGCCCAGCACCATATCTTTGGACGGGCCGACGACAGGTTCCCCACTGGCCGGGAGCAAGAGGTTCTTCGTAGAGAGCATCAGTTTCTGTGCTTCCTCAACGGCTGCCTTGGAGAGGAGGATATGGACGGCCATCTGGTCTCCATCAAAGTCAGCATTGAAAGCTGTGCAAACCAGGGGATGGATCTGGATAGCATTGCCCTCTACCAGGACAGCCTCGAAAGCCTGGATGCCCAGGCGGTGTAGGGTAGGAGCCCGGTTGAGGAGAACGGGCCGTTCTTTGATCACTTCCTCCAGGACTTCCCAGACCTCAGGCCGCGCCTGCTCGACAATGCGCTTAGCTCCCTTCACGTTGGCGGCATAATTGTACTCCACCAGCTTGCGGATGACAAAGGGCCGGAAGAGTTCCAGGGCTATCCCTTTGGGCAGGCCACATTGATGCAGTTCCAGATGCGGTCCGATGACGATGACCGAACGGCCGGAGTAGTCCACCCTCTTGCCCAGGAGGTTGCGGCGAAAACGCCCTTGTTTACCCTTGAGCATATCCGACAGCGATTTGAGCTGTCGTCGGCCTCGGGCTGAGACTGCCTTGCCGCGACGGCTGTTATCAATGAGGGAATCCACCGCTTCCTGGAGCATGCGTTTCTCGTTGCGCACGATGACATCAGGCGCACCCAGCTCCAACAGCCTTTTCAGCCTGTTGTTGCGGTTGATGACCCGCCTATAGAGATCGTTAAGGTCCGATGTGGCAAAGCGTCCTCCGTCCAACTGGACCATGGGTCTGAGGTCCGGGGGGATAACAGGCAGCACGGTCAAGATCATCCATTCGGGTCGGTTGCCTGACTTGCGGAAGGCCTCCACCACTCGCAAACGTTTGGTAGCTTTCTTGCGTATCTGCTTGGAGCGTGTAGTCTTGATCTCAGCCCGCAATTCCTTGGCCATAGCGTCCAGGTCCATTTCCTTGAGGATATCGTAGAAGGCCTCAGCTCCCATCTTGGCCGAGAAAATGTGCCCCCATTTTTTGTCCAGATCTCGGTAGCGAGACTCGTTCAGAAATTGCAACGGAGCCAGACTCATCACCTCGGTGCGATTCGCCTCGGCCGCTGCTCTGGGACGTTCTACTTGCTGAGCCAGCGTATCCTCCCGGGCTTCGATCTCTTTATCAGCAGCGTGGCGCAGTTGGTCTATCTGAGCCTCAATGAGGATTCGGTTGTTCTCTTGTGCGGTCTCAATTTCAGCTTTGATTTCGCTCAGCCTGGACTGCACCACTTCATTCAGGAGGGCCAGGTGTTCGCGTCCCACCTCCTCTCCTTTCTCGATGATGGTCACTGATGAAGGGGAGAAAACCAGCGGGGCACGGACCTTCTTGCCCTGACGGTCCTCTATTTTGCCTTGCAAGGTCTGGGCCTCTTTCATGACCGATTCGATAGCTGAGGCCAACTGTTCATCCAAACGCTGGGCCGTGGCTTCCCTAGCCTCTTCTACTTTCTCGATTTCCTCAGCCAGGCGTAACTTGATTTCGTCAATCTGCTCCTGGGTGGCTTTCTCCAGACGGATTTGCTCCCGGGCCAGGTCCTCGTCGAGACGGCGCAGGGCTTTGCCGCGCGCCTCCTCGTCTACTTTAGTGATCACATACTGTGCGAAGTATAGGACACGGTCCAGATTTCGACGCGAAATATCGAGGAGCAACCCCAGATGGCTAGGCACCCGGCGCGTATACCAGATGTGAGCCACTGGCGCGGCCAACTCGATGTGTCCCATACGCTCCCGTCTGACCGAGGAACGGGTTACTTCCACTCCACAGCGGTCACAAACGATACCCTTATAGCGGACCTGCTTGTACTTGCCGCAGTAGCACTGCCAGTCTTTGGTCGGCCCGAAGATGGCCTCGCAGAACAGGCCGTCCTTTTCTGGCCTCAGGCGGCGGTAATTGATGGTCTCGGGCTTGGTCACTTCTCCGTGAGACCAGGCACGGATTTGTTCTGGCGATGCCAGACTGATACGAAGAGCGCTAAAATCCTTGATATTCAATCTATTACCTCCTGATCAGCTTGGTGCAATTTAGAACTTGTATTGCCTATGGTTTGCTAATGTATCTGAGAGTCGTTCCAACACTGCGATGGCCCAACAAATTAGTCACCGTGGCCACATCACCAGTTTCTTCCAACATAGATGTGGCAAAGGTATACCGTAATGTATGGGCGGAGACGCCTGTCAAGTCTGCTGCCCTGCTGTAAACATTGACCAGCCGTTGTACCGTTCGCGCCGAAACAGAGTTGCCTTCCTGGCTCAAGAACAAGTGTTTGACGCCAGGCGAAGGAGGGCGCACCCGCAGATACTCCTGCAAGGCCTGGCAGGTCGGGGCGTTGAGGGGAATACGCCGATGACTGTTGCCCCCGTTCCCCTTCACTGTCAAGGTACCCCTGCTGTCCGTCAATTCGATGTCAGCCAACTGTAGCTCGGTCAACTCCCCAACTTTGATGCCTGTTTGGAGGAGCAACTGGATGATGGCATAGTCCCGCTTGACCAGGCTGGGCCTTCCTGCTGCTTGGACCGCCTCTAGCAAGCAGGCGATTTCTTCGGCGTCGAGGGCTCTCCGTGAAGTTGGGGGGGTCTGGATTGGCCTTACATCAACAGCCGGATTGCTTTCCATCAAGTTAGCTCGTCGGGCGAAATCGCAGAACTTGCGAATGGCCTGCAAATGGCGGTTGACAGTGGCTGGCGACAACTCTCTTCCCACTCGTAAATGTCGGCAATAGGCCCGCACGTCTTCGGTCGTCAAATTTAGAAGGGAGCAACCTTGCCCTGATTCAGTGCACCAGCGAGCGACTCCTCGCATATCGGTCAGGTAGTTGACGACAGTGGCCGGTGAGAGGCCCAGCCTCAGCAAGTATTTCTCAAATCGAGCAAGTAGGCTATTATCTGCGTCTTTGCCCATAAACCGCCTTCGATAAAGCAATCAGAACTTATTCTATGACAAGAGGTTCCGACAAAAACCTCCCCTTTCCAGGGCTTACCTTCAGCGTGCAGCTTGGCTGCAAACTCTCTCACCTTGCCGAGGTCGGGAACAAGAGCAGGGCGCTTCTTGGCAGCACTCAAATCCGAAAAAGGGGACGGGGCAACGACAACATCACCCTTTACAAATTTGCCCATGCTATATCCTCTTCAGGCCGATCCCAGTCACGCTGGAGAACAGCCTCGGATGCTAACATGGTCTGAAAGGCTTCGGAAAATCTTTCTGGCAGTGCTTGCCTCGCTTCTCGCTCGGCCACATAAGAAACAAAGTCATATACGACTACAAGTTTGTCGGCTGGCAATTCTTGTAGGCGCTCTGTGATTTGAGAGATGGCTACTGTTTGCATAGGTTTCACTTCTTCGCGCCAATTTGCCAAGTTGTTGCACAGGAGCACAAAGGGCGGTGGCCATCGGCAAACGCTGTAGCCCCCTGACGTGGGGCGGCAACCAACGTCCCTTCCGCGACGCACCGTCCCTTCCGCCGCACGTCAGGGGGGGTGTGTGTTTGCGGACACGCTGTCTAAACACCGAAAATCTGGGATGTCGCGATTAGGCCCTGGTCAGAGATGAATCTTACCCGAATTCTGTATCCTGCGGTCTCTCTCGGTGAAATCGGTTTGCCTTGATATGTGCAATGAAAACGCAAACTAATAGCGACGGCGTCATCGTTCGCGAGTAGTACTGGGACACTCGGAATGTACTCGAAACTGCCTTCGCCATACGGAAGTCCAATATCCCAGACAACGATTGGTCTAAGCAGTCTGGTTTGTGGTATTGCTGCGTATGGAAGATATTCAACGATGTCGTATTCCAGTCGGTTAATCACCTGAGATGTACCAGACCTATTTGCAATTGTAAACTTGACTACGGGGAACTCTTTGTCTTCTGTTATTGATGTATGGACGATTGATAATCTGGTGTCCAGAATTGTCTTACGGCTAAGACTTTGCTTGTCGAAATGATGGTCAATTGCTGCAAGCAATTCTTGATATGCTAGTGAAGGGTTACGAGTGAAATCAGCATATTTCTTGTCTGACAGAAATGGTGGG
>Ga0315310_10001270_pt1 | contig 15943 bp, 10 predicted proteins | sample TDP5_MG_FD_203630 | JGI IMG/M metagenome (GOLD analysis project Ga0315310, IMG submission 203630) | Freshwater sediment microbial communities from Lake Towuti, South Sulawesi, Indonesia - TDP5 | ecosystem: Environmental > Aquatic > Freshwater > Lake > Sediment | place: Indonesia: South Sulawesi... | reverse complement strand
TCGTCCTTGCAGCCCAATAGAAATGAATCTAAGGCTTCTCAAATGAAAATCGCTGTCTCAGGCAAAGGCGGAGTTGGCAAAACCCTCATCGCAGGCGTCCTAGCCCAATTTTTCGCCAGCAAGGGGTTCAAGGTCTTAGCCATAGACGCCGACGCCACACCAAACCTAGCCATAACACTAGGAATCCCACATCAAGACGCGGCAAGAATCGTACCCATATCAGAAAACACCCAACTAATAGAATCCAAGACTCAGACAAACCTGCCCGGCGTCTACAACCTCTCATTCGCAGTTGAGGACATAATCGAAAAGTTCAGCGTCAAAACACCATACAACGTCAACCTCCTAGTCATGGGAACAGTAAGGGCAGCAGGCGCCGGATGCATGTGCCCAGCAAACACAGTTATCAGAGCCCTGCTCCACTACCTAATCGTCAAACGGAAAGAAGCCATCATAACAGACATGGAAGCAGGCGTCGAACACATGGGCAGAGGCACAGCAGAACACGTCGAAACAATGATCCTCGTAACCGACACCAGCCTGAAGGCAATGGAAACAGCAAAAAAACTCCAAAGCTTAGCCACACAAATCGGCATCAAAGAATCATTCATAATCGGCAACAAAGTCAAAAACGAGCACGATGCCGAACTCATCGAAAAGTTTGCCAAAGAGAACGGTATCCCCCTTCTAGGACTAGTTCCATACGACGAAGTGGTTTTGAAAGCGGACACGCACGGCGAAACGCCCCTAAAATATGCTAAAGAATCAGTCGGTGTAGCCGCTATCCAAAAGATTGGGGAACAGCTGCTGCGGGGGGCAGGTAAGGTCAGCCCTGACCCGAAGCTCAAACTAGCAACCGCAATAGATATCTCAGAGTCGATGCAATTCTGAGCTTCATCACAGGCGCCTTAACGAGCAATTAGAAGGAAGCGAATTGAGCGAGAAGCAAACCATCAGAAACATCCTTGAAAACTACAAGACCGTGGCCGTTGTTGGATTGTCCAAAGATCCCTCTAAGGACAGTTATGACGTGGCACAGTTTCTCAAGTCCCGCGGCTACGTGATAATTCCCATAAACCCAACCGCCGACAAAATCTTGGGCGAGAAGAGTTACCCGTCGCCGACGGATTTGCCTGAAGACCTAAAGAAGACTGTCGACATCATCGACATCTTCAGACCATCTGAAGACGTACCACCAATCGTAGATCAAGCAATTCAGCTAAGACAGAAATATAGAAAACCATTCGTTGTCTGGATGCAGCTGGGAATAGTCAACGAAGAGGCTGCGAAGAAAGCCAGAGACGCAGGCATGACAGTTGTAATGAACCATTGCATGAGAATTGAACGAACAAAGCTTGAGGCAGAAGAGGATGCTGAGCTTAAAGAAATTCGACAAAGAAAGATGCAGGAGTTGACCACGAAGATGAAGAAAAAAGAAGAAAAGGGAACACACAGCCCGATCACTCTCGACGACGCGCACTTCACAGAGGTAGTTCAGAAGCATCCCCTGCTGATGATCGACTGCTGGGCAGAGTGGTGCGGTCCATGCAGACTGGTTGCGCCAGTAATTGACGAGTTGGCTCAAGATTACGGCGACAGACTAGTGGTTGCGAAGCTCAACGTAGATGAAAACCCGCACACCACTATGCAATTTGGTGTCATCAGCATTCCAACGCTTCTGATAATGAAGAACGGAGCCGAAGTCGACAGAATAATCGGCGCCGTGCCAAAGCAACTCATAGAAGAAAAACTGAAGAAGCACATGTAAGCTGTTTCACTTAAATAAGCTGACCGCATTAGTTACGCAATTAAAAGTGAGGCTCAAACCATTGGACGTGTCGGTTCGCCGTGTCATCGGGTCGCTCATGCTACTCCTGGGAATATCACTTCTCACAGTCGGCCTCTACACAGGCCAAATCACCACGGTTGTCGATATCGTGAAGAGAATCTTGGAAGCGTCCGTGGCAGGCGCGCCGTAGTCGCAGATGCAGCTGCTTTATAAAGCCTTATAAATGCTTGATGATTATTCACTCTAGGCTAATGTTGAATTTAGGGAGAGTTGCCAATTTGCCAAAGGTTAAAGCTACAGTTAACATTGAGAACGTGGTTGCATCAGCCACTCTGAAGCAGAGGGTTGACCTCAACGCTGTGGTTAAGGGTTATCCAGGCGTGGAATATCGTCCTGAGCAGTTCCCGGGTTTGGTTTTCAGACTGAAGAGGCCAAAGACGGCAACACTGATTTTCAACTCTGGCAAGATGGTCTGCACAGGCGCCAAATCTGAGAAGGAAGCCAGAAGGGCAGTCATGCGCGTCATTAAGGAGCTGAAGAAAAGCGGCATAATCATAATCAGCAAGCCAGAGTTAAAGATTCAGAACATCGTGGCTTCTGCCAGCTTAGGTGGAATGATCGACCTGGAGAAGGCGGCTTACTCGCTTGGACGCACCATGTACGAGCCAGAGCAGTTTCCGGGACTGATCTACCGCATGGACGACCCAAAAGTGGTAATACTGCTGTTCGCCAGCGGCAAACTGGTCTGCACGGGAGCCAAACGAGAAGAAGATGTCTATCTAGCCGTGAACAAGCTCCATCAAAGACTGGAAACCGAGAAACTAATCTACTACGAGTGAGTCCTAGCCCAGTCGTCCCTTTCTTTCCGCACATACAAATCCAAAGTGAGTTCCACACAAGAGACTGGCAATAGACCACTTTCATATCGCGGATCGTCTCGCAGGGTTCTGAAAAACACTTTAATAAACAACGATCAATTACATGTAAACTGCTTTCGTGAGGGGCCGGTAGCTCAGCATGGTTAGAGCGTTCGGCTGATAACCGAAAGGTCGAGAGTCCAAATCTCTCCCGGCCCATCTGGAATTCACTCGGCCCATTTTTGCTTTCGTGTCTACTTTCTTTTGCGGAATATGTGAGTGTCGCTTATTTCACATACGTGTTCAAAGCCTGCCTCGACGAGTTTGCATGCTTCGTCTGTGCTGATCGCAACCTTTGAGATGTATTCGTCGTCATTGAAGGCTACGAGTTGCGTGTATACTAGGGTGTTGCTGATGGATCTGTGGCCGAGGATTTTCATTACGTAGAGGATGTCTTTGATTTTGTCGTATTCCATGGTGGCTTTCCAGTGTCAGAAAGTGTGGAATGTGACGTCTTCGATTCGTGGGTTGTGGAGTTTTGCAGCCATTATTCCTGTTTAGCTATGGTTTCTTTGATTGGTTCCGGGTCAAGTAGGTTTCCGCCTCGTTTGACTAGGAAACGCCTACACAACTTCTTCTACCGCCTTTAAGTGTATCAATGGTCAGTGTCCTAGGCTTAGCCTTCATGGACCACATTTTATCATTGAGCCCAGTGCAACCACATACAGAAATCTTGCATGTGCCTTTCCATGTCTTTTATAAGCAGCCTGCAAGTGCACTGACAAACTATTTATAAATGAGCTGTCAATACGCTTCCAGCATATGTCTATACCAGTAGAACTCTTGGATCAGAATCCTTGGTGGAGAGACCCTAGGGCAATCCTTAAAGATAAATACTTAATGACGTTAGACAAATCAAAAGTTCAATGGGATCCACGGCTCAAATACAAGTTCGATTTAAACATCGATGCGATCTACACCCTTAGAGGGCCACGTCAAGTCGGCAAGACAACACTCATCAAAGACATGATAAGACACCTCATCAAGTCCCAAGTTCCGCCAAGAAACATATTCTACTACACCTGCGACCTCATAGATAATCCGAAAGCCCTTGCAGAAACAATATCCTCATATCTCGACTCCATGAGACCCCCTCGAAAACAAAGAGCCTACCTGCTATTAGATGAAGTCTCCTCGGTTAAAGACTGGCAAAAAGCCATAAAACATCTAGCCGACACAGGCAAGCTAACCCAAACAACTCTAATTCTAACAGGCTCCCACACGCTTGACATCAAAAAGGCATCAGAAAAGCTACCGGGACGACGAGGACTCGTCAAAGACACACCAGACAAAATAATGCTTCCAATGAAATTTGCAGAATATGCAGAGACCTTGAACAATGACGTGAAGGATTCTATCCAAGAGCAAGGAATACGTCCATGGACCCGAAGAAAACAACTCTTCCTCTCCCTTTTAAAAGGCAACATCCCAGAAGAGATCAAAGAACTCTCCTTCCTATCAAAGGACTTGGACCTGCTATTCCGACAATATCTGCTCACAGGAGGAACCGCAAGAGTCGCCAACGAATACCTCGAACACAACGAAATACGAGAGAACGTCTACAAAACCTACGTAGACGTCGTCTTAGGAGATCTGGCAAAATGGGGGAAGAGAGAGACATACTTACGTCAAGTCATAAACCGAGTGTTTGAAACCCTCGGAAACCCCGTCGGCTGGAACACTTTAAGACAGGACACAGACATAGCAAGCCACAACACAGTCGCCGAGTACGTAGACACCTTAGCCGACAGCTTCGTGTTGCTATACCTTCACCGATACGACACAAGCCACCAACGACCAGCATACCAAAAAGAAAAGAAGATACACTTCCATGACCCCTTCTTCCTACACGCAATGAGAGCATGGACCACAGGAAAAGAACCATATGAATCAACCCTAGAATTCCTGAAAAACCCAGAAAACCTAGGCCTTCTATCAGAAGGAATCACAGCCGATCACCTGGTCAGACTTGCTTTTCTGCTATGCGAACAAAAACAACTCTTCGCGTACGAGAACATGCTCCTGTACTGGAGAGGAAAAAAAGACCGCGAAGTAGACTTTGTGATGCGAGAGTGCCTGCCCAAATGCGCCGCCATAGAAGTCAAATATCAACCAACCGTCAACAAAAAAGACACATACGGCATTATAGACTTCAAGAAAGCGTCAGGAGCCTCAAGCTTCTCAAACGGAATCATCTTATCCAAAGAAACATTGGAAGTCAGAAGAAACGTTACCATACTACCCATCTGGCTCTTCCTGCTCATTATCTAAATATGATCATCCTAGACAAGGCACAAAGCAATAGACTGGCGCAGAAAAAAAATATTTTTTTCTGCAGGTTTCCAATCATGCTCGAGGAAAAAAAGGGGAGTTTGCGGGGGATATCACCAGTTTCGCTTGGGTTCAAATCTCTCCCGGCCCATCGCTTCTATCTGTTAGTATGAGTGTGAGAAAAAATTTTCTGGGTTGGGGTGAGCTTCTTCGGTTTGTGTTTTTCATTGCTGTTTCAAGTTGTGTTCCACACGTGGTTGGGCACTTTCAATGTTGCCAAGAGCCACTTTCAATGTTGTTAAAAGGCACTTTTCGTCATGGCTTAGCGTGAGTTGCTTTTTGTTGGTTTATGTGGTCTAGTGGGAGCTGGTTTTAATTTCAGAAGAAGAAGGAGAATAGTTCCTTTAGCCTTCTTCTTTCAGAAGTTGATGAACACGCAGGTACACGGGGTTTGACGTACGAATATGCTGACTTGACTATTACGGTTGATTTGGCTCAAAACATGCTTTTCATTTATTAGCTTAGAACTGTTGAGGCTAGGCTCTCCTCCGGTTTCTGCACTGAAATTCTATCCAACCAACCAAAAAAAAGGACAGATGCGGAAATCCTATAGCTAAATCAGATAACAGCACAGAAAAGGATAGCACGCTATGTAGGGATGAGAGATCGCACGAAAATGGACAAGTTGCAGATCATTCATGTTGGCTCTGAGAACGTAGATACTTGTAGGTGCTGTGGAGCCAATGCACTCGGGCGAGAACGCAAACGGGAATGGATCAAGCCGTGTCTGCCCTACGGATTGAGGTACAAGACTGTTCTGGAGCAGATCGGCGGAAGAATGGTTGGTATGATCCAATACATGCCGAGTGAGTACGCGTGGCGATCAGCACATGCGATGAACTACATGATGATCCATTGCGTGCATGTTGTGAGGCAATATAGAGGACGGGGAATCGGTTCATGGTTGATCCGAGATTGCATAGATGATGCGGAGCAGCATAAAATGAATGGTGTTGTAGCTTTAGCAACAAGCCATGGTTGGTGTGCAGATGATAGAGTGTACCTAAGGAATGGCTTTAAAGTGATTGACAATGCTTCGCCATCGCTTGAGCTTGTAGCGAAGCAGCTTCGGAAAGCAGAGACACCCAGCTTTGGCGATTGGAAAGAACGATCAGAAAAACTGGGAACGGGTATCTATATGTATTGTTCGAAGCAGTGTCCTTTTATGCGCAGAGAAGAATTGCTTGCACGCAAAGAATGGCTCAAAACAAAGTATGGGTTGGAGGCGAACATTATCGAGATTAACAGCCATGAACAGGCGCAAGGGAATCCATGCGTCTGGGGAACGTCGGGAATCATCTGCAATAGAGATATAATCAACTACGTATCAGGAGGAAGAGCGTCTCTTTTGAGGAAACTTAGACAGATGCGACTCATACCATGATATTTGGAGCTAAGAGAAAGAAATGGAATCGAAAGCAGACCGAACGCAACGCAAGCGCGCACGTGGTAAACGGTTGGTTGGATAGAAATTCTATCCCACACACAATTTATCCTCACATGGACGCAAATTCTTTTCACTTGATAGTCAGAAGAGTATACCACAAGTTTTTAGTGCAAAATTAGATGATAGAAAGGACTGCTGGGGGAAGTGTAAAACCTAATTCTGGTGGAAATCTTGGTTCGAAAAGAGAGAGTAGAGTGAAAAGGAGGTGAAAAACTTGGCTATAAAGGAGATGCCATTAGGGGAGAAATATGAAAAACTTCTTGATGCATACCTATTGAATTCTGCTACTTTATATGCCCTTCACAAGGAGCACGGAATCGTAGACAAGTGCATTGAATCGCTGGTGAAAACTCAGAAGAATATGATTCCAAGCCTTCCAGCTGCTACATATAAGCTTCTTAAGACAGTCGCTCCAGGTAAAGCTTTCAATCAACTTATGGACCAACAAATCTATGAGATGCAAGTGGACATGCCACTGTCGAACATCGACGTAAACAGAGTGTCTGATCGTGAGGTTACTATGAGAGTCAAGGGCTGTCCCATTCTTAAGAGAACAGGAGAACTGATAAAGAAGGCAGGCTTGGATGTAGATCCGAAAGAGCTTTGTCAGATTGAACCAAAAGTCATGAGTGAAGTAGCTAAAGATTTCGGAGTAGACGTGTCTTGGCGGTCTGAGGGAAATGGATGCTTATGGACAGTAAAACTGAAATGAGTCAAAAGCTTCAGTGCTAATTAACACATAGTGCTAATTATCACGTCTCAGCTCTCAGCCTTACTATTTCCTTTCTTGCCTATCCCTTTTTCTTCTTTCTTTAATTCTCACTGATGCTTGGATTCGTGTTTTCTTTCTTCTTTTCTTAATGCCTGATTCCATCAAAAAACACTGGCGGCCTTTCTTACCGCTCTGAGTCTGGGATACACGTTCATGTACTCACTAGAGATCAGAGCGCATAGGTCGGCAGCCCCTATGGTTTCTATTTTTACTTGGAATCACGTTTAAATTTTTTTTGATAGAAATTCTATCCCAAACCCAAACCCTTTAAGATAATTCACGTTTTGATTTCTTTCGACTTGGTGGGAAACATGAGAAGCGAATTTGAGGTCAAGAAGCTTGACATTTTTATACAGAAACAAGTCGCTGCGGACGAGTTTTCCGGATGTGTACTTGTAGCTAAAGATGGGAAACCGATCTTCAAGAAAGCTTACGGACTAGCGAGTAAGAGATTCAACGTACCTAATCGAATCGACACGAAGTTCAATCTTGGTTCCTGTAACAAGATTTTCACCAAAGTTGCGATTTTGCAGCTTGCTGAACACGGCAAGTTATCACTAGAGGATTACATTTCGAAGCATTTGCCAAACTACCCTCCTCGTGTAGCAGACAAAGTTACGATCAATCATCTGTTGAGTCATACTTCTGGTATGGGGCACTACTGGAACGAGAGATTCGAGGCGTCTAAACACAAACTTAGAACTGTTGACGATTTTCTGAGCCTATTCATAGACGATCCGTTGTCTTTTGAGCCCGGTAAGAAAGCCCAGTACAGTAACGCAGGGTATGTTGTTCTCGGAAAGATCATTGAAGCCATATCGGGTCAAGACTACTATGATTATGTGAGGGAACACATCTTTAAACTAGCTGGAATGAATGATAGTGACCATTATGATATGGACATGCCAACACCGAATTTAGCAATGGGTTATACCAAGATGGATGAGAGGGACCACCCTCTGGAAGGACCACGAAGGAGCAACTTGTTCTATATCGGAGTCAAGGGAAGCCCAGCTGGCGGTGGATACTCAACAGTAGATGATATGTTGAAATTCTGCACTGCATTGCGTGGTCATAAACTGCTGAATCCAAAATACACAGAACTTGTGCTTAAGCCGACACGAGCGCGAACCGCTGAAGAAGCAAAACCCCGCTGCTTTGGACATGCGGGTGGAGCACCTGGAGTTGGTTCAATATTCAAAATTTATCTTGATCTTGGCTACATTAGTGTTGTTCTATCAAACTACGATCCTGAGGCTATGTGGGCCATCGATAAGAAAATCGAGGACATGATTTTACGTATGCACTAGCACGCGTCGCAATCAAGAAATGTTGGTTGGATTGAAATTCTGTTCCTTCCTTAGTGCAGGCTGTTACCTTCACTTCTGTAGGTCTTCTCTTCTTAGAAGTATCTCGCTATCCAGATATTTCTGGTTGCTCATCTTCTTGATCTTCAGATATTTCTTATGGCCTTTTTCGTGGATGTTGATCTCTCCTTCGAAAAGGTCCAGGATCGCTTGAAGCTCTTGCTGAGGATGCATCTGGGGATTCATGGTCGCCAGCGTTGTGAATCCCATTGACTTCAATTCTGTCATGAGTGCGGTCAGCCATCTTCTGGTTTGAATTGCCTGATGCTGTAGAAGAATGTCTGAGATGATTTCTATGCAAATTCTTCTTGGCTGCTTGTGAGTCGCGTCAAGTTTGTGGATGGCTGAGGCTAAGGCGATGCTGATGTCTGTGAGGTTTTCGACTCCCTTTAGTTTGGATACGTTGGGTGCTTCCCTTACAATTGCATCCGCCTGAGGGTTGCATATGAAAGCGTAGAAGTTGGACTGGAAGATTTCCGTGAGGTTTTTTACTTCATCAGGGTTGATGGTGACATAAAATGTGACTTCACCCTTCTCTATTCCTGTTTTAAGAAAACTCTCGACCAACAAGTCCCTCTCGTCACATGAAGGCGACGTTAAGATCACTCCGTAGTTTTGAAGTATCCCGCCTAACAACAAACGATCAAGAACCTTATGGCCCGTGATAATACGATCATGAGGACCTTCTGGAACCTCTAGCGTCCGGGCTTCGATTTCAGATTCTTTGACTGTGATGTTTATTGGTTCGGGCTGGTGTGACTTGTACTTGCCGCTTTCGTCTAGGTACAGTATCACGGGTTTTAGAGGGAACACGCCTGGCACGTTTGGCTTCAGAGTGAGCTTCACTTCTTCTGTCTTCAAAGGGTCAAGTCGTCTTCCCTTCATGTTGAGATAAGCGTCCTCTACCCTGTATATACTAGGTTTTTCTGCCAGCTGGAAACCTTTTGGGATGATTTCCGTGATCTTTGTCAAGAGGGCATGTCCCTTCCCGGAATTCACAAGTTCGAGCTCTATCTCAAGGTTTTCGCCAACTTTCAGTTCTTTTTGACGGGCAACAATGCTTGCTTGTATGTCGGCGTGTTCGAATCTTTCTGAGCCAACTGCACTTTCATGGGTTGGAGCTGGAGTGCCAAAAGTAGTTGTTGTTGAGACGATTGGTGGTGTGTGCAGTACTTCGCAAAGAGATGTGGCAAGTTCTCGTTCTTCTTTCACTTTTTCCAGAAGCCTCAGCACTTGTTCCCTTTTTTCTGGATGTTCAGCTTTCATGAATGATCCTGCTGAGGATTGGAGGATTCTTTCAGCCATGGCGTAGAACTTCGCTTTTTTCTCTGGGTCGCTTTCTCTTTTGGCGTTGTCTACGTGCATGTAGGCGTCGAAGAGTTGTTCGGTTGCTTTGGCGTATTCTGAAGCGTTTCGGAAGCCCGCTTTGACATAGTAGGTAGCAGCGCTCTCTAGGTGTTGTATGGCTGTCGTGTGTAGGTTGGGGTCTCGGGTGTCTACGAATCTTGTTCCAACCTCGAGCGCTTTGCAGAAGCGGCTGTGACCTAACGTCAGTGTTTTCGCTTGTTCGTTTGGACTCAAATCTTTGGCTTCTTCGAATAGTTGAGACGCTTCAAGGTATAAGTGCGGAGACTCCTCAGCTTCTGCACGGGTCATTCTTTGCCAAGCTTGAGAGAGAATTGCAATAAGTCTGAATTCGTTCTTTTCTTGTTCTGACTCTATCGCTTGAATTATTTTCTCAAAGGTTTGGGCTGCTGCACCATATTTTTGTGAGCTTGAGAAGTGGTCGCCTTTTTTGTCGAGGATTTTTGCTTCTTCAAGTGCCATTCTCCCTAAGCAGAATTCGCGTCTTGTATCTGATGCTTTTGTTAGGCTGGTTGCCATGGTTTTTTCGTCTAGGTTTTCAATTTCTCCGAGCTTTGTTTCTAGGGATTTTTTGCTTTCAGTGAATAGCTTGGCTGCCTGCTCGAAGGTCTGCAGTGCTTCTTCGCTCTGTTCCCTTCTGCTCAGGTCTTCTGCGTGTTCGACTTGAGCCCAAGCCAAATAGTTTTGGGCAAGATAGCTCCATGATTTAGAGGATTTAAGAGCGCTGGCTGCCTTCTCGTAGTATTCTTTTGATCGACCGTATTCTTCTATCTCATGATTATGTCTTGCTCCCTCAATGTCACTCCAAGCCTGCATATATGCAGCATAGTCCATGTAGAAATTGTTAAGCTGAGGAATATTGTGAGCGCTTAGTTCATACTGCTTAGAGGCGGATTCAAAGCTGCTTGCTGATTCCCTGTATTCGTCGAGGTGATCATAGGCTACAGCCATCTGCCAGTAGGCCTCAGCGACTCGGCTAACAAGTTCCGCTTTCCTATTCGTCTCGGCAGCACTTTGGTAAGTTTCTATTAGTTTTCTCATAATCTCTTTTTCGCCAGTTGTTTGGAAAAGTTGGTTCAGAATATTCCCCAGCTCTGTCTGATAACTCCCCAATACTGCGAAGAGTTCTCTGCGCGAAGGGAAGGAAGTTAAATGTCTTTGGACGAACGTTATACAAGTTTCCATGCGAGAAACTGATTTTTCTAGGAGTTCTTGTCTTTTGTCTCTTCTCTCTTCTAGTTTGCTGAGTTCAAATAGCGTAAGTGCCAATGCTTCGTAGGCGAGGGATTGCGGCAACGTGTAGCGAGGACGAAGTTGCTCCGTGTAATAGACGGCTTTTTCCCCAAGTGTCATAGCTTCTTCAAGCAATCGTCTTTTTTCTTTCCCAGTTTCCATAGTCGAATGGTGATACAAGGCACGAGATAACTCAGATGAAACGTGAAGAGTTGCGTGCGTTGAACCCGAAAATTGTGCATGTTCCAGACCTTGTTTTCCGAGAGCTACAGCCTTCTCCAATAGTTCATGCCTTTTTTCTAATTCTATTTCGCTTCTTGCCAATTCTCCAAAATTCCACACAAACCCTATGCTGTACGAATGAGGGATTCCACGACCATAATCAACAAGGATGCTATGATTGATGGCTTCACTAGCATATTCCTCGCTTTTCCTTGACTTTTCTCTTAGCTTTTCGAGATCTTCTTCTGCGAGCATAGTTTCAAAGGTTGAAAACCCTAAACCCTCAAATACCTCGGATAAAATACGATGATCGTTTGTCTCAGCGCAAAACTGAAGAGCTTTTTTGAAGAGCTCTAACGCTACCTCCGCTCCAGCTCCTAAATCAAGCTCAGCCAATCCTAAGCAAACGGTCGATCTGCCCAGAAGAAACTTGTCACCAATGCTTTCGGAGATTCTGATGGCCTCCTTGGCATATTCAAATGCCTTTTGCTCACATTCCCTTCTTTTCATCTCCAGCTGCAAAGACTGAGCGGCATTGAAACAATGGATGCCAGTTATGCAATAAGCTCTCGCTAGTTCATGCTCAACTCCGGCCTTTGAGAATATTTTTATTGCTTTCTCTCCAAAACTCAGCGCTTCAGCTATTATCTTTTCTCGCATCTGCAGATCCAACTCTAGGTCCAAACGCTCATCCAGGCAATCAGCCAATCCAAGGCAGGTTTCTCCATATCCAAGTTGGTCTCCTGCTTCATCGTAGGCTTTCAAAGCCTCCTTCCCCACTCTCCAACACTCGTCAAGCAGCCTCTTTCTCTCAGGCACGCCTGATGCGAGCCAATAATCCATGTATGCAATCATGGCATCGCAATGTAATGTTCTTGGCGTTCTTTCCGTGTCCCCCAGTCCAAGATAGGATTCTTTAGCCTTCTCATAGCTTAGAATAGCCTGACGCAATTTTTCTCTAAACTCATCATTACTTTCAGCCTGAAATGCAGAACGGTAAGAAGCGTAACCTAACCGCTCATGAATCTCCCCCGTCCTCGAAAAATCATCTTGAGGCAGCAGTTTCAGCGCTTTCTCATATAACCGAACAGCTCCAGCCCAGTCATATTCCTCTTCTAATCGTTCAGCCTGATGTAGAATTTCTTCCAAACTTGACGCCTTTGGTAGACCCCATAAACCACTAGAAAGTTATAAACAAGTCTTTGAAAAGGCTTTTCATAGCATGCGTGATTGTAACTGGTGAAAACAGAGCCAGGACCAAAATCATAAAAAACAAGAATTACGTAACCATCTAAACCCAATTTCGGGACAAGCCAACGAACACTCAGCTAAGTCTGCTTGTTTTTGCGAGAGCTATTTCGTTTTCCAGATATTTCTGGTTGCTCATCTTCTTGATCTTCAGATATTTCCCCAAGCCCTTTTCGGTCTCTTTCTCGTGGATGTTGATCTCTCCTTCGAACAGTCCCAGAACCGCGTGAAGTTCCTCTGACGGGTGCATTTGAGGATCTATTACCGCTAGAGTGGTGAATCCTGCTGATTTCAGCTCTGGAATGAGAGCGTTTAGCCATCTCCTTGTTTGGACCGCGTGATGTTGCAGCAGGACATCTGAGACTAGGTCTATGCAGATTCTTCTCGGGCCCCTCAAGGAGGGGTCTAGTTTGTGAATTGCTGAGGTTAAAGCGATGCCGAGGTCGGTGAGGTTTTCGACTCCTTTCAATTTTGATATGTTAGGTGCGCTTTTGATGATTGCGTCTGCCTGAGGATTACATATGAAAAGGTAGAAGTTTGACTGGAACTCTTCTGCCAGAGGTTTCACGACACCGGGATCTATGGTTATGTAGAACGCAACTTCACCCTTCTTTGCGCCTGTCTCAAGAAAGCTTTTGACTAGCAAGTTCCTCTCGTCGCAGGAAGGTGAAGTCAACACTATGGCATAGTTTATAGGTAGTCCTCCATACAGCAACTTGTCAAGCTCTGCGTGTCCGGTGGCAATGTGGCCTATGGGCTTGGGTTCTAGGGCTACTTGGCGTCCTTCTATGTACATCATTTTTGCCTCTGTTTTTTCTATGTCTTTTTTGGCGTCTAGTTTCTGGAATATTTCTAGGGCTTGGTTGAGGAGGCTGTGGGCTTTTTCTCTGTCGCCTTTCTGGTCTCTTTCTAAGTAGACTCGAGCATATTCATAGAGGACCATCTTAGCGAACCAGTAGAGGTTCCATTGCCTTGCATTTAGAGTTTCATGATCTTGAAGGCTCTTTTCGAAGTGCTCAATTGATTCTTTCCATTGCTTCTGTGCACGGAATAGCATTCCTTTTAGTGCATCGGCGCCGGCGATGAGATCTTTATGCTTCATTTCAAGAGCATACTTGCGCAGATTTTCTATTAGGTTATCAGCTTTCTCGCCTTCTCCAAGCTCTATGTACGTCCGGATAAGAAATTGAGAGCCAAACATTTGGCTGTTTTTTGCTCCAGCCTTTTCATCGACTTCATACATTTCTTCAAAGAGTTCCTTTGCTTTGGCATGTTCTCCTTTGTCGAAATTGAGCAATCCAAGTGCCCAGTAACATAAGCGGAGTGATTGAAAATCGTTCAGCCTTTGAGAAATGCTTAAAGCTTCGTTAGCGCTTTTCTCGCTCCTTTCCCATTCTCCCAATACCCGGTAACAATACGCAAGAGCGGCCAAAGAAGAGGAAAGGTGAAGCGTGTTGTCGGTTTTCTTATCCAACGTAACTGAGTCTTCCACTAATTGAACTGCCCTGCTCATGTTTCCCATACCAATGCAATAGTATGCAAGAACGACGTCAACCCAAGATTGTAGGGCGATGTGCCCCACCTTTTTTGCCAGCTCAAGCCCTTTCTCCAAGCATTCCAAGCGTCTTTCATTTTCCTCTGCTGGAAATGCCCCGGCGAGGTTATTGTACGCACGCAACGCCGTCTCCATATGACCGTGGTCGAGCGCTATTTTCAAGGCTCTCTCAAGGCAATCAGTGGCTTTCTTCAAATCTCCCTTAAAGGAAAAAATCGTTCCTAGGCTAGCGTATGAACTTGCGATAACTTCATAGTCGTTCAGTTTTTTGGCAAGCTCGAGTGCTTTCTCAGCCCAAGGAAGGGCTTTAGCAATTTCTCCAATACGATAATACATGTGACCCATATCTTCATAGAGGCTCGCTAATTCAACGCTTTCAGGCTCTTTCTCCAAAATCTTCAAAGCCGCCTCGTGGTGCTCCGTAGCCTTTTCTGTATCGCCTACCTCTTCCCAAAGAACGTTCGCCATTTTACGATGCAGCCTTGAGACATTGCCTTTTTCTTGCAGTTGCTTCCACAATAATAATGCTTCACTCCAATACTTAGTGCAGGCATCGTATTCTCCAACAATCTTCTTAATGTCTCCGAGCCTCTCGAGAACAGGTCCTTTTTGTCGAAGTTCACCTTCCTTTTCTTCAAGCAGTCTTAGTGCAGACTGGAAATAGGAAGCAGCCTCGGTATTGGCATATATGCCCGCAGCCTTCTCTCCCGCCTTCAAGAAATAGTTAAGAGCCTTCTCTTTGTCTCCACTTTCCAAGAAATGATAGGCTAATTCTCCAAAGTGCTCATCAATCTTCTTCGCATAGACTTTCTCCAAGGCGGACCCGACAACGCCGTGAAGCTTCTTTCGCTTCAAGAGACTGACTTCCTCGTACACAACATCTCTGACCAGAATGTCGGCAAAAGAACAGACTCCTTCTCCGTGGATCTCCCTTTCCTTGATCAGTCCGGTTTTGAGCATTTTGTCCATCAATTCAAGCAGTTTATTCTCTTCAATGCCGGTGAGTGCGCACATCGCTTCCAAAGTGAAATCGTTTCCAACAAAAGAAGCCATGGTCAAAACGTTCTGGCATTCATCATCCAAACGATCAATCCTTGCCTTCACCACATTCTTAACGGTGTCTGGAAACTCGATCTTCGAAACCTCTTTGAACTTCCACTTGTCCTCTTCACGATAGATGACCTCCTCTTCCTTCAAAGACTTCACTACTTCCTCCGCAAAGAACGGGTTGCCCTTCGTCTTCTCGAAGACCAGTCTGCAGAACTCCGCTGGAACATCGTCCTGCTCCAAGATGCTCCTTATCATCTCTGAAACATCGCTGAGAGACATCCGCTTCAGTTGGATTGACTGAGGCAAGCGTTCCCTGTTCAGCTCCGTCAAAACTGGAGTTAAAGGATGTTTAGAATCGATGTCAGTGCTGCGGTAAGCTCCTAAAAGAAGCAACGACGTCTTCTGCACGCCACGAGCCAGATAGTGTAATAGTAGAAGTGAAGATGGATCAGTCCACTGCAAATCATCAAGAACAACAAGCAATGGTACCTCTCTGGAGATATTAGTCACAAACTGCGACACCGCTTCAAAGAGCCTATTCTGCTCCTGCTCAGGACTTATCGGAAAAGACTGCGGAATTGACCTAAACTTCTGACTAAGCTCCGGGACAAGCTTAGCCACTTCAGCCGGATAAAACCCAATAACTC